>Ga0247831_1000956_pt1 | contig 58905 bp, 48 predicted proteins | sample LaCruzMarch2015__9_FD_192406 | JGI IMG/M metagenome (GOLD analysis project Ga0247831, IMG submission 192406) | Freshwater microbial communities from meromictic Lake La Cruz, Castile-La Mancha, Spain - LaCruzMarch2015_1m | ecosystem: Environmental > Aquatic > Freshwater > Lake | place: Spain...
CCACTGGATAGCACTACTGACTTCACCGATGCAATCCAGCAGACCATGGTTTCCTATGTGCCACAGCCAGGCTGGAACAACCAGGTCGTATTTATCAGTGACGGTAACCCCAATGAACAGACGGGGACCGGAGGCCATTCACTGGCTGACGCAACTGCGGCGGCTTGGAATACCTTTGTCGACACTAACGGAATCACTGTCACTACCATCGGCGTAGGCAACGGCATCATTGATCAGCGTCTAGAAGACGTTGATATGGATGCAGGGCCGGACAACGACCCGTTGCGAGCAGGTGACTTTGACGACCTGGTCGACACGCTGCTTGATAACGTGGTGGGCGGCCTGGTCAGTGGCAATGTGCTGCATGGCAGCGACGGTGTCGATAATGGCGGCACTGGTGACGATGATGGCTATGGAGCAGATGGCCCCGGCCGGATCATGTCCATCGAGATCAAAGGCACCACCTATACCTGGGATGGTGTGCTTGATGGCGACCAGGTACTGAGCAATATCCCCACTACCCATGGCGGTAAGTTGGATTTCAACTTCGCCACAGGTGCTTGGACCTATAAGGCTCCAAGTAGTGGTGGTGGCGACAAGGTTGAAACCTTCAGCTATGTCATCGTCGATAAGGATAGTGATCCGTCTGAAGCGACTTTGACTGTGTATGTGGAGGATATAAGCCCGGTCATTGCCAAAGTTGTTGAAGACGAATTGCCAGGCGGTATCACTGATGGCGATGGGGAAACTACTATCGCCACCGGCAGCGTCAGCAACTTGGTGGTCGGGCCATCTGTCGGCGTTCTGTTCAGCCTGTCTGGTAATACCAGCGGTTTGGATGGTGCCTCATCCGGTGGGACTCCTCTGGTATACAGCGTGGTTGGCGATACGTTGAGCGCCAAGGCGGGTACGGAGACCGTCTTCACCCTGCAGGTGGAAAGTGACGGTGACTACACCTTTACCTTACTCAAACCACTCGACCACCCATTGGGCAACGGTGATGACGACGAACTGCTGGTGATGAATTTCGCCAGTATTTTGCAGGCCAGCAACGGGGTTAATCCTGTGCCACTGGCGGGCAGCTTCTTGGTACAGATTGAAGACGATGTGCCAACCGCTAGTGCCAATGCACCCGTGCAATTGGACGATGACGCGCTGGCGAATGGCATAGCGGGTGGCCCCGGCGGTACCGACGATGCCGACTCGGTGAATGCCGGTGGCACTTTGCAGCACAACTTCGGTGCTGACGGTGCAGGTACGGTGAAATGGCTAGAATCCGGAGCGCCGGGTGGCTTCACCTACCAGGCAAGCCCGGATGGCTCGCAACTGCTGGTCAAGCAAGGCACCACCACAGTGCTGACGCTGACGCTGAACACCGCTACGGGTGCCTACACCGTCACCCAGAACGCACCGATCCAACATGCCAATGCCGATTTGGAGAACAACCAGGCTTTCACCCTGAGCTATCAGGTAACCGACAAGGATGGCGACAAGGCTGAGGGCACGCTGTCGATCAACGTCGATGACGATAGCCCGCAAGCATTGAACGATAGTGCCTCGGTTGCCGAAGGCAGTGGCGAGGACTTTAACGTTGCCTTTGTACTGGACTCCAGTGGCAGTATCGACGACGACGAGCTCGAAGAGATGATGGAGGCCGTGCGGGAGGCGGGTGAGGCGCTTTTCAACGGTACCAGTGGCGATGTGAAAATAACCATGGTGGCTTTTTCTACGGGAGCTACTTCCTATGCCCCTGTGACCACTTTGGCCGCTTTCAACGCCCTTGTAGATGACATCATTGATGATCGTCCATTCAACGGTAATACCAACTTCACTGCTGCTGTGGAAGAAACCATGGATGTCTATGCCCCGCTATCGGGCTGGAATAACCAAGTGTTCTTCATTAGTGACGGCAATCCAAATGTGGATACCCAGGGCGGTAATTCGCTGCTCAGCGACACTGCAGATGAGTGGAATGATTTCATTGATAACAACGGAATCAATGTCACCACTATCGGTGTAGGCAATGGCATCAACAATGCTCGTTTGCAGGATGTAGATCTAGATGGTAGCGGTTCGCCGATTTTGGTTGACAACTTCGACGACCTGATCGATACGCTGCTGGGGCAAATTGTTGGAGGCGATGTCAACGGCAATGTGCTGTTGGGTAATGACAATGCTGCTGGGGGCGTGGGTGCCAATGCTGATGATAGTTTTGGCGCTGATGGCGCAGGTCGAATTCTGTCTATCGAAATCAACGGCATTACCTACGCCTGGAATGGCGCTGGCACCATTGACCCGAGTAGTGGGCCGAACATCGCTGGCAATCAGCTGAGCAATATCAGTACGGCGCTGGGAGGCAAGTTGAGCTTCAACTTCGCCACTGGAGCCTGGAGCTATGTCGCACCTGCTTCGGTCAGTGCGGATGTTAGTGAGTCCTTCAACTACGTCATTGTCGACAAGGACGGCGATCCGTCTGGTGCAAATCTGACGGTGACTGTACTGGACGTTAATCAGGCACCGAGTGGCAGCGATGCAACTCTTAGCGTGCTTGAAGACGGTAGTAAGGTGTTCTCCGGTGCAGACTTTGGCTTCAGCGACTCGGACGGCGATAGCTTGATGTCGGTGAAAATTACCGCGTTCAGTGGCGGTGGTACGCTCAGCTACAACGGCGGTGCTGTGCCGGCTGAGATCGCTGTAGGCAATCTCGGTCTGCTGGTGTTCACGCCGGCCGCAAATGCCAATGGCAATGGTTACGCCAATATCACCTTCCAGGTGCGTGACAACGGCGGGGTTGTGAACGGTGGTACGGATCTTGATCCGACGTCGAATCAACTCACTATCGATGTGACACCCGTCAATGATGCACCGGCGGCAACTATCACCAACGCAAGCTACAACGCTACAGAAGGCAGCAGTTTGGTGTTGAGTGGTACTGGTTTGTCGGTAGGGGATATTGATGGCGGAACAGGGCTGAGAACAGTCACTCTGGCAGTTTCTCAGGGAACTTTGAATGTCATTGCGGGCAATAGTGGTGTTACCAACCTGAGTGGTAGTGGGACCTCGCAAGTAACATTCAGAGGCACTCTCAATCAACTGAATAACCTGCTGGGAGGGGTCGATGCGGGTAGTGGTTCGGCTGGCAGCATCAGCTACAGCGCGGTCCACGCACCTGTACTGGCTGCCACACTATTACTAATGATCAATGATGAAGGCCAAGTTGGCGGCGGCGCACTGAGTGTGCTCGATACGGCGACTATCAACATTACAGCGAGTGGTGATAGCACTAGTACCAGTGGTGATGCTGTTCGCACTAACGTCGGCAACGTTTCTGTCGCAATACCGGAATGGGCGTTGCTGTGGGACGATAGCGATCCGGATGGCCGCCTGGATATCACCAGTATCAGCTCCGTTACTGGTGGCGCGGCCTTACATACTGCAGGGACCAGCTTCTACGGAGCGGTCAACTTCAACGATAACAACGGCAATACAGGTGGAGGGAATAGCAACTCGGACTTCGACTACACAGCCTCCTCTGGGGGTGGGGCGAGCGACACCTCCACGGTATCGATCACGCTGGACACCAGTGGTGCTTTGGATGGCACGAATGGCGACAATATTCTGGTCGATGGCCTAGTCGGTGGTCACACCCTCAATGGAGAGAGTGGCAACGACATCCTGATCGGAAACGACGGTAACGACACTCTCAACGGTGGCAATAACAACGACCTATTGGTGGGGGGCAGCGGCGACGATGCTCTCAACGGTGGTTCGGGTACTGATACTGCTGGGTATTTCGATGCCATTAGCGGTGTGACGGTGGACTTGAGTATTGGAGCCGCTCAGAACACCGGTGGTGCTGGTTCAGATACGCTGAACTCCATAGAGAACCTTGTCGGCTCGCGCTTCGACGATGTTCTGACCGGTACCAGTGGTACCAATTCATTGGTCGGCCTTGAAGGTGACGACATTTTGATTGGCAATGGTGGTAGCGATACGCTGACCGGTGGTGAGGGTGCCGATACCTTTAAATGGCTGCTAGGTAATACAGGTATCACTACGGTGACCGACTTTGTTAAAGGCGTCGACTCACTGGATCTGTCGCAGTTGCTGGTTGGAGAGGATGATACCACCGGAAGTTTGAGTCAGTACCTGACGTTTGCCTTCAGCACCAACACCACCATTACGGTGGATGCTAACGCTGGAGCCGGTGGCGGAACCGGTCAAACCATTGTCTTGGAGGGGGTCAACTTGCAAGCCGCCTATGGGGCAATGGATGCTGCTGGTGTGATAACTGCGATGTTGGGAGATGACAGCCTCAAAGTAACTGTTTGATCTGAGTACAGATGATTAACCCGCTGTCTTAAAGGCAGCGGGTTTTTTATGTCTTTAGAGTTGAGGCAGCCTAAACGAAATTAGCTCTGTGCCTGCAATTTCTGCAGATACCCCACCACATCTGGTGCACCCGCAAGGCGCAGACCTTCACCCAGTGCTGTGGCTTCGCTGGAGTGTTTGGGTAGCAGAAGAAATTCCGGTGAGCTTGGGCCACCCAGTAGGGATAAGCGCGCATAGGGCAGGCCGTTATCCAGCAGTAGCACCATAAAGGCAGGATCGCTCCAGGCCGCATTGGGCATACCCAGCACGTGGTAGTGCTGTTGCAGGTTGCTGAGGCCTTGCTCGCTCAAGCGGTAATGGCTGAGTTCGGCCGGCAGGTTGACCTCTAGTTCGCGCCTGCGAGCGTAGGCGATGGCGCAGGCAAAAGCTTCACTGTGATGTTCGCCGGCCCAGAACACACGGTCACCGCGCCAACTGGCTTGGCGCAGGCTGATACGTTCGCCTGCGAGAAAGCGCGGTAGTGCCTGGCTGATGGTTTTAACGAAGTCCTTGTAACTGATGATGCGTACCTGGCGGCAGGGTTCGCTGGTGGCGAAAGCCTCGAAGCTGGCGTGGTTGGCTTGCTGAGGGTTGCAGGTCGATAGGCCGTCGATCATGCGCAGATCGAACGATGTCAGCTGCTGTTCTTGCGCTTCAACCACCCGTACCAGCATGGCGTGGGCTTGCGCCTTGTCTTCCTGAACCGGGCCGGAGAGGGCGCTGCGGGGCAGGTCTGTCAGGCGGTGTAGCTGTGGGCCGTCTTGCCAGCAGATACTGTCACGTAGTTGCGGCAAAGGGCTGAAGGGCAGACGAAGCTGGCTGGCGCGCTCGAGTATCTGGCGTTGCCCGCGGCCGATAAGGCCTAGCCGTTGCGCTAAGGCACCGAGACGTGAGCTGAGGGTGGAAGGCTGCTCAGACAGACTCATAGCCAGGTACGAACTCCAGAATCACCATTGCCAGTTTGGCAGAGCCCACGAGGCCCTGCACAGGCTTTATCGGCCGTAGAGACAGGTTTTTTACCGGGCATGCACGCGGCGTATGGCAAGATTGGTGCAGTCAGTTGCAAAGGTGCCTCCATGCCCAGTTTGGTGTTTGATATTGCGTTACCGGCCGAGCGCTTGCGTGTGGTCTATCAAGGGCGTGCCAACCGGATATTAGTGCAAAGTCGCGACGGACGGAGCGTCAGTGTGCCGGCCCACCATTTTCGGCCGTTTCTGACCCATGATGGAGTCTATGGTTCCTTCGAGCTCGAGTTCAGCGCGGCCGGTGAGTTACTCAGCCTGCGCCGCTTGGGCTGATAGCGCCATGCGCCTCGCCTATCAGGTGCGCAGCCGGCTATAATCGCGGCCTTTGTAACTTTATCGAGCTAAGCCTGCCCATGTATACCCTGGCCCGCGAGCTGCTGTTCAAACTTTCCCCCGAAGCCTCCCATGAACTGTCCATCGACTTGATCGGTGCCGGCGGTCGTCTGGGGCTTAACGGTTTACTGACCAAGAGGCCGGCCGCGCTGCCGGTCAAGGTGATGGGTCTGGAATTCCCCAACCCGGTCGGTTTGGCTGCCGGCTTGGACAAGAATGGCGACGCCATTGATGGTTTTGCTCAGTTGGGCTTCGGGTTTGTGGAAATTGGCACCGTGACACCGCGTCCACAGCCCGGTAACCCCAAGCCGCGTCTGTTCCGTCTGCCTGAAGCCGAGGCGATCATCAATCGCATGGGCTTTAACAACCACGGTGTAGATCACCTGCTGGCCCGTGTGCAGGCAGCCAAATACAAAGGCGTGCTGGGCATCAATATCGGCAAGAATTTCGATACGCCGGTCGAAAACGCAGTGGATGACTACCTGCTGTGCCTGGACAAGGTCTATCAGCACGCCAGCTACGTTACCGTTAACGTCAGCTCGCCGAACACCCCAGGGCTGCGCAGCCTGCAGTTTGGAGACTCGCTCAAGCAATTGCTTGAGGCCCTGCGCAAGCGTCAGGAAGACCTGGCCGCGCAGCATGGCAAGCGTGTACCGCTGGCGATCAAGATCGCGCCGGACATGAGCGATGAAGAAACCATCGAAGTGGCCAATGCGCTGGTTGAAGCCGGCATGGATGCGGTGATCGCCACCAACACCACGCTGGGCCGCGAAGGTGTGCATGGTCTGGAGTGTGCCGATGAGGCGGGCGGGCTGTCCGGCGCACCGGTGCGTGAGAAGAGCACGCACATTGTTCAGGTGCTGGCCGGTGAATTGAAAGGCCGTTTGCCGATCATCGCCGTGGGCGGGATTACCGAAGGCAGGCATGCAGCTGAGAAGATCGCAGCAGGTGCCAGCCTGGTACAGATCTACTCGGGGTTTATCTACAAGGGCCCTGCATTGATCCGCGAAGCGGTGGATGCAATAGCAGCGCTGCCACACAAGGCCTGAAACTAAAAAGGGCTCCCTAAAGGAGCCCCTGGGCTCGCGCCCGCCGCTCGGATGGAGCGCGCATGGTGAGTCGGTAGGTTCCTGAATCAGCCGACAGCGTGAAGTTCGTTGAGTCGATGGATGCCGGCGGTGCCGGTCATGCCGTCCCAATTGTCACCGCGGCCTTCGCGCCAGCCGTTTAACCAGGCTTGGCGGACAGAGGGGAGGGTGAATGGACAGAGTTCGCGGGATTTACCACTGATGCCGTATTGATAGCCGCGCAAAAAAGCTCTTTCTAACGGATCACGCTTAAGTCTTCTCATAGGGTGTAGCCCTCAATGTTGACTGTTATGTCCCTTAGACCTTGTAGCAAGGTCAGGCAGAAACGTTCTGCCTACGGAGTCCGCTGCCGGCGTCGCGAGCCTCCTTGCCAGCACCGTTGCAGTACTGGCCTAGGTAGATTTCTAACGAATGCGCGGGTGCCTGTGAATGACCGTTTCGTCATAAGGCCGTAACCTTTTTGAGGGTCGGGCCATAAGGCGTTATGGCAAGTGCCCGGATTTTTCGCTGCAGCGCCTATGCTGTGGGCGTATGCGTCGGGTGTGCTGGTGTTTTGCTATCGCGAATGAATTGCGATTGAGACTGTTGTTTATTCCGACGAAGGGTCGCGCTGCGACGCTTTGTCACTTATTTTGGCCGTGCCGATTTGTCGGTGCGCCGTTGATTGCCTTAGGCACTGGAAACTCCCATGTCGGATCGTTACGAACTCTTCCTCACCTGCCCCAAGGGCCTCGAAGGCCTGCTGCTCGAAGAAGCCAGCAGCCTCGGCCTTGAAGACGCACGTGAGCACACCTCAGCCATTCGTGGCATGGCCGACATGGAAACCGCCTACCGTCTGTGCCTGTGGTCGCGTCTGGCCAACCGTGTGCTGTTGGTGCTCAAGCGCTATAGCGTGCAGGACGCCCAGAGCCTTTACGAAGGCGTGCTGGAGGTCGACTGGTTCGAGCACCTGGAGTCCACCGGCAGCCTGGCTGTGGAATTCAGCGGTAACGGCTCAGGCATCGACAACACCCATTTCGGTGCGTTGAAGGTCAAGGATGCCATCGTCGATAAACTGCGTCTGAAAGACGGCACGCGGCCATCGGTCGATAAGCTCAACCCGGATCTGCGCGTGCACCTGCGCCTGGATCGCGGTGAGGCGATTCTCTCCCTCGATCTCTCCGGCCATAGCCTGCACCAGCGCGGCTATCGCCTGCAGCAGGGCGCTGCGCCGCTGAAGGAAAACCTCGCCGCTGCTGTCCTGATCCGCGCCGGCTGGCCACGTATCGCGGCAGAAGGCGGCGCACTGGCTGACCCGATGTGCGGTGTCGGCACCTTCCTGGTCGAGGCCGCGATGATCGCCGCCGATATCGCGCCGAATATGACCCGTGAGCAATGGGGCTTCAGCAAATGGCTGGGCCATGTGCCCGCCTTGTGGAAGAAAGTGCATGCCGAGGCCGAGCAGCGCGCAGCAGCAGGCATGGCCAAGCCACCGCTGTGGATTCGCGGTTACGAAGCCGACCCACGGCTGATTCAGCCGGCGCGTAACAACATTGAACGCGCTGGCATGGGCGACTGGGTCAAGGTTTATCAGGGCGAAGTGGCGACCTTCGAGCCGCGTCCAGACCAGAACCAGAAAGGCCTGGTGATCTGTAACCCACCTTACGGCGAGCGCCTGGGTGATGAAGCCAGTTTGCTGTATCTCTACCAGAACCTCGGCGAGCGCTTGCGTCAGGCTTGCATGGGCTGGGAAGCAGCGGTGTTTACCGGCGCGCCAGACCTGGGCAAGCGCATGGGTATTCGCAGCCACAAGCAATACGCCTTCTGGAACGGCGCGCTGCCGTGCAAATTGCTGCTGATCAAGGTGCAGTCCGAGCAGTTCGTCACCGGTGAGCGCCGTACGCCTGAGCAGCGTGAACGCGAGCGTGAGCAGGCTGAGGCCGATAAGGCGCCGCTTGAACCGGTGGAACGCCAGTACAACAAGAACGGTAACCCGATCAAACCTGCGCCTGCACCGGCTCCGGTGGTCGAACAGGCGCGCCTGAGCGAAGGCGGGCAGATGTTTGCCAACCGCCTGCAGAAGAATCTCAAGCAGCTGGGCAAATGGGCGCGTAAGGAGGGCGTTGAGTGCTACCGCCTGTACGACGCCGATATGCCGGAATATTCCATGGCGGTGGATCTGTATGGCGATTGGGTGCATGTGCAGGAATACGCTGCGCCCAAGTCGATTGACCCTGAGAAAGCCAAGGCGCGCATGTTCGACGCCATTGCCGCGATTCCGCAGGCGCTGGGCGTCGACAAGAGCAAGGTAGTGATCAAGCGCCGCGAACGCCAGAGCGGCACAAAGCAGTACCAGCGCCAGGCCACGCAGGGGCAGTTTCTGGAAGTCAGCGAGGGCGGCGTAAAGCTGCTGGTCAACCTCACCGATTATCTGGATACCGGCCTGTTCCTCGATCACCGTCCGCTGCGTCTGCGTATTCAGAAGGAGGCTGCTGGCAAGCGTTTCCTCAACCTGTTCTGTTACACCGCCACGGCGACTGTGCATGCGGCCAAGGGCGGCGCGCGTACCACCACCAGTGTTGACCTGTCGAAGACCTATCTGGACTGGGCGCGGCGTAACCTGTCGCTCAATGGCTTCTCCGACAAGAACCGTCTGGAGCAAGGCGACGTGATGGCCTGGTTGGCCGAAGACCGTGGCGAATACGAGCTGATCTTTATCGACCCGCCGACCTTCTCCAACTCCAAGCGCATGGAAGGCATCTTCGACGTGCAGCGCGATCATGTGCAGTTGCTCGACCTGGCCATGGCCCGCCTGACCAAGGACGGTGTGCTGTATTTCTCTAACAACTTCCGCAAGTTTGAGCTCGATGAGAGCTTGGCCGCGCGGTATCAGGTTGAAGAAATCAGTGCATCGACTCTGGATCCAGATTTCGCCCGTAACCCGAAAATCCACCGCGCCTGGCGGTTTAGCCTTCGCGGTTGACCCGTGCGCGCGCCTGCTGACAGGCGCGCCGTGTTAAGCCTTGTTGCGGATCAGCGCCCGCAAGGCGAAGCGATTCGGATGGCAGGCTTGCGCCACGTCGGCGGGCACTGGCAACGGCTCGTTGTTCAGCCAGGCGGCGATCAGCTCGCCGGACAGCGGCGCGGTGATCAGCCCGCGTGAGCCATGCCCGCTGTTGATATATAGGCCATCGAGCCAGGGGCAGGGTATTTCTGGCGCTTGGCGGGCATCCTTGCTTAGCACCGCATAGGCCTCGCTAAATTCGGTGGCCTCAGCTAGCGGGCCGACAATCGGTAGATAGTCCGGGCTGGTACAGCGAAACGCGGCGCGGCCTTGCAGGTGTTCGGGATCGAGTGCCGCAGTATTTAGTGCGCCACAAAGCTCGGGTGATATCTCGTCCAATAGCTGCAGATTGCTTGCGTGATCGGCGCTGTTCAGCGTCAGATCATCACTGTTGAAATCAAAGCTCGCCCCCAGGGTGTGCTCATCCTGGCGTGCCGGCGCGACGTAGCCCTCGGCGCATACCACGGTGTTCAATGCGTGACTGGCTGCGGTGGCTGGTAAGCGAGTGATCTGCCCGCGAATGCGTTTAAGCGGTAAGCCCGCGCTTTGGGTAAACCCCTTGATCTCGGCGGCACTGGCCAACACCACCACGCTGGCGCTGGCCAGCAACTGCTCGCCATTCCAGGCCTGCCAGTTGTCACCGTCACGGCGCAGCTCCAAGGCCTCCTGGTGCAGTTGCAGCTGGATATTCGGCTGCTGGCTCAGCAGTGCGCACAGCGCCGGTGGATGCACCCAGCCTGCCTCGGGGTAGAACAAACCACCTGCCGGCAGTGAGATGCCGGCTTTTGCTTCTGCGGCGCTTCTGTCCAGATTTGTCAGTAGGTCGGCGGGGAAGGCAGTAGCAAGCTGCACCTGGCGTTGCGCTTCCTTGGCATCGAAGGCCAGTTGCAGCACGCCGCAGTTGTCCCAGTCCGTGCCTTTATGCAGCTGTTCCAGTAGCCGGCGGGTATGGCCGTAGCCGCTGACGATCAGGCGTGACAGTGTGGTGTGATGGGCTGAGAGCTTGAGGTAGAGCACCCCTTGCGGGTTGCCTGAGGCTTCCTGGGCGATGGCGCCGTGCCGTTCCAGAAGGGTGACCTGCCAGCCGCGCTGGGCCAGGCTGGTGGCTGTGGCGCAGCCGGCAAGGCCTGCGCCGATCACCAATGCAGTACGGGCGCCAGCAGGTTGAGGTGGGCGGGCAAACCAGGGTTTTTCTGCTGCCTTAGGTGCACCAATAAAACTGCCCTTGAGCACTTCCCATTTTTTCCCCAGGCCCGGTACGCGCTTCATCTTGAAGCCGGCCTCGTTCAGGCGGCGGCGTACATAACCGGTACTGGTAAAGGTGCCCAGGGTGGTGCTGGTGTGGGACAGCCTGGCCAGTTCGGCGAACAACTCCGGCGTCCACATATCCGGGTTTTTCGCCGGGGCGAAGCCGTCGAGAAACCAGGCGTCGACCTGAGCATCTAGTTGCCCGAACAGCTCCAGTGCATCGCCAATCAGCAAGGTCAGAACAATACGCCCGCCGGCAAATACCAGGCGCTGAAAACCCGGGTGCAGCGCCACGTACTGCGCCAGCAGCTGTTCGGCATAAGGCGCCAGTTCTGGCCACAGCGCCAGTGCGCGCTGCATATCAGCACAGTTCAGCGGGTACTTTTCCACACTAACAAAATGCAGGCGCGCAGTTGTCGTGGCGTGCTGCTCGAACAGCTGCCAGGCACAGAGGAAGTTCAGCCCGGTGCCGAAGCCGGTTTCGCCAATGACCAACTGCTGATTGGCCGTCAGCGCGGCGAAGCGTTCCGGCAGCTGGTTGTTGGCGAGAAACACGTAGCGGGTTTCGGCCAGCGCGTTCTCGTTGGAGAAGTACACGTCGGCGAATTGGCTGGACAATGGCTGGCCCTGCTCATCCCACTCAAGGCGGGCTTGCTGGGTTGGGGCGTCAGGTGCGGAGGGCATGCGCGGCTCGGTCACGGGTAGTCGATGGCGACGATGTACCAGGTCTTCTCGCCGGTCGGGGTTTGCACCCGCACTTCGGCGTCCAGGTTTTTGCCGATCAGGGCGCGGGCCAGGGGCGAGTCGATGCTGATCAGGTTGTTTTTCAGGTCCAGCTCATCCGGGCCGATGATGCGGTAGCGCGATTCAGCACCGTCCTCATCTTCCAAGGTGACCCAGGCGCCGAAGTAGACCTTATCCGGGTCACTGGGCCGGGCGCTGACCACCTTGAGGTTTTCCAGGCGCTTGGTCAGAAAACGTACGCGGCTGTCGATTTCGCGCAACATCTTCTTGCCGTAGGTGTATTCGGCATTCTCCGAGCGGTCCCCCTGCGCGGCAGCTTCACTGACCGACTGGGTAACCTGGGGGCGGCGTACATGCCACAGCTCATGCAGCTCGGCGCGCATGCGCGCCTCGCCCTCGGGGGTGATCAAGGGCGTGCCGGCGGAGCGGGGTGGGCGATAACGGCTCATGGTTCAGCTTGCTGAGGGTGGTGCGCGAGTTTATCAGCCCTCGCGCAGTACCGTCAGCGGGCTGATATTCAGGGCGCGGCGGGTACCGAGAACACCGGCCGTGCCCACCAGCAGTGCGCCAATCAGCGGCAGCAGAAGCAGCCAGGGATGCGGTTGCCAGGCGAGGTCGAAGGCAAATCGATAGAGCAGGAAGCTGATCAGCTCACAACCAAAGGCCGCCAGCAGGCCGCTGGATGCGCCAAGCAGACCGAATTCGGCGCGGCGCGCCTTGATCAGCAGCTTGCGCTCGGCACCCAGCGCGCGCAGCAGAGCGCCCTGGCGAATGCGTTCATCCAGGGTCGCTTGCAGCCCGGCGAACAGCACTGCGAGGCCAGCAGCCAGCACGAACAGCAGAACAAACTCGATGGCCAGGGTGACCTGGGCGAGGATGCTGCGCAGTTGTTCCAGCAGCGCCTCGACCTGCAGCAAGGTGACGGCCGGGAAGGCGCGCGACAGCTCAACCAGTTGCTTTTCGTACTGCGGCGGCAGGTAGAAACTGGTCAAGTAGGTGACCGGTAGATCCTGCAGGGTGCCGGGCTGGAAGATCATATAGAAGTTGGGCTGGAAGTTATTCCAGTCCACTTCACGCAGGCTGCTGACCACCGCATCTCGGTTAAGGCCGCCGACGCTGAAGCTCAAGCGGTCGCCGAGTTTCAGTTGCAGGCTTTCGGCCAGTTCGGACTCCACCGATACGCCCGGCAATTCGCTGGTATTGGCATCCGTCCACCAGTTACCGGCGATCAAGTTGTTATCCGCTGGCAAATCCTCGGCCCATGTCAGGCTTAGGTCGCGGCGAATCGCGCGCTCGCCCTGGGATTCCTTGCTGACGATCTGTCGTACTGGTTCGCCATTGATCATCACCAGTCGACCGGGCACCACGGGGAACAATGGTGCGGGGTGCGGTGATAGTTCATTAAGACGAGCGGCGAAGGCGTCCTTTTCTGCCGGTAGGATATTCAGGGCGAAGTGGTTGGGTGCATTTTCGGGCAGCTGATCCTGCCAGGTGTCGAGCAGCTCGCCACGCAACAAGGCGATCAGCGCCATGGCCAGAATGATCAGGCCGAAAGCCAGCGACTGTCCGGCAGCAGCCATTGGATGACGCAGCAACTGGCCGAGCCCCAAGCGCCAGGGCAGCGATGCGCCTGCCAGCAGGCGGCGCAGACTCTGCAGGCCGAGCAGCAGCAATCCACCCAGCAGTAGTGCGGTGACCAGGCCTCCACCGAGCAGGGCGAAGGTCAGCTGCAGATCAAGGCTCAAGCGCCACATGATCAAGCCGAGTGCCAGCAAGGCCGCGCCATACACCAGCCAGGAGCTGGCCGGCACCGGCAGTAGATCGCGACGCAGGACTCGCAACGGCGGCACACGGCCGAGTGCCGCCAGTGGCGGCAAGGCGAAGCCTGCGAGGGCGACCAGTCCGGTAGCCATGCCGGCCAGTGCGGGCCACAGCCCGCCAGGCGGAATCTGCGCTGGGAGCAGGTTCTGTAGCATATTGAACAGAGCCAGCTGAGCCAGCCAGCCCAGTAATGCGCCGATCAGGCTGGCGGTAATCCCCAGCAGCGCCAGTTGCAGGCTGAACAGGCCGAGTGCCTGGTTACGGGACAGCCCCAAGCAGCGCAGCAGTGCACTGGCATCGAAACGCCTGGCGGCAAAGCGTGCTGCCGAAAGGGCCACGGCCACCCCGGCCAGTAGCACGGCGGCCAGGCTGGCGAGGTTCAGATAGCGTTCGGCGCGGCCTAGGGCGCTGCCGACCTGGCGATTGCCATCTTTGGCATCTTCCAGGCGCTGGTTGGGGGCGATGGTGATGCCCTGGCGATACTGCGCCAAGGCATCCGCCTCACCGCGCCACAACTCCTGATAGCGCACGCGGCTGCCCGGTTGCACCACGCCGGTGGCGTCTAGGTCATCCAAGTGCATCAGCAGATGTGGGGTCAGGCTATAGAAGTCGCCGGCTTCATCCGGGAGGAAGGTCAATACACGGGTCAGGCGCAGGGTTTTTGCGCCGACCTCGACGCTGTCGCCGGGTTTCAGATTGAGTGCGACAAACAGACGGGCTTCGGCCCAGGCTTCACCGGGTTGTGGGCCAGCACCGGCCTGTTCTACGTCGTATAGCGCAGCGGCACTCTTCAGTTCGCCCCGCAGTGGGTAGGCGCTGTCCGCTGCCTTGATGCTGGCCAGTTGGATTCCGGCATCGCTGGCCACCACGCTGGAGAACTCGACCAGCTGCGCGTGTTCCAGCCCCAGCTGTTTACCTGTGCTGATCTGCTCGGGTGCGCTGGGTGAGCTGCCGGTCAGGCGCAGGTCTGCAGCAAGAAATTCGGTGGCGCGCAGCAGCATGCCGTCGTTCAGGCGTGCGCTGAAATAACCGATGGCCGTGCTGGCTGCGACTGCAATCAACAGGGCGAAGAACAGCACGCGCAACTCACCGGCGCGGGCATCGCGCAGTAACTGACGGCTAGCTAGGGAGAGCAGGCGGGTAAATGGCAGCTGTTTCATCAAGGTTCCACGTGGTCGACCAGGTGGCCGCCTTCCAAGCGGATCAGGCGTTGGCAGCGGTGCGCCAGGCGCTCGTCATGGGTAACCAGTACCAGGGTCGCGCCGCGCTCCTGGTTCAGTTCGAACAACAGGTCGCTGATGCGCTCGCCAGTGTGGCTGTCGAGGTTGCCGGTAGGCTCGTCGGCAAACAGCACCGCAGGTTCGGCGGCAAAGGCGCGGGCGATGGCCACACGTTGCTGCTCACCGCCGGAGAGCAGACGTGGATAGTGAGTCAGGCGTTGGCCCAGGCCGACGCGTTCGAGCAGGGTGCGGGCGCGCTGGCGGGCATCGGCATGGCCCTCAAGCTCCAGCGGTAGCATGACGTTTTCCAGGGCATTCAAACTGTCGAGCAACTGGAAGGACTGAAAGACGAAACCGACGTGCTCGGCGCGAACGCGCGCACGCTGATCTTCATCGAGACTGGCCAGGTCGTTACCGGCCAGCACCACGCTGCCACTACTGGGTAGATCGAGACCGGCGAGCAGGCCGAGCAGGGTGGATTTACCCGAACCGGAGCTGCCGACAATCGCCAGGCTGTCACCTGAAGTCAGTTCAAGCGACAGATCATGGAGTATGGTTAGCTCGCCTTCCGTGCTGGGGACCACTTTGCTAAGGTTTCGCGCGGTGAGAATACTTGAGCTCATGGAGAATCCAATGCGTACGTGGTTGATCGGTACTGCCCTGAGCCTGCTGCTGTGGGGGCCTGCGGCGTTCGCGGGTACCGTACTGGTCGTCGGTGATAGTATCAGCGCGGCTTTTGGCCTGGATACCCGCCAGGGCTGGGTCGCCTTGTTGGAAAAACGTCTGGCCGAGGAGGGTTTTGACCATCAGGTGGTCAATGCTTCGATCAGTGGCGATACCAGTGCAGGCGGCGCCGCACGGCTGCCTGCGCTGCTTGCAGAGCATCAGCCGGAGCTGGTGATTATCGAGTTGGGAGGCAACGATGGCCTGCGTGGCCAGCCCCCGGCGCAATTGCAACAAAACCTTGCGGCCATGGTGCAGGCATCGCAGCAGAAGGGCGCCAAGGTCCTGATCCTTGGCATGCAGCTACCGCCTAATTATGGCGTGCGCTACACCACGACGTTCGCTGAGGTGTTCCCCAAGGTGGCGCAGGCGCATGACGCTGCCCTGGTGCCTTTCGTGCTGGAGGGAGTAGGTGGTGTGCCTTCGCTGATGCAAAACGACGGCATTCACCCCACTGCTGAGGCGCAGCCCAAGCTGCTGGAAAACGTCTGGCCGACCCTGAAACCTTTGCTCTGACAGGCTTTTCTGCACCGTGCCTTTCGGCTAATGTGGCGGCCCCGCACTGGAGCCCTCAATGCCGCGCCCTGCCTGGTCCTTACACGCCTATCAACTGATCGAGCCCGACGAACAGCTTGACCTGTTCGCCTGCCGCGAAGTGCGCGTGCATCTGCTGGCGCGTCAGCTTGAGTTGGGTCAGTTTGCCGATCGCACATTGTGCGGTGGTTTACTGCCCGCGCAGCCAGTGTGGCGCGACCTGGATAAGACAATGCTGCGTGATAAGCGTTTGTGTCCGGCGTGCAGGGCCACACTTGAGGCGCAGAAACGCGGCGATCGCCCAGCATTGCCGGGGCGTTGAGCTATCCAAGCGGCTGATCAATCGGTGTACAATCGCTTCTTACTTTTACCAACCATTTTCGTCAGGAATTTCCGGATGTTGTCGCGTGCCCTTGCCGTCACCCGCTGCCTGCCGCTTGCCGCTGTCTTCGCGGTAGCCTCTGCCAATGCCCTTGAGTTTCCTCTGCCACCACCTGGCGAGGATATCGTTGGCGAAGTGCAGGTGATCAAGGCCAAGTATGAAGACACCTTTGCCGATCTGGGTGTAGTCAATGACCTGGGTTATCTGGAGATGGTTGTGGCTAATCCGGGTGTTGATCCTTGGCTTCCGGGTGCGGGCAACGAGATTATTTTGCCGACGCGCTACATCCTGCCGCCTGGTCCGCGCGAAGGCATCGTGATCAACCTTGCGGAATACCGCCTGTACTACTACCCGAAAGGTCGTAACGTGGTTTACACCTATCCACTTGGCATTGGTCGCGAGGGCTGGAGTTCGCCAGTTGCCAATGCGCGTATCACGGCCAAAACGCCTAACCCAGGCTGGACTCCACCCAAGTCGATCCGCGAAGAGCATGCTGCCGATGGCGATCCGTTGCCGGCTTACGTGCCGCCAGGCCCTAATAATCCGCTTGGCCCATACAAGTTAGGTTTGTCGGTGCCGGGTTACCTGATCCATGGCTCCAATAAGAAGTTTGGTATTGGTATGCGGGTAAGTCATGGCTGTTTCCGCATGCTCAACCACAACGTACTGAAGCTGGCATCGATGGTTTCCGTGGGTACTTCGGTGCGCATTATCAACGAGCCTTACAAGTTCGGTCGCAGTGGCGGTAAGGTTTATCTGGAAGCGCACGCACCTTTGGATGATTCTGGTGATGCTTCGGTTGTCGATAAGCACACCGCTGTAATCAACGCACTGCTGAAAAATGATCAGTTCGCCGACCTGCGTCTGGACTGGGAAATGCTGCGCGAAGTAGTTGCTGCTGAAGACGGTTTGCCGGTTGAAATTGCTCAACCTGATCAGGCCATGGCGGCGAGTGAGCCTGCTATCTGACTTCAGTTTGTTCAAAGAGCCCGTTATGCGTAATCGCTGACGGGTTTTTTATTGCCTGTTGAGGGGCGACATATTCTCTTGGCAATAAAAAAGCCGACCCAGAAACTGGGTCGGCTTGTCATAGCCTTGTGAGCTATTACTTGCGGCTGGCTTTTTCCAGCATACGCAGAGCGCGCTCATTGGCTTCGTCAGCAGTTTGCTGAGCCTTCTGAGCAGCAGCCATAGCGTCATCAGCCTTACGGTAGGCTTCGTCGGCACGGGCTTGAGCGCGAGCGGCTGCATCTTCAGTTGCAGTCAGACGAGCTTCAGTTTCTTTGGACATGCTGCTGCAACCGGTAGCCAGAACTGCGGCCAATGCCAGAGCAGAGAATTTCAGAACGTTGTTCATCGTGTTCCCCTTGAGGTGGAGTTTTTCCATAAAAGCAATTTCCTGATGGTAGGAAATTAGCCGGCGTACATACTACCTGTAACTTGTAGTAAGTAAACGGAGGCAAGGCAAGCCGCCAGAGTTTTTTTCTGCTTAATGCATAGTCGACCGCTTATTCGGTATCTTTTGGTTAAAAAACAATCAGTTCTAGGGCGTTTGGCAGTTCTTTGCGCAGTGCTTAAGAGCACTTTTCTAGCTGTGCGGACTGTCGAAGGTGGCTGATAAGTGAGGCCGTAGTTTTTCATGCGTGAATTGCCAGAGGGAGTAGGGGCTACATGCATCGCTGACAGAGGCAAGCCTTGGCTTGTGTGAGTATCGAAATACCCTGCCAGGCGATCTAAGTTATTGATTCGCGTGACCTCGCAGGTTTTGGCCTGATAAGCTCGGGGTAATTGCCTACAACTTAATAGGTGCAAGGTGCTGTAACCCGATAGCTGCAGAAGCGAGAACGGGTTGCGTGAATTAACAGAGGAGTTGCGATGAGCGAGGCGTTGTCCATTCACCATGACCTGGCAGGCCATCAATTCGAGACCACAGTGGATGGTGATCGGGCATACCTGGCCTATATGGATCTTGGGAAGCAAACCCTGGATATCTATCGCACCTTCGTGCCCAATTCGTTGCGTGGGCGCGGGATCGCGGCGGCGTTGACCGAGCATGCGCTGCAGTATGCCGAGCGACTGGGCTATACGGTGATTCCTTCGTGCTCCTATGTAGAGCGCTACATGGTGCGCCGTCAGCGTCAGGCGGATAAAAGCTGAGTGACGCGGACAAGAAAAAGGCCAGTCAGTGACTGGCCTTTTTTTATATTTGTCTTTGTGCCTGCGAGTCAGATTTTGGCGATCAGATTGCCGGCATGCAGACCGCACTCTTTCTGCGTGGCTTCTTCCCACCACCAGCGGCCTTCACGTTCGTGCTGATTGGGCAGTACCGGGCGGGTGCAGGGTTCGCAACCGATGCTGATAAAACCGCGCTCATGCAAACTGTTATAGGGCAGCTCAAGCATGCGGATATAGGCCCAGACGTCTTCGCTGCTCATCTGCGCCAGCGGATTGAACTTGTATAGGGTGTTATCCGCTGTAGAAAAGGCACCGTCGATTTCCACTACAGCAACCTGGCTGCGCGTGCCGGGGCTCTGGTCACGGCGCTGGCCTGTGGCCCAGGCTTTTACCGTGGCAAGCTTGCTGCGTAGTGGGGCAGTTTTGCGGATGCCGCAGCATTCACTATGGCCGTCTTTGTAGAAGCTGAACAGACCCTTTTCCTTGACGAAGGGCTCCAGCGCGGCGGCCTCCGGCGAGAGTATGTCGATGCTGATGTTGTAGTGCTCGCGAACCTGATCGATAAAACGGTAAGTCTCCGGATGCAGGCGGCCAGTGTCGAGGCTGAAGACTTTGACGTTCTTGTTGAGTTTCCAGGCCATGTCGACCAGTACCACATCTTCCGCGCCGCTGAAGGACAGCCACAGTTCATCGCCAAAGTGTTCAAAGGCGAGTTTGAGAATGTCTTGGGGCGACTTATTGGCGTAGCTCGCCGCCAGCTTGGCTGCATCGAAGGGTTGGCTCATCGGCTGAATTCCTAGTTATGGTGACGTCGCGCGTCTTTGTGTGGCGATGGTAGCAAACGCCGGTTATACGACTAAATAACCAAGTGCCGTAGTAGACCTCTGATTTGGGTATAAAGCTCTGCGTTGCAGAGCTTTAGGGGAGCGGCTAGAGTGCCGCCTTCTCAAATAAATCCAAGCTAGGAGTGTCCTGTGGAAATCGCGTGTCTCGACCTTGAAGGCGTGTTGGTCCCGGAAATCTGGATCGCCTTCGCGGAAAAAACTGGCATCGAATCGCTGAAAGCGACCACCCGGGATATTCCGGACTATGATGTGCTGATGAAACAGCGCCTACGCATCTTGGACGAGCACGGCCTGAAACTGTCCGACATCCAGGAAGTGATCGCCACACTCAAGCCGCTGGAAGGCGCGGTGGAGTTTGTCGATTGGCTGCGCGAGCGCTTTCAGGTGGTGATTCTCTCGGACACCTTCTATGAGTTCTCCCAGCCGCTGATGCGTCAGCTGGGTTTCCCGACTCTGCTATGCCACAAGCTGATCACCGATGAAACGGATCGGGTAGTGGATTATCAGTTGCGCCAGAAGGATCCCAAGCGTCAGTCGGTGATTGCCTTCAAGAGCCTTTACTACCGCGTAATTGCGGCGGGCGACTCGTACAACGACACCACCATGCTCAGCGAAGCACACGCCGGTATCCTGTTCCATGCACCGGACAATGTGATTCGCGAATTCCCGCAATTCCCGGCGGTGCATACCTATGAAGACCTCAAGCGCGAGTTCCTCAAGGCGTCCAATCGCGAGCTGAGCCTGTAATAGGCCCGGTATTGAAAAGCCCGCGTTTGCGGGCTTTTTTTTGGCCTGCCATCAATGGCGGTCACCCTTCGGGCCGTCGCTGGGCGACGTCAAAAACTTCTCTCGGAAGTTTTTTGTGCCTACTGTCCAGGTCAGTCGCAGAACTTTTCCAGGGTTTCCAGCAGCACTTTGACCTTGGTAATCGATTCTTGGTATTCGGCCTGGCCGTTGGAGTCCGCGACGATGCCACCGCCGCCCCAGCAACTGATCTGCCCATCCTTGGCCAGCAGGCTGCGGATGGCGATCGAGCTGTCCATTTCGCCGCGGACATCCAGATACAGCAGCGAGCCGCAATACAGGGCGCGGCGAGTGGGTTCCAGTTCGTCGATGATCTGCATGGCGCGGATTTTCGGAGCGCCAGTGATCGAGCCGCCAGGGAAGCTACCGGCGATCAGGTCCAGGGCGTCCTTGTCGGCCGCCAGTTCGCCGGTTACGGCGCTGACCAGGTGATGCACATTGGGGTAGCTCTCCAGGGCAAAGAGTTCCGGCACTCGCACCGAGCCTACTTGGCAGCTACGCCCTAGGTCATTGCGCAGCAGGTCGACAATCATCAGGTTTTCCGCACGATCCTTCTGGCTGCTGAGCAGGGCGTCGGCCTGGGCTTGATCCTGCTGCGGGTCGGCATGCCGTGGGCGGGTGCCCTTGATCGGTCGGGTTTCCACCTGACCTTCGCTGATGCGTAAGAAACGCTCAGGCGACAGGCTGATAATCGCCCCGTCGCCTGGCAACGCCTGATAGCCCGAAAATGGCGTTGGGCATGCGGCACGCAAGGCCTGATAAGCCGTCCATGGCGAGCCTTGATAGTCTGCACGGAAGCGTTGCGCAAAATTAACCTGATAGCAGTCGCCGGCCTGGATATAGGCCTGAATACGTGCAAAGCATTGCTGGTATTCGGCTTCGCTAATGTCGGACTGGAAATGCTCCAACAGCCTGAAGGGTTGCGGCTCGGGCGTTGTCGACGTTGCGAATAGCTCACTCAGACGTTGGCATTCGGCCGTGTCCAAGCTTGGGTGAAACATCAGCTGGCTGCGCTGTTGTTGGTGATCGGTTATCAGGGCCCAGGCGTAGAGGCCAAAACGGGCATCGGCCAGATTTAGGTCATCGACTGCCTGGGCCGGCAGCTGTTCCAGCCTGCGGCCGAAGTCGTAACTCAGGTAGCCAATCAACCCACCGACGAACGGAAGCGGATTATCTGCCGGCGGCTGGCACGTGCCGAGGCCTGCAAGGCTCTGGCGCAGGCGTTGCAGGAAAGCGTTGGCCGTTTCGTCAGGTGTCGGTGCCAGCTCTGCCAATGGCCAGGCGCTGATAAGGTCATAGCGTCCACGCTGCGCGGTCGGCCGCCCGGCATCCAGCAAGACTGCGCCTGGGGCATGCATGACGCTGCTGAAGTAACGCGAAGGGTCTGCGAGGTAGGGCAGAGCCTGTACAAGGCAAGTAGGCATATGACACTTTCAAGGTGCGCGGACGCCGATTGTAGAACGTCGCCAACATTCATCCTAGAGCTTGCGCGTGGGTTTACTCGGGATGCTTGGGCTCATTAGTATGGGTAGGTCCCCCGGATGTTCGATGTGACTCATAAAACAATAATTACTACGGGATCAAGGCCATGGATGAAGTAATGGATCCTGCCGCTGGGAGCCTCTTGCGTGCCAAGCTGATGCCACCCCAGGCGTCAGCTGATTATCTGGTCAGACCACAGCTGGAGTCGGCCCTGTGTGCCAACCCCCATGCGCGGGTATTGCTGCTGGCCGCTCCGGCAGGCTTTGGCAAAACCAGCGCGCTGGTTGCGCTGGCCCAGGCTCGGGCGCAGAGCGGTCAGGCCGTGGCCTGGCTGTCGCTTGGTCAAGGTGACGATGAGCCGTCGCGTTTTCTGCTGCAACTGATCGAAGCGCTGGCGAGCCTGCTGCCGGGTTTTGGCAGTGAAGCCCTGGCCTATCTGCAGAACACCATGCGGGTGCCGGTTTCTGCGGTCATGGAAAGCCTGTTGGTGGACCTGGCGCAGCTGGACACTCCGCTGTTGCTGGTGCTCGATGACCTGCATCTGATTCAGGATGCCGAGTTGCTCGGCGCCCTCAACCGCCTGATCAAATTCGCCCCTGAAGGTTTTACCCTGGCCATCGGCAGCCGTTCGCAACCAGCGCTTAACCTGGCCACCTTACGTGCCAAGGACCTGCTGGTGGAGATCGGTGAACAGGAGTTGCGCCTAAGCAAGGCGGAAACCCGCGATTACCTGCAGCGCTGCGGCCTGCAGTTGGATGCAGTAGCGTTTTCTGCGCTCTACAGCCAGACCGAAGGCTGGATGGTGGGGGTGCACCTGGCCAGCCTGTGGTTACGCCATCAGCCTCAGGCTGCAGCACAGATTGCCGATATGGGCACCGATCAGGCGGCCGTGGGCGCGTACCTGCTGCGCAGCGTGTTCGAGCAGTTGCCCGCCGACAAACAGGAGTTGCTGCTGGCTCTGGGCGTGGCGCAGCAGCTCAGTGGTGATCTGGCCAATGCGCTGACTGGGCGGCATGACGGCCAGCATCTGCTGGAAGAGCTGGAGGCCATGCAGCTGTTCCTCCTGCCGCTGGATCGCGAGCGTCAGTGGTACCGCTTCCACAACCTGTTTGCCGAGTTTCTGCGCGGTCGCCTGAAAGAGCGCGACCCGGAGCGTTTCAAGCAACTGCATTTCAACGCCAGCCTGTGGTTCACCAATCACCATATGCAGAATCTGGCCATTGAGCATGCATGCCTCGCCGAAGACCCGGAAATGCTGGCGGCATTGGTCGACGGTTGCGGCCTGGAGTTGATCAACCGTGGTCAGCTCAACCTGATCTACAAATGGCGTCAGCACGTTCCGGACGAGATTGCCGAGCGCTTTCCGGTGCTGGTGCTGGCGGATGTCTGGACCCGTGCGGCTGAGCTGGGCCTGGTGGAAGCCAATCGCATGCTCGATGAACTGCTTGAGCGTTGGACTGAGGCCAAGCCGGGGGCGCCGTTAAGCGACAAGCTGTTGGCGACTCTGGCGATCAAGTCGGTTATCGCCTTGCAAAAGGATGATTTGCAGACCTGTATAGCCCTGGCGCGCCGGGTTGAAGTGCAGCTGGGGCAGCACACAGCCTTTCTTGAGGTGGCGATGCTGATTGTCGGTGCATTGGCCAATGTGATGATCGGCCAGCCAGATCAGGCCAAGCGCTTGCTGGCTCTGGCGCAACAACGCAATCACTTCCTAGAAGGACGCTATCTGGATATGCAGCTGGCCAACGTCGAGGTGCTGCTGAGCCTGGAACAGGGGCAGATTCGTCAGGCCGAGCTGCTGTTCGCCCAGTTGCGCGCGCGGGTCATACCCTGGTTTGCCGATAGATCGCGGGCCCTGGCGCTGCCGACCATCACCGAAGCCCTGATTGCCTATAACCAAGGACGCCTGGAAGGTATCGAAGAGCGCCTGCGCTGGGCGCTGGCCACGGTTGATGTGATCAATCCGATCGACCTGTATGCCCAGGGCATGTTGTGCATGGCCCATGTACAGCGCATGCAGGACAACCCCAAGGATGCCTATGCCAGTTTGGTGTTGATGCAGAACCTGGCTGCACGCAATCAGTCCTGGCGCTTTTACGCCCAGGCGGTTGCCGATGAGGTGGTGCAGATTCTTCAGGAGCCTGCGGCGGACCGGCTTAAACGCGCCGAACAGCGCCTCAAGACCGTGGACTTGAACAAGCTGGCCGAGCATTACCAGCATATGCGCTTCAACCCGGTGCTGTGGGTGCGCGGTCTGACCCGTATTCGTCTGCAGCAGGCGCGCGGCCATTACAGCGAAGCGCTGCATGAAATTACCCAGCTGCGCGGCATGCTGCTGGATAACTGGCATGGCCTGCAACGCCTGCGGCTCGATCTGTTGGCGGCGCTGAGTTATCAGCGTCTGGGCTACCAGGAGCGTGCGCAAAGCCTGTTGGTGCAATGTCTGATCGGTGCCGAGCGCGAAGGTGTACGCAGCCTGTTTGTCGAGGAAGGCGAAGCCATTCGCTTGTTGCTGCAGCAGTTGGAGGCCGCCGAACGCCAGCCGGCGCTACAGGGCTTTATTCGCGGCTTGCTGGCCATCTGGCCGGGCAATAGCGCACGGCAGTCGCTGGAAGTGCTTGAGGAAGGGCTGACCGAGCGCGAGCGCGAGGTGGTCTGCCTGGCGGCTCAAGGCATGTCGAACGATGAGATCGGTCAGCAGCTGTCACTGGCGCTGGGTACGGTCAAATGGCACCTGCACAATATTTACGAAAAGCTCAAGGTGCGTAACCGCACACAAGCCATCCGCCGCGCGCGCGAACTGAGTCTTCTTGATCAATGAATAGCCAATCGAAACCCCGTCCGGGCAAGTTGCCGTTACTGCGCACCAAGCTGTTTCCTGCTGAGTCTACTGGCCGGCCTTTGTTGCCCCGTGATGCCTTGCTTGACCGGTTGTTCAAGGCCCGCGAGCAGCGTCTGATTCTGCTCAGCGCACCGGCTGGCTTCGGTAAAAGCACGGTGCTCAGCCAGTTTCGTCTGCGTTTGCTGGAGACCGGCGCGCGGGTTGCCTGGTTGTCCTGCGATGAAGCCGACAGCGAGCCACAACGTTTGCTGCATTACCTGATTGCGGCCATCGAAGCGCAGCTGCCGGGCTTTGGCGCAAGCACCGCACGTCTGTTGCGTGACGACCTGAGTGTGCCCAATGAATTGTTGCTGGATTCCTTTATCGGCGACCTGAAGAGGGTTCAGGGCGACCTGTATCTGATCTTTGATGATTTTCATCGGGTGCGGCATGTCGACCTAGGGCCGCTGGTCAATTATTTCGTCAAGCACGTGCCGGCCAATGTGCGAATGATCGGCAGTACCCGCTACAAGCCGCGCTTTCTCGATGAGCAACCGGTTATTTCACCCTGGGCGCTGTGGATCAAGGCAGACGAGCTGCGCCTGACCCGTAGCGAAACTGAGGCCTATTTCCACGAACTCAAGCAATTGCAGCTGAGCAGCGCCGAGCTGGATTTGCTGCACCGGCGTACCGAAGGCTGGATAACGGCCTTGCACTTGGTGGCGTTGGCACTGGCGCGGCAGCCTGAGCGCGCTGCATTTCTCTCTGGGCTGTCAGGTACTGAGCGCAATATTGCCGATTACCTGGCCGAAGACGTGCTTGATCATCTGCCGCAGGATCAGCAGCTGTTTCTTGATCAGACTTCGGTGCTTGACGAGTTCAATGCAGAGTTGTGCAACGCTCTGACGGGGCGCACGGACGGCGCGCAAATGCTCAAGCGCCTGCAAACGGCCCAGCTGTTTATCATCGCGCTGGACGAGCAGGGCGAGTGGTTCCGTTATCACCATCTGTTTGCCGAGTTCCTCCAGGGGCGCCTGAGCCGGGCGGGTGACCCGACCCATCTGCTGCACGCTGCTGCTCGTTGGTGTGAAAGTCATGAGTTGACCGATAAATCGGTGAAGTACGCCTTGCGCGCACGTGATTACGCTTTCGCCGCCGAGCTGCTGGAGCGCCAGGGCGCGACACTGATTGCGGGTAATCAGGTGTACGGCATTCTGGCGATCCTCAAGGATGTGCCGGCCGAAGTGATTCGCGAGCATCCGGTGTTCCAGATTTTCTACGCTTGGCAGTTGGCTTTCGAGCAGAAGTACGCCGAGGCTGAAGCGCTGATCGAGGAGGTCAGCACGCGCCTGATGCAGGGGCGTGGCAAGCCGATGCACTTTGGTTTGGCGGTGTTGTTGGCTGTGGCCCAGGTACTCAAGGCGTTGGTGTTGCTGTACCAGGACAAGCTGGAGGGCGCGCTGAAGGTGGCGCGTCACTGGCTGGCATTGGTGCCAGATAATCAGCCGATTTTCCGCGCGAGCATGTCCTGTATTCAGGCTGCGGCTTACGCACTGTTGGGTGAGTTCGGCGATGCCGCCAAGTCGATTGCGGTCGCGCGCGACAACCTGGAGCAGGCCGATAGCGAGTACCTGCATGCAGTGGTCAGCCTGATTGAAGCATTAATCTGTAAGGAACTTGGCCTGCCTGAGCGTGGCCGCGCATTGGCGGAAAGTGCGCGGGCGCGGGTCGAGCAGGTATTTGGCCGGCGCAGCCGCGTAGGCGGGCCGCTGGCCCTGGCTTATGCGGATTTGCTCTATGAGCAGGATCGACATGCAGCCATTCTGGCCGAGCTTCCACTGGCCACAACCTGGCGTGATGTGGCGACACCGATTGAGCTGATCAGTCGCGGCAAGCTGGTCATGGCCAAGGCACGTTTCTTTGCCGGTGAGGGTGAGTCGGCCCTTGCGGAGCTGGATGAATGGCTGGCCGGCTTGCATGGCCCAGGTTATGAACGCGTTTACGCCCTGGGCATGAGTTGCAAGGTGCAGTTCCTACTGTGGCTGCGTAAGCCCAATGAGGCTGAGCGAACCTGCCTGCAGCTGCAGCGCCATCTGGCGGTATTGCCGCCGGGCCGGTATGCCGATGCGGAAACCGTGCAGGTACTGTCTGAAGCGCGGCTGGCTTTGTCCGAACGTCGTGCCGACAAGGCGCAAGCGGTGCTAGAGGCCTGCCTGGCCAAACAGACGGCCGAGCATCAGCGAGATCGGCGCCTGCGTCTTTCCTTGTTACTTTCTGTGGCGTACTGGCGCAAAGGTAACAGCGACAAGGCCTTCGTCTTGCTCAAAACCACGCTTGAAGATGCCTGGACAAGCGGTTACCGGCGCATTTTTCTGGATGATGCACTCTGGCTGCTACCGCTCTGGGATGCCTGGCACAGCGCCGAACCCAAACGCGCCAGTGCCTGGCAAGGGTTGGCCGAGCAACTGCGCGAGCAATGCCGTCGGTTGTCTATCGATCTAGAAACTTTCGATGAAAATCAAGATGTTAGCCATCGTGAGCGAGAAATTCTGCGCTTTGTCGCGGCTGGTTTGTCGAACCGTGATATCGCCCAGGCGGTGCATTTGTCAGAGGCCACGATCAAATGGCACCTGCACAACCTGTTCGCCAAGCTGGGCGTACGCAGCCGTACGCAAGCGGTATTGAAGGGCAAGAGCCTGGGGTTGTTGAGCGAGGCCTGAGCGTTGGCTGCCGGATTTGCGCCAGATGGGCGCTCCATCCCTTGGATGGGCTGGCAGCCAGGACATGCACCAGTAGTTTTAACGTCAGGACGAGAAGCATGGTGCTTCACGATTCCAAGCCTGACGCGAATAGGGAAGCAGTGTCAGACCTGGTGAGCGGCGCACGCCGCTGTAGCTGAGACGGACAGGAGTCCAGAGCAGCCTGCCGGGGACAACCCATTAGTGAACTGTGGAGACAATAACAATGAAAACCCTCAAGCAACTGGCCCTGGCCACCGCTGTTCTGGCTGTTCCTTTCATGGCTCAGGCTGAGCTCAAGGCCATGGATGACACTGCTCTGGCAACCGTAACCGGTCAGGATGGCATCAGCATCTCCGGTAGCTTCAACGGCACCATCGGTAGCCTGGTTTACACCGACGGCGACGCTGGCGGCGGTTCGCTGCGCATGGAGACCGTTTCCTTCACTGGCTTCAACATCTCTGACACTGCACCAGTAAAAGTTGACGTGGTTGAAAACGCCAGCGGCACCCAGCAGCTGCAAATCAGCCTGCCTACCATCACTGGTCAGCTGAGCGTTGGCGCTATCAAAGTTGGCGATAGCAGCGCTGCCAGCATTGGCTCCCTGGCTGTTAACGACATGAACATGGCTGGTACCACCGTAAAAGTCTGGGGCCACTAAGTTCGCTTAGTTGTTCCGCGTGATGAAAAGTCTTACCGGCTTCGGCCGGTAGGACTTTTCTCTTGTTGGAAAGGAGTGCGGTTGGCTGATGATCGAGATTCTGCTGGGCAGCCTGATCGGTGTGTGGGGCTTTACCGAGGCGGTGGATACCAAACCGCCGGCGCCGGGCACTGTGCATATCAATCAGCACTTGCTGCCGAATGGGCCTTTGCGTGAGACGGTGACGCTTGAACCGATGAGCCAGTTGCAGTTTCGCAATGTGATTCGTCAGGCTTATGACTACAGCTGTGGATCGGCTGCGCTGACCTCGCTGCTGGATTATTTCCTTGGCCGTAATTTGCAGGAACGCCAGGTGATGGAAGGCCTGTTGCAGTTTGGCGAGGCCGACAAAATTGTCGAGCGGCGCGGTTTTTCCCTGCTTGATATGAAACGGTTTGTCACGGCGCTGGGTTACAAAAGTGGTGGTTTCCGCGCGGCCTTTGCCGATCTCGACGCGCTTGAGCATCCGGCCATCGTGCCGATCGAATATGCCGGCTTCAAACACTTTGTGGTGGTGCGCGATGTGTACAACGACCATGTGTTTGTGGCGGACCCGGCACTCGGCAATATCAGTTTTACCCGAACGCGTTTTGAGGAGATATGGGATCAGAACGTGCTGTTTGTGATTTTCCCCAACGGCAATGAACCGCCGAATGCCCTTGCCTTGAGCGAGCAGGATTTGCGCATCATCGATGACCGCACCATCAGCTTGCTGGCATTTCGCGAGTTTCCACAGATGACCAAGTTCACCGAGAACCAGGCCACAGAGCTGGGTTCCGAGGGCGATATTCGCTATATCCGACGCAAGTAAGAACGCCCGGCATAACAATAAATATTTGGGGGCTGCGCCATGAGAGTTTTGCATTATGTATGGCTGGCCATGCTGGCAGGGGCTGCCAGTTCAGCGGTGTTTGCCGACGACCCGACTTCGGTCGATCAGGCACGTGAAGCATTGAGCAAGCAGGAAGACGACGCCGATAGTGCCAAGGCGCTGGAGGAGGTGTTTCAGGCTGCGGAAAAGAGCTACACCTTGCTGAAAAAGGGTGAGCGAACCCTGACCTATGGCTTCGATTATTCGCTGCTGCGCGATACGGTTATCGAGACTGTACGCACCGGTAACAACGTATTCAGTGTTATTGGCCAGAGCGAGGCGCAGCACACTTTCACCAATTCGTTCACCTTCGATTATGGCGTGTGGGACAACCTGACCTTCAGCGTGCGTTTGCCTATGGTCGCCAAGTACGACACCGAACGTGATCTGAATGCCTACAGCCTGGGCGATATCTCCGCCAGTCTGCGCTGGCAGCCGTGGACTTCCTTGCGCGGTAAGCCGGTCACCACTCTTTACGCAACCCTCGGGCTGCCGACCGGTAACAGCCCTTATGACATCAATTCACAAAGTGACCTGTCTACGGGCAGCGGCACCTATAGCTTGGGCGTTGGGGCGAACCTGTCTTATGTGATTGACCCCGTGGTGCTGTTCGGTTCGCTGGGTTATACCTACAACATGCCTATTACGGGCATTGGTCAGGTGCGTGGTGGCCGTTTGCTTGAGGAAGTTGACCCTGGCTCGTCTTTCTCCCTGAGTATGGGCTTTGCCTATGCCTTGTCTTATGACGTGTCATTGGCGACCTCCTACCAGATGTCGCATTCGCTGAAACCGACCTTCACCTTCGCTGACGGTGAAGCTGAAGGCAAAGGCCAGACCAGTGCGGTGATGAACTTCTCGCTGGGCTTGCGTACATCGCCGGAGCGCATCGTCAACGTCAACGCAGGTTTCGGGATGACCGAGGATTCGCCAGATGTGCTGTTGGGCATTTCCATGCCTTTGGATATCAAAGGCCTGAAGGCCCAATAGACGCGAGCGAACCTTCCTATGAACACGCGAATTTCGCTGCTCACGCAGGCGATTTTTTGGGCAGCTTCGCTCAGCTGTGGGCTTGCCCAGGCCCAGCTAGCGCAGAACCTGACGATTGGCAGCCCCAAGGCCATGGCACTCGGCAATGCGGTAACCGCAGATTTCACCGGCATTGATGCAGTGCATTACAACCCGGCAGCTCTGAGCAAACTCAAGGGCCGGCAGACCACGGTTAAATTCATCACCGGGATGATGGATATTCGCGCCGATTTTGATGCGCCTGATGGTTATGGCAGCAATTTTCTCGGTCTGGATAACGACCCCGTGGCCAACTCGTCGAGCCGCGCCGGGGCGGCAATGATGTACCTGCCGGGTGTTGGTGGAGCTACTGAGTTGCCGATGCTGTTTGCCCCGCTGGCAGGGCTGTCCATCACACCGCCAGGTTCCAAACTGACCTTTGCCACCAATATGTACACGCCCCAGGCGCTTGGCTTTGCCCGTGACGATGACGATCCTGGGCGTTATCAGGGCAAGGAGCTGGTGATTCAGCGCCTGACCTACTTTTCACCCTCGCTGGCATATCAGGTCAACGATGAACTGTCGCTGGGGCTGTCTATCGGCTTTTCCCATCAGGCCATGGCGCTTAATCAGGATTTCCGTGCGCCAGGCATCCTCACTGGGTTTGTCGGGGTGGCTCAGGATGCGTTGTGCCTGGTGGACAATAATCCGTTCGAAATTTTCCTGAATATCTGCGGCGGTGAGCTGGGGCCTTTCACCGACATCGCCAATATCGACATCGATATGCAGCAGACTCTTTCGCCTACCTGGAACGTCGGTTTCCTGTGGGAGCCAAGCGACTGGTTTGCATTGGGCGCGGTGTATCAGAGCGAGGCCAAGATGCGCTTGAAAGGGCGTTATGTAGTGGATTACTCGGAGAACTGGCAGGGCTTCTGGCAGGGCTTGGACAGCTCGTTTATCGGTGCGGTGTTCAATACCCTGACGCCTGACGGCTTGTTCGATAAGGAGCAGGGCAACGTCTCGTTGAACATGACCTACCCGGCGCACTTTGCCAGTGGCATCAAGTTCAAGCCACATGAGCGCTGGCAAATCAACCTGGATGTGAAGTGGACCGACTATGCCGCGTGGGACAAATTCGAGCTGGAGTTTGATCGCCAGCTGGATATTCTCACCATCGCCAGCCTGTTCTCTCCGGAGAACGCCACCTCGACCAGCATCATTCTTGACCGTGGTTATGAGTCCGTCTGGAGCTGGGCCGTCGGTGTCGAATACCAGGTCAATGATCGCCTAAGCCTACGGATGGGATATGAACCAAGGCCCTCAGCAATTCCTGGCAACAAGGCCGACGTGCTGGCGCCTTTGGGCGATGCCAAGCTCTATGGCCTGGGGCTGGGTTACCAGTGGGATAAGGATACGGTGATCGACCTGGGCTTCAACTACCTGGTCAGCAAGCAGGACATTCCGGCGCGCTCCAGTTGCAATATCAACTGCTCATCCATCGACAGCATGGTGTACAACCCCTATGCCGACCTGGATGTTAAAACCAGCGTCAAAGCCTATGTGTTGGCGTTGACCTATCGCACCACTTTCTAGGGTTCAGTCATGCGTATTGTGCTGATGCTGATAGGGTTTTGGGCGGCTACGCAGGCTAGCGCCAGCGGTCGTTACCTGACCTGGGTGGATGATCAGGGGCGGGTGCACAACAGCTTTGTCGACAATCGCTATATGGCTCATCAGCGCGCTGCAACCGGCAATATTCAGCGCAGCGATCAGGCGCGCTTGAATGACGGTGAAACAGTCTGGCCTGGTAGCAAGAGCAGTGGTGAAAGCAAGCGGCGCTATTTCACCTGGGTGGACGCCAGCGGCAATCTGCAGAACAGCTTCTACGCCGGTCAGCAGGTGCAAGCCGGTGGCAATGAGATTCTTCTGGGTACGGGGGAGCGGTCCAGTGCCTACATAAGTTCGGATGTATTGGAAGGGCGCGATTTTGCCCGTGATGAGCAGGATGGCCGCTACTTCACTTGGGTTGACGAGCAGGGCCGCATGCGTAACTCCAAGGTGCCGCCCAAGGGAGCCAAGGCGCCGACACCTACCTTGCACAATGTGCCGCTTACCCAGGGTCGGGAAGTGATCTTTGACGCCAAACCACAAGCCTTACCGGGGCTGGATGGGCAGCCCACCGCCGCGATGCAGGCCTTGCTGGCCGGAGCTGAAGAGAAGGTTGAGGGGCGCTATCAGGAGCTAGTCGAGCGTTGCTGTGGGCAATTGAGTGAGGAGGATTTCACCCCTATAAGCGCCGATGAACCACGTTATGAAGAGCTCAATCGCTTTTCCCCCAGCCTGGATTTCCCCATGGGCAAGAGTTACTACGCTGCCCTGAAATTGCCACGCTCGCAGTACGACTTCGGTTTGCGTATTCGCAGCTTCGCCAACAAGCAGGTCGCCTATCCCTCTTTGTTGTTCCTCGATCAGGCCAAGCAGCCAACGCGGCTGGTCAGTGATGCGGTTTACCAGCTGCATGCGGAAACCTGGTATCGCTATGCCTTTATCGAAGGCACTGTGCCGGTAAGAGCAGCCGCCGGTGAGCACTATGTGCTGCTATTGACCACGGATGAAGATCGCAGCTTGCAAACCCTGGATAACAAACCCTTCAAGCGGCCTCTGCAGGCACTGGCAGTCGATGAGGCTGGCATGCAGGCCCATGCACACAGTGATGAAGGTGCATTCGAATTGGCGATTGTGCGTTAGCGACTCAATCAAGCAGCCACAAAAAAGCCCGGGCACGTCCGGGCTTTTTTGTGGCGATCAATCAGATCTGCGCAATCGAGACATGGCCAAATAGCTCTTGCGAGAAGCGCACTCGCTCTTCGGCGGTTTCGACTATGCCTTTTTTCTGCAGCTCGGCGATACGCGCCTCGACTGCGTGGGCGCGGTGGGTGAGGCCGCAGTCGTTGGCGATTTGGATATTCAGGCCGGGGCGGGCGTTGAGTTCGAGAATCAACGGGCCCTTGTCCTGGTCCAGCACCATGTCCACACCGATATAGCCCAGGCCGCACAGCTCGTAGCAACCGGCGGCGAGCTTCATAAAGCCGTCCCAGTTAGGCAGTTGCACACCGTCTACCGCATTGGTGGTGTCCGGGTGCTTACTGATCTTGTTGTTCAGCCAGGTGCCGCGCAGGGTCACGCCGGTGGCCAAGTCTACACCGACACCAATGGCGCCCTGGTGCAGGTTGGCCTTGCCGCCGGATTGGCGCGTCGGCAAGCGCAGCATGGCCATGACTGGATAGCCCATCAGCACGATGATGCGGATGTCCGGCACACCTTCGTAACTGATGCTTTTGAATATCTGGTCTGGGGTGACGCGGTATTCGATCAACGCGCGATCACGGTGACCGCCCAGGGAATAGAGGCCGGTGAGGATGCTGGAGATCTGATGCTCGATCTCCTCGTGGCTGATGATCTTGCCTGAGACCGTTTTGTACTTCTCTTCAAAGCGATCCGCGATCACTAGGATGCCGTCACCGCCAGCACCCTGTGCCGGCTTGACCACGAAGTCCGGGCGGTCACCGATGATTGCGCGCAGGTTATCGATGCCTTTTTCAGTATCGATGATGCCGTACATTTCCGGTACATCGATGCCTGCTTCGATAGCGCGCATTTTGGTGATGATCTTGTCATCGACGATCGGGTACAGGTGCCGTTTGTTGTACTTCAGCACGTAGTCCGCGTTACGCCGATTGATGCCCATGATGCCTTTGGCTTCCAGGGCTTTCCACGTCTTGATCAGACCGAACATGGCATTAGTCCTTGAGGAAGGCTTTGAAGCGGAACAGTTCGGTCAGGCGATAGCCACGGTAGCGACCCATCGCCAGCATGAAGCCCACCAGAATCATCAATACGGCCGGGAAGGTGAAGATGAAGTAGTTCAGCTCCGGCACGCTCATCAGCAGGTGCGCCAGGGTGGCTGCGAACAGTGTGCCGATAGCCACTTTAAAGGCATGGCCACCGCCGCGCTCTTCCCAGGTGATCGACAGACGCTCGATGGTCATGGTCAGAATCACCATCGGGAACAGGGCGACCGACAGGCCGCGTTCCAGGCCCAGCTTATGGCTGAACAAGCTGATCACCGCGATCAGAACCACGACAAAGGTCAGCACCACCGATAGCCTCGGCAGCATCTGCAGCTTCAGGTGTTCGAGGTAGGAGCGCAGTGAAAGGCCTGCGGCAGTGATCACGGTAAACAGGATAATGCCGAAGCCCAGCTGAGTTTCACGGAAGGCCAGGGCGATCAGCACCGGGGTGAATGTGCCGAGTGTTTGCAGGCCACCGAGGTTACGCAGGACAAGGATCACCAGCACGCCGATTGGGATCATGACCATGATCATGAACGTCTGCTGGGTCTGCAGCGGCAGGCCATACAGGGTGTATTCGAGGAAGTCGGCGTCGGTGTTTTCGTCGGTCAGTTTGGCCAGGCGAATAGCGTTCATCTCGCTATTGTTCAGGCTGAAGCTGACTTGCGCCTGCTTGCCGCCTTCCAGCGTGACCAGGCTGTCATCGCCGATCCACCAGACCAGGCGATCAACCGGTAGGCCTTGTTCGCCGCTTTCCGGGTTGAAGTACAGCCAGTTCTCGCCGTTGAAGCTGCGCAGCCACAATTCAGGGTTCTGCTGGATATCGGCGGCCAGGCGAATGGTGTGCACGCGCTCCATCGGTACGTGGGCGATGGACAGTAGCAGCTCGATGACTTTGGCTTTGTTCGGGGTGGAGGCATCGCCACCCAGCAACAGTTTGACGTTGTCGTCATTGCTGTTGTTGACGCGTTTGATGGTCTCGCTGATAAAAGTTTCGACGTCTGCCGAGTGCTGGCGAATCGGTGCGAGCAACGCTTCTGCAGCAATCTTCTCGGCGCCCTCAACCGGGATGCTGTCGCGGAAAATCGGGCCTTTGGCCTTGGCTTGTTCACCGCTGTAGCGCTTGGTCAGCACCAGGCGGTAGTAGAGGGTCTGCTTGCCACTGGCACGACGAGCCGACCAGGTGACTTTGCGGTTGCCGTCGGCGCGGTTGATGCTCACGCCGTAGTTATTAGAGATAAAGCTCTCATTCAGGCTGACGTAATCCTGGGCCAACGGCGGCACGAACATCTGCAGTTTGACAGGCTCGCGTGGATTGGCCTGGAACTCGACTTTGGCGTCGATGTTCCACAGGTCATCAGTTTCGTCCTCGGTCATCGGGATGCCGAGAATGAAGATCTGATAAGCCGTGATCAGAATGCCCAGACTCACCAGGAGTATGACCAGGACTTTCAGATGGAGGGTAAGAGAGCGCATGGGAGTTACTCGCCAAGGTTTGCGTCAGGGGCACAAGCAGGTTTGCCTGCTGCGTATTTAAGACTCGGATCGACCAGCGCCGAAAAGCGTTTGAGTGCTTCGGAGCCTATCAACAACGGGTATTGGAAAGCACTGCGGTCGGTCAAGTTCACTTCAATTGTGCGTAGGCTGCTGCCCATGCACACATCCATTTCGATCACGGGGCGTGCCGTATAGGTTTTTTCTTCCTGTGGATCATAGTCGCCTGCGCGGCGTTTGATCTTGCTGATGCGCGCCAGGGGGCGTTCGATCGGGCTGCTGTGCGCCTCGTCGATAGCCAAATAGAAGCGTACCCAGGTTTCGCCATCGCGCTTGAAGCGTTTGATGTCGCGAGCACTGAGCGATGCGGTCTTGGCGCCGGTGTCGAGCTTGGCGGCAAGTCTTAAGTCGAGGTCGAATAAGCGGACATATTCATTAAGCCCATAGACTGTCTTCTCCGCGGCGAAGCTCAGGCCGGGAGCAAGTAGCAGGCATAGCACAAGGATGGAGGGCTTTAGTGTCATAAGTCCTGGGATATGGTGTTGATGAAGGGTCGAGCAATGCCGGGTGCGCGCGTTGCGGTTGGCGCTCCTGGGCTTGGAGTCTAGCAGGCAGTCAGAAATTCCTCTGCAAGCGTTAAGCGGGCAGCATTCTACCATGGGCTTTTTCAGTCGTGACAGGCGCTTATAGGCGTTTATGCAAGTAAGGTCGCGACTGCAGGCGACTAAAGTAGTGCTGCATATTGTCAACAATGTTCTTGGTTTGTTTGACACTAATGCTGTATAGGCGTAATTTTCAGGCACTTAATTTTCACAGTGTCGACAATATGCTTGATGTAATTGAGCCGCTCGAGTCCAGTCAGGAAGATTCGGAAACCCTTTCTGAACAGGTTTTCCGGCGTATTCAGGCGGCTATCGTCAAGGGCGAGATTGCCCCCGGCAGCAAAATTTCTGAGCCTGAACTGGCGCGCACCTATGGCATCAGCCGTGGCCCGCTGCGTGAAGCGATTCACCGCCTGGAAGGCCAGCGTCTGCTGGTGCGCGTACCGCATATCGGTGCGCGGGTGGTATCGCTCAATCATGCCGAGCTGATCGAGCTCTATGAAATTCGTGAATCCCTGGAGGGCATGGCCTGCCGCCTGGCTGCCGAGCGCATGACCCAGGCGGAGATCGACGAGTTGCGTCAGGTACTGGACCTGCATGAGCAGGACGCCGCCTTCAAGGCGGGCGTCGGCTACTACCAGCAGGAAGGCGATTTCGACTTCCATTACCGCATCATCCAAGGCAGCGGTAACAAGACCCTGACCCAGATGCTCTGTGGCGAGCTCTATCAACTGGTGCGCATGTACCGCTTGCAGTTCTCCGCGACGCCCAATCGGCCGCGTCAGGCCTTTGCCGAGCACCACCGTATTCTCGATGCCATCGCCGACCGAGACGGCGAACTGGCCGAGTTGTTGATGCGCCGTCATATCGGCGCTTCCAAACGCAATATCGAGCGCCATTTCTCCAGTAGCACGGGAGTGAGCGCACACACCAAGACAGCCAAACCACGAGGTGAGTCATGAGTCAGCTTTCCCCCGGCCAGCGTTTCCGTCAGGCGCTTGCCATTGAGTCGCCCCTGCAGGTGATCGGTGCGATCAATGCCAACCATGCCTTGCTGGCCCAGCGCGCAGGTTTCAAAGCTATTTATCTGTCCGGTGGCGGGGTGGCCGCCGGCTCCCTCGGTTTGCCTGATCTGGGCATCAACACCCTGGATGATGTGCTTACCGATGTGCGCCGTATCACCGATGTCTGCGACTTGCCGCTGCTGGTGGACATCGATACCGGCTTTGGCCCGAGCGCCTTCAATATCGAGCGCACCATCAAAAACCTGATCAAGGCCGGCGCAGCCGCCGCGCATATCGAAGATCAGGTGGGGGCCAAGCGTTGTGGCCACCGTCCGGGCAAGGAGATCGTCTCCTGTGAGGAAATGGTCGATCGCGTGCGCGCTGCGGCCGATGCCAAGACCGATCCTGATTTCTTCCTGATTGCCCGCACCGACGCGATTCAGGCTGAGGGTGTGGATGCTGCGATCGAGCGCTGCCAGCGCTATGTGGAAGCCGGTGCCGACGGCATTTTCGCCGAAGCGGCCTATGACTTGCCGACCTACAAGCGCTTCGTCGATGCGCTGAATGTTCCGGTACTGGCCAACATCACCGAGTTCGGCGCCACGCCGTTGTTCACCCGTGACGAACTGGCCTCGGTGGGCGTGGCCATTCAGCTCTACCCGCTGTCGGCCTTCCGCGCCGCCAACAAGGCCGCAGAAAGTGTCTACACCTCGATTCGCCAGAACGGCCACCAGAAAGACGTGATCGAGCTTATGCAGACCCGCGCCGAACTCTATGACCGCATCGGCTACCACGCCTTCGAGCAGAAACTCGACGCCCTGTTTGCCGCAAAAAAATAACAATGCACCAACCGGATTTGAGGAGATAAGCATGAGCGCAACCCCGGAAACCACCCCAGGCTTCAAACCGAAGAAATCCGTGGCTCTCTCTGGCACTGCTGCCGGCAACACCGCCCTGTGCACCGTGGGCCGTACCGGTAACGACCTGCACTACCGCGGCTATGACGTGCTCGACTTTGCCAACCGCTGCGAGTTCGAGGAAATCGCCCATCTGTTGGTGCACGGCAAATTGCCTAATGTGGCTGAGCTGGCCGGCTACAAGGCCAAACTCAAGGCGCTGCGCGGGTTGCCTGCGGCATTGAAGGTTGCGCTTGAACAATTGCCACCGTCCGCTCATCCGATGGATGTGATGCGCACGGCTGTGTCGGTACTGGGTTGCGTATCGCCAGAAAAGGACGACCACAACCACCCCGGTGCCCGTGACATTGCCGACAAGCTGATGGCTTCGCTGGGTTCCGCGCTGCTGTACTGGTACCACTTCAGCCACAACGGCAAGCGCATCGAGGTGGAAACCGACGACGACTCCATCGGCGGGCATTTCCTCCATCTGCTGCATGGCGAGAAGCCGCGTGAATCCTGGGTGCGCGCCATGCACACCTCGCTCAACCTGTATGCCGAGCACGAGTTCAATGCGTCGACTTTCACCTCGCGGGTGATCGCCGGTACTGGCTCGGATATGTACAGCTGCATCGCCGGCGGTATCGGCGCGTTGCGTGGTCCGAAACATGGCGGTGCCAACGAAGTGGCCTTCGAGGTGCAGAAACGCTACGACACCCCGGACGAGGCCGAGGCCGACATCCGCGCCCGTGTCGAGCGCAAGGAAGTGGTGATCGGCTTTGGCCACCCGGTTTACACCGTGGCGGACCCGCGCAACAAGGTGATCAAGGAAGTGGCGCGCGAGCTGTCGGCTGAGCAAGGCAATATGAAGATGTATGACATCGCCGAGCGTCTGGAAACCATCATGTGGGACATCAAGAAGATGTTCCCCAACCTCGATTGGTTCAGCGCCGTCAGCTACCACATGATGGGCGTGCCCACCGCCATGTTCACTCCGCTGTTCGTGATTGCGCGCACTTCCGGTTGGTCCAGTCATGTCATCGAGCAGCGCATCGACGGCAAGATCATCCGTCCGAGTGCTAATTACACAGGTCCTGAGGACCTGAAGTTTGTGCCGCTCAAGGACCGCAAATAATGAGCAGCCCAGTGAACACTCAATACCGCAAACCGCTGGCCGGCACAGTGCTGGACTACTTCGACACCCGTGAGGCGGTCGATGCCATCACTCCGGCGGCCTACGCCAAGCTGCCATACACCAGTCGCGTGCTGGCCGAGCAACTGGTACGCCGCTGCGAGCCGGAGTTGCTGACCGATGCGCTCAAGCAGCTGATCGAACGCAAGCAGGAGCTGGATTTCCCCTGGTATCCGGCGCGCGTGGTCTGCCACGACATTCTTGGCCAGACCGCGCTGGTCGATCTGGCTGGCCTGCGCGATGCCATCGCTGAACAGGGCGGTGATCCGGCCAAGGTCAACCCGGTGGTGCCGACCCAACTGATCGTCGACCACTCGCTGGCCGTGGAATTCGGCGGCTTCGATCCGGATGCGTTCGAGAAGAACCGTGCGGTGGAAGAGCGTCGCAACGAGGATCGCTTCCACTTTATCGAGTGGACCAAGACCGCGTTCAAGAACGTCGACGTGATCCCGGCCGGCAACGGCATCATGCACCAGATCAACCTGGAGAAAATGAGCCCGGTGATCCAGGCGCGCGGCGGCATTGCGTTCCCCGACACCTGCGTGGGCACAGATTCGCACACTCCGCACGTCGATGCCTTGGGCGTGATCGCCATTGGTGTCGGCGGCCTGGAAGCCGAGACCGTGATGCTCGGCCTGCCGTCGATGATGCGCTTGCCCGATATCGTCGGCGTGCAGCTCACTGGCAAGCGCCAGCCTGGCATTACCGCCACCGATATCGTTCTGGCTCTGACCGAGTTTCTGCGCAAGGAGCGCGTGGTCGGTGCCTGGGTCGAGTTCTTCGGCGAGGGCGCAGACAGCCTGTCCATTGGCGACCGTGCCACTATTTCCAATATGTGCCCGGAATACGGCGCAACGGCGGCGATGTTCTATATCGATCAGCAGACCATCGATTACCTCAAGCTCACCGGGCGTGAGCCGGAGCAGGTGGCTCTGGTTGAGCAGTACGCCAAGACCACAGGTCTGTGGGCCGATGCCCTGGCCACTGCCGAATACGAGCGCGTGCTGAGCTTCGACCTGTCCACCGTGGTACGCAATATGGCCGGCCCGAGCAACCCGCACAAGCGCCTGCCGACCTCGGCGCTGCACGAGCGCGGCATTGCCGACGAGGCCAAGTTGGCTGCTGGCAAACTGGAGGAGGGTGAGGGCCTGATGCCGGATGGTGCGGTGATCATCGCCGCCATCACCAGCTGCACTAACACCTCCAATCCGCGCAACGTGGTGGCGGCCGGCCTGCTGGCGAAAAAAGCCAACCAGTTGGGTCTGCTGCGCAAGCCCTGGGTCAAAACCTCGTTCGCGCCGGGTTCGAAAGTCGCCAAGTTGTATCTGGAAGAGGCTGGCCTGTTGAGCGAGCTGGAACAGCTCGGCTTCGGCATCGTCGCCTACGCCTGCACCACCTGTAACGGCATGTCCGGTGCGCTGGACCCGGTGATTCAGCAGGAAATTATCGACCGCGACCTCTACGCCACCGCTGTACTCTCCGGTAACCGCAACTTTGACGGGCGCATCCACCCGTATGCCAAGCAAGCATTTCTGGCGTCGCCGCCGCTGGTAGTGGCCTATGCCATTGCCGGCACCGTGCGTTTTGATATTGAGCAGGATGTGCTCGGTCATGACCACAACGGCAACCCAATCACCCTCAAGGACCTGTGGCCGAGCGACGAAGAGATCGATGCCATCGTCGCTTCCTCGGTGAGGCCTGAGCAGTTCCGGCAGATCTATATCCCGATGTTCGACCTGGGCACTGTCACCGAGGCCGAAAGCCCGCTGTACGACTGGCGCCCGATGAGCACCTATATCCGTCGCCCGCCTTACTGGGAAGGCGCACTAGCTGGCGAGCGCACGCTCAAGGGCATGCTGCCGCTGGCGATCCTGCCGGACAACATCACCACCGATCACCTGTCGCCTTCCAATGCCATCCTGCTGGATTCGGCCGCCGGTGAGTACCTGTACAAAATGGGCTTGCCAGAGGAGGACTTCAACTCCTACGCCACCCACCGCGGTGACCACCTGACCGCGCAGCGTGCCACTTTTGCCAACCCGCAACTGGTCAACGAAATGGCCGTGTTTGACGGTGTAGTGAAGAAGGGCTCGCTGGCCCGCGTTGAACCGGAAGGCAAGGTGATGCGCATGTGGGAAGCCATCGAAACCTACATGAACCGCAAGCAGAACCTGATCATCGTCGCCGGTGCTGACTACGGCCAGGGCAGCTCGCGTGACTGGGCGGCCAAGGGCGTGCGCCTGGCGGGCGTGGAAGTAATCGCGGCCGAAGGGTTCGAGCGTATTCACCGCACCAACCTGGTGGGCATGGGCGTGCTGCCGGTCGAGTTCAAGCCGGGTACTACCCGCCTGACTCTCGGCCTCGACGGCACCGAGACTTACGACATCCAGGGCGATGTGTCGCCACGCTGCGACCTGACCCTGGTGGTCAATCGCCGTAATGGTGAAGCGGTCAAAGTGCCAGTGACCTGTCGTCTGGACACTGCCGCTGAAGTGCATGTGTACAAGGCCGGTGGCGTCCTGCAGCGCTTTGCTCAGGACTTCCTCGAGTCGACGGCGGCAGTTTAAGCGCAGTGTTGTGGGAGTGGCTTTGCCGCGTTTAGCGTTAGAAAGCTCGCGGCTAAAGCCCCTCCCACACGCGCTGTCTTCACATCATTCGGAGTAGCTCTTAGCCATGCCCCACGCACCTCAAATCAAAATCCCCGCCACCTATATGCGTGGCGGTACCAGCAAGGGCGTGTTCTTCCGCCTGCAGGACCTGCCGCAAAGCTGTCAGGCGCCGGGCTCCGCGCGCGACAAGCTGTTTATGCGGGTGATCGGCAGTCCTGATCCTTATGCGGCGCAGATCGACGGCATGGGCGGTGCGACGTCCTCGACCTCCAAGTGCGTGATCCTGTCGAAAAGCAGTCAACCGGATCACGACGTTGACTACCTCTACGGTCAGGTTTCGATCGATAAGGCCTTCGTCGACTGGAGCGGCAACTGCGGCAACCTGTCTACCGGTGCCGGAGCTTTTGCCATTCATGCCGGTCTGCTTGACCCTGCGCGCATCCCGGAAAATGGCGTGTGCGTGGTGCGGATCTGGCAGGCGAATATCCAGAAAACCATCATTGCCCACGTCCCGATCAGCAATGGCCAGGTACAGGAAACTGGCGACTTTGAACTGGATGGAGTGACCTTCCCGGCGGCCGAGATCGTGCTGGAGTTCCTTGATCCATCCGACGACGGCGAGGAGGGTGGCTCGATGTTCCCCACCGGCAATCTGGTGGACGACCTGGATGTGCAGGGTGTCGGCACCTTCAAGGCAACCATGATCACAGCCGGCATTCCGACCGTGTTTGTAAACGCCGAAGATATTGGCTATCAGGGCACCGAGTTGCGCGAGCAGATCAACGGCGACCCTGAGCAGCTGGCGCGTTTCGAGAAGATTCGTGTGGCAGGGGCGTTGCGCATGGGGCTGATCAAAACAGCGGAAGAGGCCGCGACCCGGCAGCACACGCCGAAAATCGCCTTTGTCGCCAAACCCAAGGATTACGTTTCATCCAGCGGCAAGACGGTACAGGCTGCGGAAGTTGATCTGTTGGTGCGGGCGCTGTCCATGGGCAAGCTGCACCACGCCATGATGGGGACCTGCGCGGTGGCCATCGGCACTGCAGCGGCGATTCCTGGCACCTTGGTCAATCTGGCTGCGGGCGGCAGTGCGCGCGAAGCCGTGCGTTTTGGTCATCCATCCGGCACCTTGCGCGTGGGTGCGCAGGCCGCGCTGGTCGACGGTCAGTGGACGGTAACCAAGGCGATCATGAGTCGCAGCGCGCGGATTTTGATGGAAGGTTGGGTACGTGTGCCGGGCGATGCTTTGTAGCATTTATAAATGAGAAAAGGCTCGAAGAGCTCGAGCCTTTTCTTTTCGCTTCAATGAGTTGTGCAGGTTATTTGAGGCGGCGCTCAACACCTTTTTCCACCAGGATCTTCGCGGAGATCTCTTCCACTGAGAAGTAGGTGGAGTTGATAAAGTTGATGTTCTCGCGGCGAAACAGGTTTTCCACTTCGCGCACTTCAAACTCGCACTGAGCGAAACTGGCGTAACGACTGTTGGGTTTGCGTTCGTGGCGAATGGCGGTGAGGCGGTCCGGGTCGATGGTCAGGCCGAACAGCTTGTCCTTGTGCTTTTTCAGCACGGCTGGCAACTGGAGGCGTTCCATGTCGTCTTCGGTCAGCGGGTAATTGGCGGCACGAATGCCATATTGCATAGCCATATACAGGCAGGTAGGGGTTTTACCGCAGCGCGAGACGCCAACCAGGATCAGGTCGGCCTTGTCGTAGTAGTGGGTGCGCGCACCGTCGTCGTTGTCCAGGGCGAAGTTGACCGCCTCGATGCGCTCCATGTAATTGGAGTTGTGGCCGATGGAATGAGATTTGCCGACCGAGTACGAGGAGTGCGAGGTCAGTTCCTGCTCCAGTGGGGCGAGGAAGGTCGAAAAGATATCGATCATAAAACCATCGGACTCGGCCAGGATGTCACGAATGTCCTGATTGACGATGGTGTCGAAGATGATCGGTCGCGCGCCGTCTTTTTCTGCGGCGGTGTTGATTTGTTGTACCATTGCGCGCGCTTTTTCCACGCTGTCGATGTAGGGGCGCGTGAGTTTGGTGAAGTCGATGGTTTCAAACTGTGCCAGCAGACTTTGGCCCAGGGTTTCGGCGGTTATGCCGGTGCCATCGGAGATGAAGAAAGCGGTTCGTTTCATTTGCACCATGGGCCTTAAGCTGAGGACGAATCTTGGCTATCATAGGCCCGCCTTTGCAGGGCCGATCTGGCCGGCATTGTTACTTATTTTCCAGGGCCAGGCCACAATCGTGCGGGCATGTGTACCGCCGAGCTTCCCCAGCCCCTTGAGCTTTTCCAACACCTTAGTGGAGAGATCACCTTGGTAGAGTACGTAGTTTCCCTCGATAAGCTCGGCAATCACGATGTTGAGCACGTAGGGGGCAAGAACGCCTCCCTGGGCGAGATGATCAGCAACCTTGCCGGTGCCGGAGTTTCGGTACCCGGCGGTTTCGCCACTACGGCCCAGGCCTACCGTGACTTTCTCGAACTGAGCGGTCTGAACGATCAGATCCATGCCGCGCTCGATGCCCTTGATGTCGATGACGTCAATGCCCTAGCTAAGACCGGTGCGCAGATTCGTCAGTGGGTGATGGACGCTGCTTTTCCCGAAGAGTTGAACGCGCAGATCCGCACCGCCTTCGCCGAGATGGCCGGTGGTAACGACAATATGGCCGTTGCCGTGCGCTCCTCGGCCACCGCCGAAGACCTGCCCGACGCCTCGTTTGCCGGCCAGCAGGAAACCTTCCTGAATATTCGCGGTGTGGACAACGTGATCCGCGCGGCCAAAGAAGTATTCGCCTCGCTGTTCAACGACCGCGCCATTGCCTACCGCGTGCACCAGGGCTTCGACCATAAACTGGTCGCGCTGTCTGCTGGCGTGCAGCGCATGGTGCGTTCGGAAACCGGCACCGCCGGCGTGATGTTCACCCTCGATACCGAATCGGGCTTCCGCGACGTGGTATTTATCACCGGCGCCTACGGCCTCGGCGAAACTGTGGTGCAGGGTGCGGTCAACCCTGACGAGTTCTACGTGCACAAGCAAACGCTGGAAACCGGCCGCCCGGCAATTCTGCGCCGCAACCTGGGCAGCAAAGCCATCAAGATGATCTACGGCGACGAAGCCAAGGCCGGTAAATCGGTCAAGGTGGTCGATGTGGACCGTGCCGAACGTGCGCGTTTCTGCCTGACTGATGCTGAGGTCAGCGAGCTGGCCAAGCAGGCGATGATCATCGAGAAGCACTACGGTCGCCCGATGGACATCGAATGGGCCAAAGACGGTGATGACGGCAAGCTGTATATCGTTCAGGCGCGTCCTGAAACGGTGAAAAGCCGTACCAACGTCAATGTGATGGAACGCTACCTGCTCAAGGAAACCGGCACCGTGCTGGTGGAAGGCCGCGCGATCGGTCAGAAGATTGGTGCAGGCCGCGTGCGGGTGATCCATGACGTGTCCGAGATGGACAAAGTCCAGCCCGGCGACGTGCTGGTTTCCGACATGACCGACCCGGATTGGGAACCGGTGATGAAGCGCGCTAGCGCCATTGTCACCAACCGTGGCGGGCGTACCTGCCATGCTGCGATCATCGCTCGTGAGCTGGGTATCCCGGCGGTAGTCGGTTGCGGCAACGCCACCCAGGTGTTGAAAGACGGCATGGGTGTGACGGTTTCCTGCGCCGAAGGCGACACCGGTTTTATCTTCGAAGGCGAGCTGGGCTTCGATATTCGCAAGAATTCGGTCGACGCCATGCCCGAGCTGCCATTCAAGATCATGATGAACGTTGGCAACCCGGACCGCGCCTTCGACTTCGCCCAGTTGCCCAACGAAGGTGTTGGCCTGGCGCGCCTGGAATTCATCATCAACCGCATGATTGGCGTGCACCCGAAAGCGCTGCTGAACTTCGCTGGCTTGCCGCCGGAGATTAAAGACAGCGTCGAGAAACGCATCGCCGGTTACGATGATCCAGTCAATTTCTATGTCGAGAAGCTGGTTGAGGGCATCAGCACCCTGGCTGCCGCGTTCTGGCCGAAAAAGGTCATCGTGCGTCTGTCGGACTTCAAGTCCAACGAATACGCCAACCTGATCGGCGGCAAACTTTACGAGCCGGAAGAAGAGAACCCGATGCTCGGTTTCCGTGGCGCTTCGCGTTATATCAGCGAATCGTTCCGTGACTGCTTCGAGCTGGAGTGCCGTGCGCTGAAGAAAGTGCGCAACGAGATGGGCCTGACCAACGTCGAGATCATGGTGCCGTTCGTGCGTACCTTGGGTGAAGCCAGTCAGGTGGTCGACCTTCTGGCTGCCAACGGTCTGGCCCGTGGTCAGGATGGCCTGAAGGTCATCATGATGTGCGAACTGCCATCCAACGCGATTCTGGCTGAGGAGTTCCTCGAGTTCTTCGACGGTTTCTCCATCGGTTCTAACGACCTGACCCAGCTGACCCTGGGCCTGGACCGTGACTCGGGCATCGTCGCGCACCTGTTCGATGAGCGTAATCCGGCCGTGAAGAAGCTGCTGAGCAATGCCATCCAGGCCTGTAACAAGGCGGGCAAGTACATCGGCATCTGCGGTCAGGGCCCTTCGGATCATCCAGATCTGGCGCGCTGGCTGATGGAGCAGGGCATCGAAAGCGTGTCGCTGAACCCGGATTCGGTGCTCGATACTTGGTTCTTCCTGGCTGAAGGCCAAGCGCCAGCCTGATAGCGCTTTTAAATCTCTGTTCAAGGGCGGGTTGATCCTGCCCTTTTTTGTGCCAGCACATACCTGTGTTGCACCCCTCCGGGCCGTCGCTTGCGACGTGAAAGAATTGCTCCCGGCAATTGGTTGTACCAGAGCGAAGATAGATGCAGAGCAGCAGTGAGCTTTTCCCCGTCACCTTGATCAGTGCCGAGTTTCGGGGCGATTTGAGCGAGGATGTCTATCGTCTCAAACCCGGTAATAGCCCGGACAGCAGTGTCGAATTGGCCCTGACCCGTCTCGGTCGTGCCGGCCATGAACAAGTGCGTGGCGTGCCGGTGATTCTGATTCCCGGTAGTTTTTCCAACCGGCGCTTCTGGTATTCACCCAAGTGCATTGGCCTTGGGCCTTACTTGGCGCGCGCTGGTTTTGATGTGTGGATCGCCGAGATGCGTGGTCATGGCCTGTCGCCGCGTAACCGCGACTACTCACGCAACACGGTCAGTGACTACGTACGCTATGACCTGCCGGCAATTGCTGATTTTATTTATGAGCAGAATCCGCAGAAGGCCCATTGGCTGGGGCACTCCTTAGGCGGGATCATTCTGGCGGGTGCACTCGGTGGGCATTACCTGGGTGAAAGTAAAGTCGCCTCTGGCGTGTTGTTCGGTAGCCAAATCAGCAGGGTTTACTGGCCGCTGAAGGTGCCACCACTGGAGTGGGGTAGCCGTTTGTTGCTCAAGCGTTTTTCGGTGATTTCTGGTTCGCGACTCAAGCGCGGCCCTGAGGATGAGCCGATTGGTCTGGCGGTCGAGAGCCTGCGCTGGCATGGCTTGTTCGGCCGTTTTGGCGATGCTGACCGCGATTGGTGGGCTGGCCTGGCTGAGGTGCGCGTGCCGGTTATGGCTGTGGCTGCGCTGGGTGATCACCAGGATCCGGCCTGGGCCTGCGAGAAGTTGCTCAAGCAGTTCGGTTCACCCTTGAGCGAATTTCTCTGCCTGGGTAAGAAGCATGGCTTTAGCGGTGATTTTGGTCATGTCGAAATGCTCGTCAGTAAAGAAGCGCAGCGCGAGGTCTGGCCGTTGGTCGAGCAGTGGCTACGCAAGAGCCCACAGGTGGCTGCGGAGCTGGAAAGCCGCGAGCTAGAAGGCAATAAAGCCGTTTCCGCTGAGTGAGCTTGCGGCTAGTATCGCGTTCACGTTTGCGGTGAAGGCGCAGCTGCGATGTTTATTGCTCTTGAGCGCTTGCTCAACCTTGACGACGGCTACCGCCAGGTTTTTCAGCTGCAGGGGCGTAGTCTGCTGTTGATGGTGGTCGAAGGCCGTACCTTGCTGCTGGAAAACCGCTGCCCTCATCAAGGTGCAGCACTGGATAAGGCCAGCGTCACCGCTGGTGTGCTGCGTTGCCCGCGGCACGGAATAGAGTTTGACCTGGCCAGTGGCCGCGCGCTGAGTGCGCCCTCCGCCAGTCTTGTGTATTTGCCTGTGGCTTATGAAGCGGACCGGGTCGGGATCGACCTGTAAGCACCCTCACACTATCCAAGGAGCTTTGCCATGCACTACATCACTCCCGATCTGTGCGACGCCTACCCGGAACTGGTTCAGGTAGTTGAGCCAATGTTCAGCAACTTCGGTGGTCGCGATTCCTTCGGCGGCGAGATCGTCACCGTTAAGTGCTTCGAGGACAACTCGCTGGTCAAGGAGCAGGTCGACCTGCCGGGCAAAGGCAAAGTGCTGGTGGTGGATGGCGGTGCCTCCATGCGCCGCGCGCTGCTGGGTGACATGCTGGCCGAAAAAGCCGCAAAGAATGGCTGGGAAGGCATTGTGGTGTATGGCTGCGTGCGCGATGTCGACGTGCTGGCGCAAACCGACCTGGGCATCCAGGCTCTGGCCAGCCACCCGATGAAAACCGACAAGCGCGGCATCGGTGACCTCAATGTCGCGGTGACTTTTGGTGGTGTTACCTTCCGTCCTGGCGAGTTTATCTATGCCGACAATAACGGCGTGATCATCTCGCCGTCTGCGCTGCAGATGCCGGAGTAGGTCGCTTGCAGGAAACTGTCATGCACGAAGGTGACAACGCGCAATGGGGCCTGGTGCACGCCTTTGTCCTCAATGGTCAAGGCGGCGCCCGCAGTATTGCCCGGCAAGAGCTACACGGCCTGGTGCTGGGTGAGCAGGAAAGCCTCTGGCTGCATTGGGATCGCAGTCACCCGCAAACACATACCTGGCTGCGTAAGGACAGTGGCCTGAGTGCTTTTGCCTGCGACCTGCTGCTGGAAGAAAATACCCGTCCGCGTTTGTTGGCGTTGCCTGAGCAGCAATTACTGCTTTTTCTGCGTGGCCTGAACCTCAATCCAGGCGCGGAGCCTGAAGACATGGTCTCGGTGCGCATCTTTGCCGATGCCCAGCGCGCTATCTCCCTGCGTCTGCGGCCGTTGTACGCAACCGAGGCCTTGATCGAGGATTTGCTGGCGGGCAGGGGGCCGAAAACCTCGGCGGAGCTGATTCTGCGTCTGGCACATTACCTGACAGACAAGATCGAGTTGCTGGTCGGTGAGTTGTCCGAGCAGGTCGATGATCAGGAAGAGCGCGCCGATGCGTTTGAGGTGCAGGCGCCTGACCATGCTACGCTGCTGCAAATCCGCCGGCGCGCCGCCAGCTTGCGACGTTTTCTGTCGCCGCAGCGGGATATCTATGGGCAGCTCACTGCCAGCGCCCAGGCTTGGCTGGTCGGCGCCGATAGCAGCTACTGGAATGAACTGAATAACCGTCTGACGCGTTACCTCGAAGAGCTAGAGTTGAGCCGTGAACGGGTCAATCTGCTGCTGGAAGCGGAAAATCGACGCATGGATGAGCGGATGAACCGCATCATGTACCGCTTCGGCATCATCACCGGGATTTTCCTGCCGATGAGCTTTCTAACCGGTTTGCTCGGCATCAATGTCGGCGGTATTCCAGGCTCGGAAAGCCCTCATGGCTTTCTTCTGGCATGTTCGCTGATGGCTGTAGTGGCGCTGGTGCAGTGGCTGCTGTTTCGTCGCTTGCGCTGGATCTGATGTGACTTGCCCTGTACTCGCCTCGTCTAGCCGACACATCCTGTGAGGTGCGCCATGCACGATCCCTTTGAAGAATCACTGCGCGATTTGCTCAAGTCGCCCACCTCGAGTCACGACGATGACGCTTGTCTGCATCGTGTGCTGAAAACCGCCAATCGCCAGGTCGGCGCAGGCGATCTGTTTGCCTTGATGGGGCACTGGGCTGGCGCCCTGATGCTCGCGCTGAACAACGGCTCGGCGCATGTGGCGCCGGTCTCGCGCCGTAAAACCACCGATTCAACTGTTAATAAGGCTGACTGAGCATGGAATTTACTCAAGTTCTGGTTGACGCGATGGCCAGCGTTTGGACCCCGATTGCCGCCTTTATCCCGCGCCTGTTTGGCGCCATGGTGGTGGTACTGCTGGGTTTTGTGGTGGCCAAGTTCCTCGATACGCTGTTGTCGAAATTGCTCGGCAAGATCGGCCTGGATCGCCTGATGGCTGGCACTGGCCTGACCAAGCTGCTGAGCCGTGCCGGCATTCAGGTGCCGGTGTCGACCCTGATCGGCAAGATCGTCTACTGGTTCGTGCTGTTGATCTTCCTGGTGACCGCCGCCGAGTCGCTGGGCCTGGAGCGAGTTTCTGCGACCCTTGATGTACTGGCTTTGTACCTGCCAAAAGTCTTCGGTGCGGCCCTGGTGCTGCTCGCGGGCGTATTGCTGGCGCAACTGGTCAGCGGCCTGGTGCGTGGTGCCGCAGAAGGTGTAGGGCTGGATTATGCAAGTGGCCTGGGCCGAGTGGCTCAGGGGCTGGTGATCATCATCAGTATTTCGGTGGCGATCGGTCAGCTGGAAGTGAAAACCGACCTGCTTAACAACGTGATCGCCATCGTGCTGATCTCGGTCGGTCTGGCGGTCGCTCTGGCGTTGGGCCTGGGCAGCCGGGACATTGCTAGCCAGATTCTGGCCGGCATTTATGTGCGCGAGCTGTATGAGGTCGGGCAACAAGTGCAGGTTGGCGCGGTCGAAGGGCAGATCGAGGAAATCGGTACGGTCAAGACCACGTTGCTGACGGAAGCCGGCGAGCTGGTTTCAGTGGCCAACCGTACTTTGCTCGAGCAGCAGGTAAGCAGCCGCTAAGGCCAATCCCTGTTATTGTATGCGGCCAATCCGCAGCCTGATTTGCAGGCTGCGCTGGCTTATGTCCTGACTGTCGGCCCGACTCGTTTTGAATAAAGCCCACTCTGCGTCTCTGCGTTACGACCCCCGCGAACTCTCGGACGAAGAGTTGGTGGCGCGTGCCCATGACGAGTTATTCCATATAACCCGCGCCTATGAAGAGTTGATGCGTCGTTACCAGCGCACATTATTCAACGTGTGTGCGCGTTATTTAGGTAACGATCGTGATGCTGACGATGTTTGTCAGGAGGTCATGCTCAAGGTTTTATATGGCCTGAAGAACTTTGAGGGCAAATCAAAGTTCAAAACCTGGCTGTACAGCATTACTTACAACGAATGTATTACTCAATATCGCAAAGAGCGGCGTAAACGCCGTCTTATTGACGCCTTAAGTTTGGATCCGCTTGAAGAAGCGTCCGAAGAAAAGGCGCCAAAGCCTGAAGATAAAGGCGGTCTTGACCGTTGGCTGGTGCATGTCAATCCGATTGATCGGGAAATTCTGGTGCTACGTTTTGTCGCAGAGCTGGAGTTCCAGGAGATCGCCGACATTATGCACATGGGCTTGAGTGCCACGAAAATGCGCTATAAACGCGCACTTGATCGTTTGCGCGAGAAATTTTCGGATAGCACTGAAACTTATCTTGAATAAAGCCATCATAGCTAACGGTTAATTCTGTTAGAATTGCCGGCTGAGTTGTCTTGTGTCTGTCAGACAACTTACTGACCACCAAGATAGGGAACATTAGTAATGAAATTGAAAAACACTTTAGGCGTTGTCATTGGCTCGTTGTTGGCCACATCCTCCCTCAGCGTTCTGGCTCAGGGTCAAGGCGCTGTCGAAGTGGAGGGTTTTGCTAAGAAGGAAATGTTCGACAGCGCCCGTGACTTCAAAAACAACGGCAACCTGTTCGGCGGTAGCATCGGCTACTACCTGACTGACGACGTTGAGCTGCGTCTGGCCTACGACGAAGTGCACAACGCTCGTGGCGAAGACGGCCGCAACATCAAGGGCTCGAACACCGCTCTGGATGCTCTGTACCACTTCAACAACGCTGGCGACGCACTGCGTCCTTACGTTTCTGCAGGTTTCTCGGATCAGAGCATCGGTCAGTCCGGTCGCAATGGTCGTAACGGTTCCACCTTCGCCAACATCGGCGGCGGCGCCAAGTACTACTTCACTGACAACTTCTACGCCCGTGCTGGCGTTGAAGCTCAGTACAACATCGACCAGGGCGACACCGAGTGGGCTCCAAGCGTTGGTATCGGCATGAACTTCGGTGGCGGCAGCAAGCCGGCTCCGGTTACCGTAGCTGCTGTTGAACCGACTCCTGAGCCAGTTGCTGCTGAAGAGCCGATGGAACTGGTTCGCGTTGAGCTGGACGTTAAGTTCGACTTCGACAAAGCCAGCGTTAAAGAAGAAAGCTATGGCGACATCAAGAACCTGGCTGACTTCATGAAGCAGTACCCACAAACCACCACCGTGGTTGAAGGTCACACTGACTCCAAAGGCAGCGACGCCTACAACCAGAACCTGTCCGAGCGTCGTGCAAGCGCTGTTCGTGACGTGCTGGTTAACCAGTACGGTGTAGACGCTGCTCGCGTTAACGCTGCTGGCTACGGCGAATCTCGTCCGGTTGCTGACAACGCTACCGACGCTGGACGCGCTGTTAACCGCCGCGTAGAAGCTGAAGTAGAAGCTCAGATCAAGCAGTAATCGATCTGGCTATATAGAAAACCCGGCTTTGGCCGGGTTTTTCTTTATGGCCGCCAGAGATGGCGACCATAAAGAAAAACCCACGTAAAAAAGCCCGCTTGTGGCGGGCAAGGGAACTTCGCGGAGCGCGAAGCGGTTAGGCGCTGATAGCAGTGAGCTGCATGTTCGGTTGAGCGGCGACCTCGCCAATCACCAGAATGGACGGGCTTTTCAATTTGAAGTCGTGGGCGGCTTGTTGCATGGCCGCGAGGCTACTGCGGCACTCGCGCTGGTGTGGCAGTGAGGCATTCTCGATCAAGGCTACGGGCATATCGGCGCGCATGCCGCCCGCCAGCAGGCCCTCGCGGATTTCTGCCAGCTTGGCCACGCCCATATACACCACCAGGGTTGTGCCGCTCTGAGCCAGAGCGGACCAGTTGAGGCTGCTGTCATCCTGAGTATGCGCGGTAACCAGGGTGACTCCGCGCGCTACGCCGCGCAGTGTCAGAGGGATGCCGCAGTTGGTTGCTCCGGCCAGACCTGCGGTGATGCCGTTGACCATTTCCACTTCGATGCCGTGCTCACTCAGCCAGTCGGCTTCTTCGCTGCCACGGCCGAAGATGCAGGGGTCGCCGCCTTTCAGGCGCACCACGCATTTACCCTGGCGGACATAACGCAGCATCAGGCGATGGATAAACGCCTGTGGCGTGGAGCGACAACCGCCGCGCTTGCCTACCGGCACGATCTGCGCGTTGGGGCAGTGTTCCAATACGGCGGGATTGACCAGATCATCAATCATCACGATCTCTGCCTGGTTCAGGGCTTTGACCGCCTTGAGGGTCAGCAGCTCCGGGTCACCGGGGCCTGCGCCTACTAGCCAGACTTTTGCGCTCATATTGATTTCCTCAGCCTTTGTGCATCACCAGCAGTAGTTTGATTTGGCTACGCAGCCGCCATGTTGCAGCAGTCATTTATGTAGCCATCAAGCTGCTGAATAAAACTCACGCAAAACATTGTCGGGAGCAATTTTTGACGTCGCTCCGCGACGGCCCGTAGGGTGGCCGCCATGAATGGCTTGCCACAAAAAAGGCGTCCCGCTAGTCACCTAGCGAGGACGCCTTTGTCCAAGTCCCGTTCTATCGGGAAGTGCAGCCTTCTTCATTGAGACCGCGCTTTATTAAATTGTGTAATCAGTAATGCAGAGCCTGTGCCAACTTGCTTGGCGCGTATTTCCAAGGTTTATCAGCAAGTTACAGCTGTTTTTTGAGGTTTTTACGCACCGTTTAAAGGCGTCCTGCGTAGTATTGGTGCGCACTTGCAGCTTTAACGCAGCAGTCCGATCAGCAGGGCCAGGTTCAGCAGCAGGGAAAACAACGCCACGCCGCGCCAGACCAGCAGCGGTTCACGTTCCAGCAGTGGCCGTGGCCGGCTGCTAAGGGATTTACGTTCCGCCTGCTCTAGGTTGAGCAGCCATTCCTCGGCGGTTTCATAGCGCTGTTTGGGTTCGGCGCTGAGGGCTCTGTTGAGGCTGTCGTCGACCCAGCTGGGTAAATCCGGTCGATAACGGTTGGCTGGGGTCGGCTGACCGAAACGAGGATGCTGGAAGGCTTCAATCTCGCCGTACGGGTAACGCCCGGTAAGCAGGAAATACAGGGTTACGCCTGCGCTGTAGAGATCCTGTTGCGGGCTGGGGGCGGCGCCGCTAAAAGCTTCCGGAGCGATATAACTGGGTGTGCCGGTTAGCTCGCAGGCTTCATCGCGGGTCAGGCCGGGGCAGTAGGTCAGGCCGAAATCCAGCACGCGCAGCTCGCCGTCATCGCCCCACAGCAGGTTTTCCGGCTTGATATCGCGGTGCAGGATGTTGCGCCGATGCAGCATACCGAGGGCCTTGATCAGCCTAGGGGCAATGTCCAGCCATTCCGGAAGGCCCAATGGGCCGCTCAGACGCAGGTGTTCGGCCAGGGTTTGTCCGGCGTATTCGCGCTGCACGTAATACAGATGCTGACGCTGCGGCAGCGGATGCACTTCGGCGAAGAAGCGCCCGGCCACGCGACGCAGAAACCACTCTTCGAGCAACAGTGCGGGGCCGGCTTGCGGCTCATCGCTGCGGCTGGGTGGCAGGGTTTTCAGCAGCCAGCGCCGCGCTTGGGCATCGCGCACCCGGTAGACCAACGACTGGCGCGATTCGGCCAGCACTCGCTCGACCTGCCAGCCTTCGAAGTTCTGTCCTTCACGCAGTTTTGTCGGTAGCGGCCAGTGCTGCAGTTGCGCCAGGGTGTCGGCCAGATCGCTTTGCGGCAATGCCTCAACGCGCAGCAATAGGGCACTGGCATTGTCCTGGCTGCCGGCCAGGTGCGCGGCATTGACCAACGCACTGCTTGCGGCTGGCAGATCCTGTTCATCGTGGAGGATGCGCTGGATGCCCGCATCGCCCAGGGTGGCCCAGATACCGTCACTGACCAGTACGAAACATTCGCCTTCGCGCAGCTCGCCATCCAGGTAATCCATCACCAGATGCTGATCCAGGCCCATGGCGCGCTTGAGCACATGCTGCATGCCGGGTTGATCCCACACATGGTCTTCGCTGAGGCGCTCGAGCGTGCCGTCCAGCCAGCGGTAGGCACGGCAATCGCCGACGTGCGCTAGGGTAAAACGCCGGCCGCGCAGGATCAGTGCGCTCAAGGTGGTGAGCAGCGGCTGACCGCCGCCATTGGCTTGCAGCCAGCGGTTGTGCGCGACCAGTACGCGGTCCAGCGATTGGGTGACCGCCCAGGTTTCTGGGGTGGAGTAGTAATCCAGGGCCAGGGCCTGCAGAGTGGCGCGCGCCGCCAGGCCGCCGTCGGCGCATTGGCTAACGCCATCGGCGAGGGCGAACAGGTAGCCCTTGCTGGCTGCCAGTGCCGGAGCCGGGGTGACCACGCGAATGGCGTCCTGGTTTTCGCTACGCGGGCCGGTAGCGCTGGCTTCGCCGAAGGTCAGTTGCAAGGCCATGCAGAGGTTCCTGGGTAGGCGGCTGAAGAAGCGCTGAGGCAAAGGGGGGGTGTGGATCGCGCTTTACCGATCTACCGTCGCACTAGGGTGGATAAAAAAGCGTTCATCCACCCTGAGTTGTGTAATTACACCCGCGCGGCGGTCACTGCGGCGCTGCCCCAGGTGGTGCGCCAGCGCAGCTTGACCCCGTAGAGGCCGAACCAGGCGAGTACACCGAGGCTGGCGAACAGCCACAGGCCGAGCTGGTAATCACCGGTTTGCTGCTTGATGGTGCCCAGGCCTGCAGCGAGGAGGAAGCCGCCGATGCCGCCGGCCATGCCGATTAGTCCGGTCATCACGCCGATTTCCTTGCGAAAGCGCTGCGGCACCAGTTGGAACACTGCACCGTTACCTGCGCCAAGGCCGAGCATGGCAGTGACAAACAGGGCCAGCGCGGCGGTCGAACTTTGCAGATTGAAACCCACAGCGGCAATGCTCACGGACGCCAGGGTGTACATCATCAGCAGCGAACGAATACCGCCGATACGGTCGGCCAATGCGCCGCCGAGTGGGCGTAACAGGCTGCCGGCGCAAACGCAGGCGGCGGTGTAGTAGCCGGCGGTCACCGGATTGAGGCCGTACTGGTCGTTGAAGTAACTGGGCAGGGCGCTGGCAAGGCCGATAAAGCCGCCGAAGGTCACGCTGTAGAAAAACATAAACCACCAGCTGTCGCGGTCACCCAGGGCTTTCAAGTAGTCGGCCAGGGCTTTGGGCTTGGGCCGCTCAGGGGCGTTCTTGGCTAGCAGGGCAAAAATCAATAGGGTTGCCAGCAGCGGGACCAGTGCCCAGCCGAAGACGTTCTGCCAACCGAACAGTGCCGCCAAACCCGGGGCAAACAGCGCCGCTAGCACGGTGCCGGAGTTGCCTGCACCGGCAATGCCCATGGCCTTGCCCTGATGCTGCGGGGGATACCATTGCGAGGCCAGCGGCAGGGCTACGGCAAAAGCCGCGCCGGCAAAACCGAGAAACAGACCTAATAACAAGGCATGTTCATAGCTGCTGATGCCGATCTGCCAGGCGCAGAACAGCGCCACGATGACAATCACCTGACCAATCAGGCCGGCGGTTTTGGGTGATAGGCGGTCGGCCAGAAAGCCCATCAGCAAACGCAGCACGGCGCCGGCGAGAATCGGCGTGGCGACCATCAGACCGCGCTGTTGCGCGGTCAGGTCGAGATCGGTGGCGATCTGCACAGCCAGTGGGCCGAGTACGTACCAGACCATAAAGCTCAGGTCGAAATACAGAAACGCGGCGAACAAGGTTGGGGCGTGGCCGGATTTCCAGAAACTTGTATTCATCGAAAACCTCATTCAGCAAAAAAGGGTCCCGGTGGGTGCGGTACGCCATGCTCGTGGATACGGCGGCCGCAACCCATCGGGGAGGTGGTGTACTTGTGGTACGCCACCCTGAGGCCGAAGCCACAGCTGGGTTGAGAGCGTTACTAGCGCGAGTCCTGGATCGCAGGGCAGGTGCCAGCCCCAAACGCTGGGGCGTAAAACGCAAAACGCCGCATAAGCCGAACGCCTTGGGGCGTGGTTTATGCGACGTCTTTGTCGTTTGTTGAGCAGCCGCCATTGGCTACCTGTAGCAGGGCTATAGCAAGAGCTGCGCCAACCGGGCAATCCATGGATTCACGGGGCTTTCAGCTGTTGGATCGCTGTGCTCGTGCTGCAAAAGGAGGCTTTGTCGGGGTGAGTTGCCCTTGAATGGGGCGCGGGGCGTATTCCCGGTTCTGGCAAACCAGGTTGATAAGGTCAGGCCGCGATGGGCCTTGGTTCGAGTGCGTCAGCTGGTAAGCGTTAGCGCACTGCAGCGTGACTCACTGGGGGTGGTGTCGGCGGCTGCAAATGCAGCCTGGGTCGGTAAGGGAAGGGTCAGGAGCGCCAGAGCGAGTAGGTTGCTCAAGAGCCCGGCGTGGCGGACATGGCTGCGCGTAGTCGGCATAGCAATTCCCCTGCTTTTGTTGTTATGCCTAAGGCGTAGCAGAGGATGTGCCAGCTGTCACGGAGGTAGTCGAATAATCGCGCAATTAAGCTTCGATCTGCTCCTATTGTCGCGATCAAGCGTGATCAGGCGAGCAATCAACCGCTTTATGCGGGTAACCCCGGACTATTTGCCCAGCCAGTTGACCTTGCTGAATTTGCTGCTGAAAGTCGCCGGCATCTGCACCACTTTGCCCAGTTTGTAGTTGAAGAAGACAAACCCGGACTTGGCCATGGCCACCAGCGTGCTGTCGGCGGGGCGGGTGATGCGGAAGGTAATGTCGCCGCCGTAGGTGTTGAAGTCCATCACGCCGACTTCAAACAGCAACTGATCGCGGGCGTGAGCCTCGGCGCGGTAGGTAGTGGCCAGGTCCGTGACGATGATACCGGTGCCGTCTTCCTGGGTTTCCTCGATGCCGAACTCGAACAGAAAGCGTGCCCGCGCCTCGGAAATCATCGAGATCATCGAATCGTTGCCCAGGTGGTTGGCAGCGTTGATATCCGTCACCCGCACCGTTAGGTGGGTGCTGTAGCAGAACTGGTCTTCGGGGAACTCAAGGGTCAGGCGGGCCATGCCAGCATCCGGTCGTCAGTAAAAGGTGGCGAATGTTAACCCCGTTCGCATCTGTCGGGCAGCCGCTGATGCGCGTTGCAGGTAAAACGGTGATGATCGCCCCATCATCTTCAGGTGCGGAGTTAAGCACGTATGAACTTCAGGCAATTGAGCATGGGTGGACTGCTGGCGCTGCTGTTACTGGGGGATGTGCAGGCGCAGGGGCTGCGCGATGCCATGAGTGATCGACGCAGTGCCAAAAGTGCCGCGCAGCTTGGTGCTGAACTGTTGGCAGATCTGCCATACGGTCAGCATGAGCGCCAGCGCCTGGACGTTTATCGTCCACTCAATGCGCGCTCGGCGCCCATATTGCTGATGGTGCATGGCGGTGCCTGGGATAAAGGCGATAAGCGCATGGACCGGGTCGTAGAGAACAAGATGGCGCGTTGGTTACCCCAGGGATACCTGTTTGTGTCGACCAACTATCGCTTATTACCAGATGCCACCCCCCTGCAGCAGGCCGAGGATATTGCCCAGGCGCTGAGCTACGTCCAGCAACATGCAACAGGCTGGGGGGGCGACCCGCAGCGCGTGGTACTGCTGGGGCATTCGGCAGGTGCGCATTTAGTCAGCCTGCTCAGTGCCGCTCCTGAGATTGGCCAGGCTTATGCTGTACAACCCTGGTTGGGCACCGTGGCACTCGACAGTGCGGCGTTTGATGTTGAGCAGATCATGCGCGATAGACATTACCGTCTGTATGACAAGGCATTTGGCCAGGACCCTGTCTACTGGCGTGCCGCATCGCCCGTGTGGCGTTTGCAGCAAGCAGGCGCGCCAATGCTGGCCGTCTGCTCCAGTAAACGCAAAGAGGCATGTCTTCAGGCACAGGGATTTGCCGAGCGAGGCAGCGCCTTGGACATGCAGGTGACGGTATTGCCACAGGCGTTGTCGCACGGCGAAATCAATGCGCAATTAGGCGTGCCGGGCGCCTACACCGATGCAGTGGAAACCTTCCTCCAGCGCATCGGTGCGACGCCTGCTCCCTAGGCCGCCGGGCGTTGCTGCCGTTGGTAGAGAAACTCCAGCACAGCAGTGCGGTAGGCGTGGTAGTGCGGGTCATTGGCCAGGGCCAGGCGATCGC
>Ga0247831_1000957_pt1 | contig 58900 bp, 47 predicted proteins | sample LaCruzMarch2015__9_FD_192406 | JGI IMG/M metagenome (GOLD analysis project Ga0247831, IMG submission 192406) | Freshwater microbial communities from meromictic Lake La Cruz, Castile-La Mancha, Spain - LaCruzMarch2015_1m | ecosystem: Environmental > Aquatic > Freshwater > Lake | place: Spain...
CGCCGCCTCAGTCGCAGTGTTGATTGCGCCATGCACTTCCTCGACCGCTTCGCGCACCGACTGCTGCACCCGCGCACTTTCACGCAACGCAGCCAAGCCCTGATCTGCCTGCTTGCCCGCCTGACCAATCGCCTCAACCGCTTCGCGCGCGCCCTGCTGCAGCGCGCCGATATGGGTCTGGATATCGCCAGTGGACTGCTGCGTCTTACTGGCCAGCGCACGCACCTCATCTGCCACCACGGCAAAACCACGACCACTTTCACCCGCACGCGCCGCTTCAATTGCCGCATTCAGGGCCAGCAGGTTGGTTTGCTCGGCAATTGAGCGAATCACTGTCAGCACCACTTCAATCTGCTCACTCTGCTTGGCCAGCCGCTCGATCACTGCGGCACCGGTCTCGACGCGACGCACCAGCTCTTCGATTGAGCCACCCACGCGCAGCGCAATCGCGGCATTGTCATCCGCGGCCTGCCGAATCGCACCGACGCGCTGCAAAGCCTCACGCATGGCCTGGCTTTCCGCCTGCGCCTCACCAGCCATTTCTGCCAGCGCCTGCAGACTTCCCGCCACCTCATCACGCTGACGCTCAGCTGCAGACTCAGCCGCCGCGCTGCGCGAGGCCAGATTGCCGATTTCCTGCCCAGTGAGCGAGGCAACCTCACCCGCCTCGCGCACAATCGGCTGCAACTTGGCGACGAAGCGATTGACAGCCGCCGCCATATCGCCAATTTCATCACGACTATTGAGTTCGACCCGCCGAGTCAAATCCCCCTCACCCGCCGCCCAGTCATTCAAAACAGCAATCAATGTATGCAGCTTGCTGACCACTCGCCGCCCCAGCACCAAGGCCAACACCAGCAGAATCAACACCGCCACGACCACCAGCCCCATGCTGATGTTCCAGCGCAAACCGGCTGCAGCTTGCTGCACCACCTGGCGACTGCTCTGCTCCATACCGCCAGCCGCCTCCCGCGCAACGCTCAACCGCGCCGCCAAGGCGTCTGCACTGCTGGTGGCCGCACCACTCAAACTATCGGAAACCAACTGCCCACTGCTGTCGATAAGGCTGACGAAACGCTGATCCAGCTTCGCCAGCTCCTCATCCACCGACGCAGTGGAAACCCCCAACAGGACCTTGCCGATATCCGAGCCCATCGGGCTGATCGTCGCCTCGGCGATATACACGCCCGGATCATTGGCGGCAGCCTGCAGCACCTTATCCAGCGCACCACCACCCTCACCCTTGGCCATCAGCGCACGCACGCGGGAATCCTGCCGATTGAGGTGACGCGTCAGGCGCTCGCCTTGCGCGTCAAGGTACACCGCAAACAGCACCGCCGGATTGCGATGCGCACCACGCACCAACTCGGTCAGCGCCGGTACATCGGCATCCCAAATCGCCTTCGGCGCAACGGCCGATAAAAGCTGCGCCAACTCGTCCGCCGAACGCTTTAGGTTGCTATCCAGCACACCGCGAATCTGCGCCTGCTCCTCAGCCAACCGCGCGGAAAGGCCTTTGGCCAACTGCGCCTGGGTACTGGCAGAAAGACTGTCCAGCCCGCCACGCACTTCATCACCAGCCTTGGCCAGCTCATCCACCAGACGCGCCGTATCAGCCTGCATGCCCTTGGCCAGATCAGCCTCAAGCGTTGCCACCGTGGTACGGGTCAACGCCACCGCCACAACAACCTGAACCAGCAAGGCCACACCCAACGCCAGAAACACCGGCAACAACAAACGACTGCGCAGCACAGAAATAATGGCAAACACGGCAGACACTCCTAACAGCGGTAATGCCTATAACGGCGGGGAAGCTGATTTATAAAGGCTAGCTCGGATATTTTTACGCGGACCAGAAACGACAAAGGGCCGCCAATTGGCGACCCTTTGTGCACTGCCTGTGACTATCAGGCAAACGGATGACGCAACACAATAGTCTCGTTGCGGTCCGGGCCGGTGGAAACGATATCAATCGGGGCACCGACCAACTCTTCCACACGCTTGATATAAGCACGTGCAGCGACTGGCAGCTCATCAAGGGTTTTCGCGCCCAAAGTCGACTCACTCCAACCCGGCATTTCCTCGTAAACCGGCTGCAGACCCAGGTAGCTGTCAGCATCAGTCGGCGCATCAACCAGCACATCGCCATTCTGATCTTTGTAGCCAATACAGATACGGATGGTTTCCAGACCGTCGAGCACGTCCAGTTTGGTCAGGCACAGACCGGAGATGCTGTTGATCTCGATAGCGCGACGCAGGATCACCGCATCAAACCAACCGCAACGGCGCGCGCGACCGGTGGTGGAGCCGAATTCGTGACCACGCTTGGCGAGGAACGCGCCGGTTTCGTCGAACAGCTCTGTCGGGAACGGACCCGAGCCAACGCGGGTGGTGTAGGCCTTGGTGATACCGAGGATGTAATCCAGGTACATCGGACCAAAACCGGAACCGGTAGCGATACCGCCCGCCGTGGTGTTGGAACTGGTGACGTAGGGGTAGGTGCCGTGGTCGATATCCAGCAGCGAGCCCTGAGCGCCTTCGAACATGATGTCCTTGCCCCCACGACGCATGTCATGCAGCACGGCGGTTACGTCGGTCATCATCGGTTTGAGCAGCTCGGCGTACTCCATGCACTCGTCGAGCGTCTTCTGGAAGTCGATGGCCGGCTCTTTGTAGTAATTGACCAGTACGAAGTTGTGGTAGTCCAGCAGCTCACCGAGCTTGGCGGCGAAACGCTCACGGTGGAACAGATCACCAATGCGCAGACCACGACGCGCTACCTTGTCTTCATAAGCAGGGCCAATGCCACGGCCGGTGGTGCCGATCTTGGCATCGCCACGGGCTTTCTCACGAGCCTGATCGAGGGCCACGTGGTACGGCAGGATCAGCGGGCAGGACGGGCTAATACGCAGACGCTCGCGCACCGGTACACCCTTTTCTTCCAGCTTGATGATTTCACGCATCAGCGCGTCAGGCGCAACCACCACGCCATTGCCGATCAGGCATTGCACGTTTTCGCGCAGGATGCCGGAGGGGATCAGGTGCAGAACGGTTTTTTCGCCGTCGATTACCAGGGTGTGGCCAGCATTGTGACCACCCTGATAACGCACAACAGCTGCAGCCTGTTCGGTCAGCAGGTCGACGATCTTGCCCTTGCCTTCATCGCCCCACTGGGTGCCCAGGACTACGACATTCTTACCCATAACACTAACCCTCTTCGCAAACTTGATGCCGGCCATAGCCGACGGAAACTTTTCGCCTTGCCGCTCAGGCTGTCAGCGCAGCTAACTGCCAGCGGCCATCACGCAACAGCAGCTGACGATCACAGCCTGCAGCCTCGGCGTCAGCCGCGACCTGCCCAGGTAATGCCTGAACCACGCGCTGACCGTCCTGGCGCAAGCGCACAATCGCCTGCCACAAAAACACATCATGGTTATCCGGCGCCCAGACACCGGCAGGCTCTTCACCCAACTGCATCTGCCCCAGGCTTACCAGGGTTTTCAGGTCGGTGGAGAAGCCTGTCGCCGGACGCGCCCGGCCAAAATCGGCGCCGATGTCGTCATAACGGCCGCCCTGGGCGATGGCATAACCCACACCCGGTACGAAGGCCGCGAACACCACACCCGTGTGGTAGTGATAGCCACGCAGCTCGCCCAGATCGAAGTACAGCGGTAATTCCGGGTAGCGCAAGCTCAGCGCATCGGCAATCGCCATGAGGTCATCCAGCGCCGCATGTACATCGTCCGGCGCATCAACCAGACATGCCTGAGCCAGGTCCAACACTTCACGACCACCGCACAACTCGCTGAGTGCGCGCAGCATCTTGCGCAGGTCATCCGGCAGGGCTTCGGTCAGCTCGGCGACCTCATCCATCGCTTTGCGCTGCAGCGCATCGAACAACTGCTGCTCGGCTTCCCCAGACAGCTCGGCGGCACGCGCCAGGCCACGATAGATGCCGACATGGCCAAGATCCATGTGCACATCCGGCACCGCAGCCAGCTCAAGGGTGTTGACCAGCAGGCTGATCACTTCCACATCGCTGGCCGGACTGGCGTCACCATACAGCTCGGCACCCAGCTGGATCGGGCTGCGCGAGGTGGTCAGCGCACGCGGCTGGGCATGCACCACGCTACCGGCGTAGCACAGACGGCTAGGCCCTTCGCGGCGCAGGGTATGCGCATCAATACGCGCCACCTGCGGCGTGATGTCGGCACGAAAGCCCATCTGCCGACCGGACAACGGGTCAGTCACCTTGAAGGTGCGCAGATCTAGGTCCTGGCCCGCGCCAGTCAGCAGCGATTCCAGGTACTCGATATGCGGAGTGACCACAAATTCATAGCCCCAGCGCTGGAACAGATCCAGCACCTGGCGGCGCGCCACTTCAATACGCCCTGCGTACGGCGGCAGTACTTCTTCGATGCCATCTGGCAGTAGCCAGCGGTCTACCGTTGCCATTTCGCCATTCCCCTCTTGAACCGGGCGGCACAAGCCTTCAGTGAAGCCAATAAAGGACGATTGTTCCCAGCAACATGCTGGCCAACCCCAGCAGACGCAGCTGCCTGTCAGACAGCTGCGTCAGTTGTAAAAGCGTGTCACGCCAATGGCGCGGACACAGGAAGGGCAGGATGCCGTCCAGCACCAGCACGAGACACAGCGCGATGCCTAATTCCTGCCACATGCTTCCCACAGACGCAAAAAAGCCGGGATTTTCCCGGCTGCCGCATGATACCACGTTTTCCACAAGGATCACCCCGACGGCTACCCGCCGGGGTGATAACTCAAGGCTTGGACTGCTCCAGATAGCGGAAGAAGTCGCTGCTTGGATCCAGCACCAGCACATCACGCTTATCGGCGAAGCTCTCGCGATAAGCCCTCAGGCTGCGATAGAACGAATAAAACTCCTGGTCCATGCCATATGCCTTGGAGTAGATCGCAGCGGCCTGGGCATCGCCCTCACCGCGCAGCTCTTCAGCCTGACGGTAAGCATCGGCTAGCAACACGCGACGCTGGCGGTCGGCGTCGGCGCGAATACCTTCGGCCAACTCCTTACCCTTGGCGCGGTGCTCACGAGCCTCACGCTCACGCTCGGAGCTCATGCGATCAAACACACTGCGGTTAACTTCCTTCGGCAGGTCGATGGCCTTGACGCGCACGTCCACCACCTCGATGCCCAGCTCTTTCTGCGCGGCACGATTCAGCGATGCAGTCACATCCGCCATCAGCGCATCGCGCTCACCGGATACCGACTCATGCAGGGTGCGCTTACCGAACTGGTCACGCAGCGACGCCTCAAGACGACGCGCGAGACGCTCGTCGGCAATCTGCTTCATACCTGAAGTCGCAGTGTAAAAACGCTCAGCATCCAGCACTCGCCACTTGGCGAAGGCATCAACCATCAGTGCTTTCTTTTCCAGAGTGAGGAAACGCGAGCTGGTGGAGTCCAAGGTCAGCAGACGCGCATCGAACTTGCGCACCTGGTTGACGTACGGAATCTTCACATGCAGGCCCGGCTGTACGTCCGGCTGAACGATACGACCGAACTGCAGCAGCACCGCACGCTCAGTCTGCGAGACGATATAGAAGCTATTCCAGGCGACCAGCGCCAGCACCACGCCAACAATAAGGGCGATCAGCGATTTATTGCTCATCAACGGCTCTCCCTTGTACGCAGTTCAACCTGACGCGGATCAATGCTTACCCGCGAGCCGGCGTCTGCAGTACCCGCAGCGCCAGATATCGAGCTAGGCGCAGACGTACTGCGACCATCGATCATCTTGTCCAGCGGCAGGTAAAGCAGGTTGTTCTGCCCCTTGTCGCCAGTCACCAGCACCTTGCTGGTGTTAGTCATCAGCTCTTGCATGGTGTCCAGGTACAGACGCTCACGAGTGACTTCTGGCGCCTTGCGGTACTCAGTGACCAATGCAGTGAAGCGATCCGCCTCACCTTGGGCGCGGGAAACCACTTCATCACGGTAACCGTTGGCATCCTCAATCAGGCGCTGTGCCTGACCACGGGCCTCCGGTACTACGCCATTGGCGTAGGTTTCCGCCTGATTCTTCTCACGCTGCTCGTCTTCACGGGCGCGGATCACGTCATCGAAGGCCTCCTGCACTTCACGCGGCGCCGCCGCACTCTGCAGGTTGACCTGAGTAACCGTGATACCGGTGCGGTAGTTGTCGAGGAAGCGCTGCAAACGCTCCTTGACCTCGCTGGCCATCAGCTCACGACCTTCGGTGAGCACCTGATCCATCTCGGTGGAGCCCACCACGTGGCGCACGGCGCTGTCGGTCGCATGCTGCAGACTGACTTCCGGCTGATCAACGTTGAGGACGAAATCCTGCAAGTTGCTGACCCGGTACTGCACGGTCAACGGCACTTCGATGATGTTTTCGTCTTCGGTCAACATCTGCCCCTGCTTGCTGTAAGCACGCTCGCGGGTGACGTTTTCCTGAAACTTGCGATCAATCGGCGGGAAATAGATATTCAGGCCCGGGCCGACTGTTTCGTAATACTTGCCGAAGCGCAGCACCACGGCCTGCTCCTGCTCATCAACGACATAGATCGCGCTGTACAGCCAGATCGCAGCCAGCAGCCCCAGGCCCACGAACAGCAAACCGAAGCCGCCGCCATTGCCCGAACCAGTCTCACTGCCTCGTTTCTTGCCGCCACCGAACAGCCCATTAAGGCTCTCCTGCAGCTTGCGGAAGGCCTCATCGATATCCGGAGGCCCCTTGCGATCACCGTTCTTACGGCCACCCCACGGGTCCTGATTATTCGAGTTGCCACCCGGCTCATTCCAAGCCATAGCGCTCTCCATCTGATAAAGCAAAGACGCGCCCACGGCGCGCCCGCCAATGCTACAGAATGCATGCAACCAGCGGTTTGGTCGCTGATGCAGGCTTTATTGCAAAGTGTGTTGCTCGATAAATTCCTGCGGTTTCAGCCCTTCACGACTGACCAGCCGATTCAGTTCGATACGCGGTAAACGCACGGCCAACAGACTGCTACCGTCCTCTGCATGCGACTCGCTCTGCACCGAGCCCAAAGCGAAGAACTGTGCGCGCAAACGCCCCAGGCGCTGCGGCAGCTGCAATGTACCGACAAACAGGTCGTCACCCAACAGCTCTGCTATTGCCTGACGCAGCAGCGGCAAGCCGCGCCCATCACGCGCCGAGAGCCAGACCCGCTGCGGCTTGCCGTCGGCATCGCGCTGAATCTGCGGCTCCACACCCTCAAGCAAATCGAGCTTGTTATACACCTCAAGCATCGGCAGCTCATGGGCACCGATCTCACCCAGCACCGCCAACACCTGCTCGATCTGCTGATCACGCTCGGGCTCGTGGGAGTCGATTACGTGCAGCAGCAGATCGGAGTTGCTCGATTCCTCAAGCGTCGCACGGAAAGCCTCGACCAGCTTGTGCGGCAAATGCCGGATAAAGCCCACGGTATCGGCCAGCACAATCGGCCCCAGATCATCCAGTTCCAGACGACGCAGGGTGGGATCGAGGGTGGCGAATAGTTGGTCGGCCGCGTACACGTCCGAGGTGGTCAGGGAGTTGAACAGGGTCGACTTGCCGGCGTTGGTGTAACCCACCAGCGATACCGAAGGAATATCCGCCCGCTGGCGGCCGCGCCGCGCCTGCTCACGCTGGCTGCGCACTTTCTCGAGCTTCTGCTTGATCTGGCGAATCCGCACGCGCAACAGGCGGCGGTCGGTTTCCAGCTGGGTTTCACCCGGGCCGCGCAGGCCGATACCACCCTTCTGCCGCTCAAGGTGGGTCCAGCCGCGCACCAGCCGCGTACTCATATGATCGAGCTGGGCCAGCTCGACCTGCAACTTGCCTTCATGGGTACGCGCGCGCTGAGCAAAAATGTCGAGAATCAAACCAGTACGGTCCAATACCCGGCACTCAAAAGCACGCTCAAGGTTACGTTCCTGACTGGGCGTGAGGACGTGATTGAAGATAACCAGATCGGCCTCGGCGGCCTTGACCTGATCACGCAGCTCTTCAACTTTACCGCTGCCGATCAGGTACTTGGCCGTCAGCCGATTGCTCGGAACACTGAGGAACGCGACAGTTTCAGCACCGGCGGAGATAGCCAGTTCCTGAAACTCCTGCGGATCCTCGCGCGCCTCGGAATTTTGGCCGTCCAGATGTACCAGAATGGCCCGCTCTCCACCTTCATGGCGCTCGAAGAACAATGCAGCCTCCTAAATCAGGCGTTACCAGGCTCAGCTTCAGCTTGCTCGGTTTCGCTGGCGCTCGGCAGACGCACCGGACGGCTAGGCACTACAGTGGAAATGGCGTGTTTATAGACCATCTGGCTGACAGTGTTTTTCAGCAAAATCACGAACTGGTCGAAAGATTCGATCTGGCCTTGCAGCTTGATGCCGTTAACCAAATAAATAGAAACCGGGACGCGTTCCTTACGCAAGGTATTCAGGTAAGGGTCTTGTAGCGAATGCCCTTTTGACATGTGCCGCACTCCTTTAAGGATCAATTTTCAATAATTTTTAGTAAACCAACGAACGGCTTAAAGCCGTCGTACCCCCAAGAGTAGACGGCCAACGGCAAGGTCTCAGGTCAATATGGAGACCGCTGCCAGGTATTTCAAGGCACGCGGCAGATTGTCACAGTCGGCACTATCGAGCCAGTGCACATCCTGCTGCCAACCGCGTAACCAAGTGAACTGTCGCTTGGCCAACTGGCGCGTGGCGATAATACCGCGCTCCTGCATTTGCTCAGCGCTGAGGTTGCCGTCCAGATAATCCCAGACTTGGCGATAACCCACCGCCCGTATAGACGGTAGACCAACGTGCAAGTCACTTCGCTGACGCAGGCGTTCGACCTCGGCAACCAGTCCCTGTTCCAACATCAGGCGAAAGCGCAGGGCAATTCGCTCGTGCAACAGCTGCCTTTGCGCCGGAGCAATGGCCAATTGCGCCACAGTATAGGGGAATTGGCGCGCCGCCGATGCGCCAGCAGCAGTATTTTCTGCCGCCTGACGCTGGCGATGAACGGTCATGCTTTGCCCGCTGACGTGATAGACCTCAAGGGCGCGAATCAAGCGCTGCGGGTCATTGGGGTGGATACGCGCAGCCGATTCTGGATCGACCGCCCGCAGCTCAGCATGCAGCACGTCCCAACCTTCGGCCTGGGCGCGCGCCTCCAGCTCGGCGCGCAACGTCGCATCGGCGCTGGGCATTTCCGCCAAGCCTTCAAGCAAAGCCTTGAAATACAACATGGTGCCGCCCACCAGCAGCGGAATGCGCCCGCGCGCGGTGATGTCGGCCATGGCGGCCAGGGCATCGGCCCGAAACTCGGCTGCCGAATAACTCTCGGCCGGATCACGGATATCGATCAGGCGATGCGGAAACTCGGCCAGCGTGGCCTTATCCGGCTTGGCCGTACCGATGTCCATATCACGGTAAATAAGCGCGGAATCGACGCTGATCAACTCGCACGGCAGCACCCGCGCCAGCTCAATGGCCAGATCGGTTTTACCGGCTGCGGTCGGCCCCATCAGGAAGATCGCCGGAGGCAGGCGCTCGGACATGCTTATAACTCTCTAAATGGCACGGCGCTTAGCGGCCGCGCAGGAACAGCTTGTCCAGGTCATCCATACCCATCTGCGTCCAGGTCGGACGGCCATGGTTACACTGACCACTGCGCTCGGTGTGCTCCATATCGCGCAGCAAGGCATTCATTTCCGGCAAGGTCAGACGCCGATTGGCGCGTACCGCCCCATGACAGGCCATGGTGCCGAGCAACTCATTGAGATGCGCCTGAATGCGATCCGTGGTGCCGTACTCCAGCAGATCCGCCAGCACGTCCTGCACCAGGCGCGTGGCTTCAGCTTGCTTGAGCAATGCCGGAATCTGCCGAATTGCCAGGGTTTCCGGCCCCAAACGCTGTAATTCAAAGCCAAGCTTCTGGAACCACTCGGCATGTTCTTCGGCGCAGTCCGCTTCACGCTGACTCACCGCAATCGACTCCGGCACCAACAATGGCTGGCCGCGCAGGCCTTCGCTGGCCATGGCAACCTTAAGCCGCTCGTAGGTGATGCGCTCATGGGCGGCATGCATATCCACCACCACCAGGCCTTGCACGTTCTCGGCAAGGATATAGATGCCCTTGAGCTGGGCAATCGCGTAACCCAGCGGTGGAATATCCCCTTGCGCATCCGGCAGGGCTGCTGGCGTCGGCGTATTGGCTAGCGGGGTGAAATATTCACGATAAGCGCCTTGAGCCTCGGCGGCCGGCAGCGGGGTTTCCGGGCGGTAGCCCTGATAGCCGGCACCTGGCGAGCGCCAAACGGATGGATTGGGCGCAGGCTCAAGCAGACTGGCGGCCAAGCCGATTTCACCCTGCGGGCCAAACTCGCCAGCGGCCTGCCCGCTAGGGCGCACCATCTCTGCCACCGCCGCTGGAGCAGCGAGCTGATCCTCGGGACGAACCTCACCCAAGGCTCGGTGCAGCGTGCCGTAGAGAAAGTCATGCACCATGCGGCCATCGCGGAAACGCACTTCGTGCTTGGTCGGGTGCACGTTGACGTCTACCACCGACGGATCAATTTCCAGAAACAGTACAAAGGTCGGATGGCGACCATTGAACAGTACGTCGCGGTAGGCCTGGCGCACCGCATGGGCGACCAGTTTGTCGCGCACCATGCGCCCGTTCACATAGAAATACTGCAGATCCGCCTGACTGCGCGAAAAGGTCGGCAAGCCCACCCAGCCCCACAGATGCAGGCCATTGCGCTCGATATCGATGGGCAGCGCCTGCTCGAGAAACGCCGGACCGCAAACCGAAGCCACGCGCCGCGCGCGGCTCTGCTCATCCGGCGCTTCGTGCAGGCCGAGCACGGTCTTGCCGTTGTGGCGCAGGTGGAAGGCCACATCGAAGCGCGCCAGGGCCAGGCGCTTGATCACTTCCTGCAGGTGATCGAATTCGGTTTTTTCGGTCTTGAGAAACTTGCGCCGCGCCGGGGTATTGAAGAACAGGTCGCGCACTTCTACCGAGGTGCCAACCGGATGGGCTGCGGGCTGGACCCGTGGCTGCATATCGCGGCCTTCGGTTTCCACCTGCCAGGCCTGCTCGGCACCCTCGGTACGTGAGGTCAACGTCAGGCGTGCGACGGAGCTAATCGACGCCAGCGCCTCACCACGGAAGCCCAGGCTCATGACCTGTTCCAGGTCTTCCAGCTCGCGGATCTTGCTGGTGGCGTGGCGGGCCAGTGCGAGCGGCAAGTCATCCGGAGAGATGCCGCTGCCGTTATCACGCACCTTGAGCAACTTCACGCCACCCTGCTCAACATCCACCTCAATGCGCTTGGCGCCGGAGTCCAGGCTGTTTTCCAACAGTTCCTTGATTACCGAGGCCGGACGCTCGACCACCTCACCGGCAGCAATCTGGTTCGCCAGCCGCGGGCTGAGCAGCTGGATACGCGCGGCTTCACTCATGGCTGCGCAGCCAAAGCAGTGGCGGGAACCTGCAAACGCTGACCGACCTTGATCACATCGCTTTTCAGCGCGTTGGTACTGCGCAGCACGGCCAGGCTGACCTGATAGCGCTGGGCAATCAGCGCCAGACTTTCGCCAGAGCTGACCACATGCTCGCGAGGGCCGAGGGCAATCTTGCCGTTGTCACGCAGCCAGGCCACATGAGTGCCAGGCGGCGGATTTTCATGAAAGAACTGCCGCACGCCTGTGACGATCGAGCGCGCCAGCGCTTGCTGATGGCTGGCACTGGACAGTTTGCGGGCTTCATTGGGATTGGAGATAAACCCGGTTTCCACCAGGATCGACGGAATATCCGGCGATTTCAGCACCATAAAGCCGGCCTGCTCTACCCGCCGCTTATGCAGCGGCGTCACCCGGCCCATATTGCCCAGCACCTTGTTGCCGACGTTCAGGCTGGACGACAGCGAAGCGGTCATCGACAGATCAAGCAGTACTCCGGCGAGCATCTTGTCCTTGTCGTCCAGACTGACATTGCCGGCGCCACCGATCAGGTCGGACTGGTTTTCCGCATCTGCCAGCCAGCGCGCGGTCTCCGAGGTGGCGCCACGATCGGACAGCGCATACACCGACGCACCGAATGCAGCGGCACGCGGTGCAGCATCGGCATGGATGGAAACAAACAGATCGGCGCCCTTCTTGCGGGCAATCTCAGTGCGTTTACGCAGTGGAATAAAGTAGTCCCCCGTGCGCACCAACTCAGCACGGAAGCCCTTCTCGGCATTGATCTGCCGCTGCAGCTCCTTGGAAATCGCCAAGGTCACGTGCTTTTCATACTGGCCTTTGACCGGCGACAGTGCGCCTGGGTCTTCACCGCCGTGGCCGGCGTCGATGGCAATCACAATATCGCGCTTGCCATTGGGCACAGGCGTCAGCTTCGGCGGAGCCTGTGTCGGCGTTACCGGCACCTGAGGGGCAGTGGTCACAGGCGTGGAGGGCAGGCTGGGCGCAGCGCCACTTTCCTGGTCAAACAGATCAACCACCAAGCGATGGCCATACTGCTGATTCGGAGCCAGGGTAAAGCTCTTCGGCGTCACCGCTGCTGACAGGTCGATCACTACGCGCAGGTCATTCGGGGTGCGCTGCGCCGAGCGTACGCCGGTGATCGGTGTGTTACTCAAGGTCAGCTGATCGAAGCTGGTGGCCAGCTTGGCGCCACTGACATCAATAACGATACGATTGGGCGCTGACAGCAGAAACACGCTGTGCTGCACAGGGCCGGACAGGTCAAACACCAGGCGCGTGTTATCCGGCGCACGCCACAAGCGGACACTGCGCACATCCGAAGCGGCCATTACATCGGCGACCAGCGCCACCAATGCCACTCCAATTGCGATGAAACGCGCGCCTATGCGCATAGCCAACCCCATAATAAATTCATGCCCCGACGGCCAACGTGGCGCACCAGGCGGCGCCGCGTTCGCCTTGCGCCCGCAGATGCAGCGCCCGGCCGGTTCCGTGCGGGCTAATGGTAATGTCCAGGTCAGCCTTTGGCAAAACGCCTGCGCCGCGTTGCGGCCACTCGACCAGACACAGCGCATCACCCTCGAAATAGTCACGAATGCCGAGAAACTCCAGTTCCTCGGGATCGACCAAACGGTACAGATCGAAGTGATAGGCCCGTACTGCACCTAGCTCATAGGGCTCGACCAGAGTAAAGGTCGGACTTTTTACCGCCCCGACATGCCCCAGCCCACGGATGATGCCGCGCGACAAGGTGGTTTTACCGGCACCGAGATCGCCATGTAGGTAGATCATCCCAACGCCGCCGGTCGCCTCGGCGATGCGCGCACCCAGCGCCAGCATCGCCTGTTCATCGGCGGCAAACAGTTCTAACTCAGACACGCAGACTGCTCCTGCAACAATTGACGAATAACCGCACACAAATCACTGGCCGCCAGACCACGGCCCTGCTGCGCCAACTGCTCACCCGCACAGGCATGCAGATACACCGCTAGCTGGGCCGCCTCCAGCACCGGTAGCCCTTGGGCTAGCAGCGCACCGATCAAGCCGGCCAGCACATCGCCCAAGCCAGCACCAGCCATAACGGGATGGCCACGATCACACAACCACAAACCACCATCCGGCGCAGCAATCAGGCTGCCTGCGCCTTTAAGCACGCATACCGTTTGATAGCGCCGCGCCAGGGCGCGCGCGGCGGCCGGACGATCAGCCTGCACCTCGGCCGTACTGATACCCAGCAAGCGCGCTGCCTCGCCGGGATGCGGCGTCAACACGGTACCTGCTGGTAACTGGATCTGCGCGTGCGCCAACAGGTTCAGCGCATCGGCATCCCACACCTGGGCAGCGCGGCTGACTGAAGCCGCCGACAGCAGACTGCGCCCCCACGCATCCTGCCCCAGCCCCGGCCCGACCACCCAGACGCTGGCATTCGCGCCCAGCGCCAGCAACTGATTGGCCGAGGCCACGCCGGCGGTCATGACCTCGGGCAAGCGCGCCTGCGCTGCAGGCAGATGCTCGCCACGGGTCGCCAAGCTGACCAGCCCGGCACCGGCGCGCAAAGCACTTTGCGCAGCGAGCAGGCCAGCACCGGCAAAGCCACGGTCACCGCCTACCACCAGCACATGCCCCAACTGCCCCTTGTGCACACTGCGCGAACGCGCCGGTAGCTGCGGCAAACAGGCCGGCGCCAGGCGCTGCGCGGTAAACGCCTGAGCAGCGACCAGAGCAGCATCAGCCTGCAGCTCATCAAACTGCAACTCGCCCCGATAATCCGCCGATTGCCCGGTAAACAGGCCCAGCTTGAGGCCGGTCAGGGTGACCGTCAGCTCTGCACGCACGGCAACGCCCAGTACCTGGCCGGTATCGGCGCAAAGCCCGGACGGAATATCCACCGCCAGCACCGGCAAACCGCTGACATTCAACAGGCGGATGACCTGGGCATAGGGTTCGCGCACCGCGCCTTGCAAACCCGTGCCAAGCAGCGCATCGAGCACCACGCCCTGCAGCTCGGCGCATTCGCTCCAGGGCTGCACCGCCACGCCAGCGGCCAGCGCCTGATCACGAGCCAGGGCAGCATCGCCCTGCAACTGCGCTGCATCGCCGACCGCCAGCACCTGCACCCGCCAGCCCGCACGCAACGCCAAGGCAGCCACCAGATAGCCGTCACCGGCGTTATTACCGCGCCCGGCCAGCACCGTCAGCACGCCCGCATCCGGCCAACGCCGACGCAGGGCACGCCAGATGGCATGCGCGGCGCGACTCATTAGCTCAAAACCCGGCGTGCCGGCAGCGATCAATCGCCCATCCAGCTCACGCACTTGGGCGGCGCTGTAAAGCGGCAGAGGAAGATTGTCAGGCGAATCCAGCATGCGTCAGCTCCGATGTCTGGCAGAATTATACCCACCTGCGCCCCGGTTACCCGCCCTCATATGAAGACTGACACCCTTGACCTTATCGCCCTCGCCCAGTCGATCAAAGACTGGGGCCGCGAGCTGGGCTTTCAACAGGTCGGGATTGCCGATGTGCAACTGGGCGAACACGAGGCGCACCTGCAGCGCTGGCTGGAAGCGGGCTACCAGGGCGAGATGGACTATATGGCCGCCCACGGCAGCAAACGCTCCCACCCGGACCAACTGGTGCCCGGCACCCTGCGCGTGGTGTCGCTGCGTATGGACTACCTGCCCGGCGACACGCAAATGGCGCAGCGCCTCGGTGAGCCGGAAAAAGCCTATGTATCGCGCTACGCCCTGGGCCGCGATTACCACAAGCTGATCCGTAAGCGCCTGCAGCAGCTGGCCGAACGCATCCAGCAGCAGATCGGCCCGTTCGGCTTTCGCGCCTTTGTCGACAGCGCGCCGGTGCTGGAAAAAGCCATCGCCGAACAGGCCGGGCTTGGCTGGATCGGCAAGAACACCCTAGTGCTCAACCGCAAGGCGGGCAGCTACTTCTTCCTCGGCGAGCTGTTTGTTGACCTGCCACTGCCAGTGGATGAGCCGCATGCCACAGAGCACTGTGGGCGCTGCACCGCATGCATGGATATCTGCCCGACCGCCGCCTTTGTCGGCCCCTATGTGCTGGACGCGCGGCGCTGCATCTCCTACCTGACCATCGAACTCAAGGGATCAATCCCTGAAGAGCTGCGCGCGCCCATCGGCAATCGGGTGTTTGGTTGTGATGACTGCCAGATGGTCTGCCCGTGGAACCGCTTTGCCAAACCCACTAAGCAGAGCGACTTCCAACCGCGCCATAGCCTGGACAATGCCGAGTTGGCCGAGCTGTTCTGTTGGAGCGAAGAAGAATTTCTTAACCGCACCGAGGGCTCGCCGCTGCGCCGCGCAGGCTACGAGCGCTGGCTACGCAACCTGGCCGTCGGCCTGGGCAACGCGCCCTCAAGCATCCCAGTGCTAGAAGCACTCAAAGCGCGCCGCGAGCATCCATCAGAATTAGTGCGCGAGCACGTCGAATGGGCGCTGGCGCGCCACGGCCTTTAACCGAGCACACATAAAAAAGCCCGCAATTGCGGGCTTTTTTATGCATCACACTTTAAGGAAGTGCTGGCGGTAGTGCTTCAGTTCGGCAATCGACTCGCGAATATCGTCCAGCGCCTGGTGCGTGCCCTGCTTCTGGAACGACTCTTTGACCTGCGGCGCCCACATACCCGCAAGAATCTTCAGGGTCGATACATCCAGATAGCGGTAGTGGAAGTAGGCTTCCAGGTTCTGCATATATTTGTAGAGGAAACGCCGGTCCTGGCCAATGCTGTTGCCGCAGATTGGCGACTTGCCCTTCGGCACCCACTGCTCGAGGAAGGCGATGGTCATGGCTTCCGCTTCGGCCGGGCCGATGGTGCTTTCGCGCACGCGCTGGGTCAGGCCGCTCTGCCCGTGAGTGCGGGTGTTCCACTCATCCATACCAGCCAACAGCTCATCACTCTGGTGCACGGCAATTACCGGGCCTTCGGCAAGGATGTTCAAATCGCTGTCGGTAACAATGGTGGCCATCTCGATGATGACGTCTGTTTCAGGCTCCAGACCGGTCATTTCCAGGTCGATCCAGATCAGGTTATTGGCGTTCTGCATGCGCGGCTCCTCAACTAAGGCCGACAGTTTAACAGGCCGCCGAAAAACTACTGCGTCCAGCGCTACAGCATTGCGCTCAAGCCGCACCACGCATGCGCCATAACAGCAGACGGGAGTTGCGCCAGTCATGCAGTTCGATCTGCTGATCAGCAGGCTGCCCCGGCACCTCGAAAGTGTTGCTGATCAACAGGCTGCCGGCCGGCATCTGCGCGCAGGCCTTGGCCCACAGCTCGGGCATCGGTGCAGGCGAGAGGAAGCAATACACCACATCAAATAGCGCCAGGTCGGTGCGCCAGAGGTTTTCGTAGCGTATTTGGCAATTGCTCTGGAAAAAGGCGCGCAACCAGGCGATGGCAAAGGACAGCGGCGCGGTCTCCACGCCAACAAACTGCGCCTGCGGATAATGACGGGCCAAGCTCAGCAGCGTGCCGGCAGGACCGCAGCCCAGATCGATAAAGCGAAACTGCGCGGGTTGCTGGTCAAGCACTGCGCGCAAATGCTGACGCGTACCGGCTGCAGTCAGGTACAACGGCACCCGCTCGCCAAAGCTGTTCCAGTTGAGCAGCAACAACAGAAAGAAACCGCCAAGAAACACCCAGGAGGGTAGCGGCGCGCCACTGGCCAGCAGCAGCGCCGGGACGAACAGCAGATTCAAGCCGCACCACCAGCGCGACAACCCCAGATAGCGCGCCAGCGTGGCAGCCAGCAAGCCTTGCAGCAGACCGGCAGCCATCAGCGTCGGGCGCCAGGGTGACAGCTGAGCGATCAGGTACAGCGCCAAACCGACCAGCAGGGTCGCGCCCACTTGAGCAGACAAGGCCAGCAGCGCCGGATAATGGCGAACAACGCGCAGCATGCAGACTCCTCAACCGTCCGACCGATGATGCGCCGCAGTTTAGCCGCGCCAGCAGCCCAATAGGCAGCCCGTGCTAGACTCGCGACCGTTTATTGCGTAATTCAACTCTCGGAAGACCCATGGCCAAACGCCAACTCAACCGCCGGCAAAACTGGCGTATCGAAAAAATCCAGGGCGAGCGTGCTGCCCGCGCAGCCAAGCGCGAGTCGCAGGCCGTACAGATTCTTGAAGGCGGCGACCTCGGCCCGGAACAGACCGGCCTGGTCATCGCGCACTTCGGCGTACAGGTCGAAGTGGAAGCGCTGGATGGCGAATTGGCCGGTCAAGTATTTCGCTGCCACCTGCGCGCCAACCTGCCGACCATGGTCACCGGTGACCAGGTGGTGTGGCGCGCCGGCAACCAGGGTATTGGCGTGATCGTCGCGCAACTGCAGCGCAGCACCGAACTGTGCCGCCCGGACACCCGCGGCCAGCTCAAGCCAGTCGCGGCCAACGTCGACCTGATCGTGATCGTCTTCGCCCCACTGCCCGAGCCCCACGCCAACCTGATCGACCGCTACCTGGTAGCCGCCGAGCACGCCGGCATTCGCCCGTTGCTGTTGCTGAACAAGACCGACCTGCTGGATGAGCAGAACGCCGTGGCACTCAACCGCATGCTCGGCGTGTACCGCGAGCTCGGCTATCCGCTGCTGGAAGTCTCGGCCCACGGCGGCGACGGCATGCAGCAGTTGCAACAGCAACTCGATGGCCACGTGAGCGTGTTCGTCGGCCAGTCCGGCGTCGGCAAATCATCGCTGGTCAACAGCCTGCTGCCGGAAGTCGATACCCGCGTCGGCCCGCTCTCCGAGCTGACCGGCAAAGGCACCCACACCACCACCACCGCGCGGCTGTTCCACTTCCCCGGCGGCGGCGAATTGATCGACTCCCCCGGGATTCGCGAGTTCGGCCTGGTGCACGTGAGTCGTGATGACGTCGAAGCCGGCTTTATCGAGTTTCACGACCTGATCGGCCAATGCCGCTTCCGCGACTGCAAGCACGACCGCGAGCCGGGTTGTGCCCTGCTCAAAGCCCTGGAAGATGGCCGCCTGCATCCGCAGCGCATGGCCAGTTACCGGCATATCCTGGCCAGCCTGCCAGAAGCCGAGTACTGAAAAATCGCCGGGAGCGATGCTTGAACCTCGCGCCACGACGACTCTGCATGGGTGGCCGCTAAGGCTGGCAAGCCATCAACAAAAAGGCCGCGACATGTAGCGGCCTTGCTGATTTTAACGCCCGTTATTCTGCGGGCTGATCAAACTGCAGCACGCCGTCTTCAAAGATATTCAGTCGTTCACGCAACTGGCCGTCCGGCAACGGCTCATTCGGGCTTGCCGGTGTGGTGGCAGCTGGAGCCGCGCCGGCTTCGACCGCTGGCGCCTCTGAGGCCGAGTCACCTTGCTCGCCTTCGATGGCGCGCTGAGCCTTTTTGGTCAGCACCACGATATCGATACGCCGGTTGACCGGATTGAGCGGCTTCTCACGGTCAAACAAGGCCGACGAGGCATAGCCCACCACCCGCGCCACCTGCTCATCGTCATAGCCACCGGCAATCAGCACACGTCGCGCCGCATTGGCGCGATCAGACGACAGCTCCCAGTTGCCATAGCCGCCACGCCCGACAAAGGGCGCCGCATCGGTATGACCACTCACGCTGATCTTGTTCGGCACTGCGGCGATGGTGTCGGTCATGGCCAGCAGGATGTCCTCAAAATAGGGCTGCAAGCGCGCACTACCCGAAGCAAACATCGGCCGGTTTTCCGCGTCCATGATCTGGATACGCAGACCATCCTGGGTGATTTCGAACAGAATCTGGTCCTTGAAGTTCTGCAGCTGAGGATTTTCCTCAACCTTGTTCTGCAATTCCTGCAGCAATAACTCCAAACGCTCACGCTCGACTTCTTCGGCTATCGACTCGGCCTGCAACTTGTCCACATCCGCCTGGGCATCCTCGGCCGGGCTCTGCTCTTCCTGCGGCTCCGGGTTCAGGGTGCGATCGGGCGCCGGCGTCGGCGTGCCGCCCAGGTCAATCACATACGGGCTGGCACTTTCCGAGAACCCTACAGGGTCCTGAAAGTAGCCGGAAATCAGCTTCTTCTGCTCGGGGGTGGCCACCGTCATCAGCCACATCACCAGAAAGAACGCCATCATCGCCGTGGCAAAGTCAGCAAAGGCAATTTTCCAGGCACCGCCGTGATGGCCGCCGGCAACCTTTTTGACCCGCTTGACGATGATTGGCTGGTTGTTTTCCATGCTACGCCTTAGCCCCCACGCATGGCCTGTTCAAGCTCTGCAAAGCTCGGACGATGCGCCGGAAATAGCACTTTGCGGGAAAATTCCACGGCCAGTGATGGCGGCATACCGGAGGCCGAAGCGACCAGACCGGCCTTGATCGCTTCATAGACGTTCAGCTCTTCCTTGGCATCGTGCTCCAACGCCGCCGACAGGGGCCCGAAAAAGCCGTAGGAGGCCAGAATCCCGAAGAAGGTACCGACCAGCGCGGTGCCCACCTTCTGCCCGATCTCCGCGTTATCCGCTTCGGCGAGAATCGACATGGTGATCACGATACCCATGGCTGGCATACCATCGGCCACCTTGGCTACGGCATGCGCTGGGTGTTCGATGTCTTCCTTAAGGCTGGATATCTCCATGTCGAACAGACCTTCCAGCTCATGCGGAGCCATGTTGCCGGAGGACATGATGCGCAGGTAATCGCAAATGAAGGCTGTCATCTGCTGATCTTTGAGGATGCCGGGGTACTTGCTGAAAATCGGGCTGGCGGCAGGGTCTTCAACATCGGCTTCAATAGCCATCATGCCTTCGCGGCGGCTCTTGTTGAGAATCTCGTACAGCAGCTTGAGCACATCAAGGTAATACGCATGAGTAAAGCGCGAGCTGAACATGCTCAGCGACTTCTTGAACACATGCATAAAGGCGCTGCCGGGGTTGGCTTGCAGGAAAGCCCCTAACGCAGCACCACCGATGATCAATATCTCGAAGGGGTGAACCAAGGCCATAAACTGGCCGCCCGAGAGAATAAAACCGCCCAACACGCTGGCGAATACAACAATGATGCCGATGATTTTTGCCATAGAAAGAGACTTGCCAGAGAGGGTAGAAAGGGGCTTTGCAAAACAACCCTTCTATTTATCGGAAGTTTTGCGCGAGACTATAGCCAGTTAAGGTCAAAAGCCAGCTTGTCTCAACCCGCATGCCAAAGCCCGTCCACTATCCGCGCACCCTGACAGACTGGCTCAAGCAGCTGGACAGCCAGCTATTGCCTGCCTCCATCGACAGTCAGCAGAAGCTGCGACGCGCCCTGGCAGACAGTAATCGCTCCATGCGCGAGTTGGCGGATTTGATGCAAAATTGCCCAGCCTTGGCGCTGAGCGTCTTGCGTGAAGCCAACCGCAAGAGCAGCGGACTGAGCGAGCAAACCGAAAGCCTCGAAGCAGCGATCAGCCGCCTCGGCATCAAGCGCACTGAAGATCTGCTCAATGCCCTGCCCTCTCTGCCCGAGCAAGAGCTACCCAAAGCGCTGCGGCAAATTCTGCTAATCAGCCAGCATGCCAGCCACCAGGCCAATGGCCTGTTTGCCGGCCGCCTGGCGCGGCTGTGGCAAGAAGTACACTGGGGCAGCCTGCTGTTTCTCGCGCCGATCTGGACCTTGCTCGCCGCCCACCCTGAGCTGTTCGACGTGTGGGAGCAGCGCGTGCTGGTCAAGGGCGAAGCCGCGAGCAAGGTGGAACAGGAGTTGCTGGGCGTACCGCTGCTGAAACTCTGCCTGGCCCTGAGCGAGCAATGGCATTTGCCGGAGTGGGTTACTCAGGGCTATCGGCTGCTGGTCAGCGACCGACGCCTGCTGGTCAAGGCACTGCATATCGCCCGCGACAATGAACATCCACTGCATCAGCAACAAATTCTCGACGCCGACAGCAACCTGCGCCGCTGGCTGACGCAACCGGCCAACAGCATTCTGCTGGCCAACGGCCTGGCGCTGTCTGCGCACTACGCCTGGAACAGCCCGCACAGCCTGCGCTGGCAGCGCCTGACCGGTTTATTCCTGCAACTGCCGCTCGACAACGTGCAACAGCTGCTGCACCAGAACGCCGTCAGCAGCGCCCGACAGATGCCCGGCACCGACCTCTGGCACCCGGCCGAAGCGCTGCTCTGGCCATGGCAGGCGCGACACCTGCAAGCCATAGTCGAGCAGCCCAAGCCTGCAGTTATCAGCGAGTGGCGCCAGCAATGCGCGAAACTCCTCGCCCAACCCAGCGCATTCAGCAATGTCTTGCAGCTCACCGACTGCGCCAATCAGGCAATCCAGGCCTGCGGCATGCAGCGGGTACTGATTTTACTGGCCGACCGCAATCACACACGCCTGATGGCCCAGCAGCAGAGCGGCCTGGACAAAGCCGCCGCCAGCCTTAGCCTTGACCCGCAGCAAAGCCAGGTGCTGCGCCGTCTGCTCAGCGCCCCCGCGCAGCTAAAACTGAGCCCGACCAACATCGCGCAGTTTTCCGCCATGTTGCCTGGCTCGCTGAAAAGCCTGTTCCCCAGCGAGCACCTGCTGATTCGCTCGATCGCCAGCAACAACCGCGTGGTCATGCTGATCTTCGCCGATCAGGGCGGCCGAGCACTGAGCGATGCCAGCGTGCAGGGCTTCGGCAAAACCGTGCAATGCATTGAGCGCGCCCTGGCCAGCTTTGCCAACCGCGGGCGCTAGGCTTTCCGCTACAATCCCTCCCTTTCCCGCAAAAAGAGGCCCGGCATGACCGCCTTCGCTGAGTTGCCCTTGCTGATCGAACCCGCGCAACTGGCCAGCCGCCTGAATGCGCCCGAGCTGATCCTGGTCGACCTGACCAGTAACGCCCGCTACGCCACCGGCCACATCCCTGGCGCCCACTTTGTCGACCCCAAACGCACCCAGCTGGGCCAACCACCAGCACCTGGTTTGCTGCCAGAGCAGGCTCAGCTTGAACAGCTTTTCGGCGAACTCGGGCATAACCCCGATGCCGTCTATGTGGTGTATGACGACGAAGGCGGCGGCTGGGCCGGACGCTTTATCTGGCTGCTGGATGTGATCGGCCACCAGCGCTATCACTATCTGGACGGCGGCCTGCAGGCCTGGCTGGCAGAAGAGCGCGAGCTCAGCACCGCAGTGCCAGAAGCGGGCGTTAAAGCAATCGCGTTACAGCTACACAGTGCGCCGACTGCGACCCGCGAATACCTGCAAAGCCGCCTCGGCGCTGCCGATCTGGCCATCTGGGATGCCCGCGCACCCAGCGAGTACAACGGCGAGAAAGCCATGGCGCAAAAAGCCGGGCACATCCCCGGCGCCATCAACTTTGAATGGACTGCAGGCATGGACCCAGCCCGAGCGCTGCGCATTCGTAGGGACATCCAGGCACAGCTCAATAGCCTCGGCATCACCGCCGATAAAGAAATCATCACCCACTGCCAGACCCACCACCGCTCTGGCTTTACCTACCTGGTCGCCAAGCTGCTCGGCTATCCACGGGTAAAAGCCTACGCCGGCTCCTGGGGCGAGTGGGGCAACCACCCAGACACTCCGGTCGAGCGCTAACCCCCGCAGACCGCCAGCCACTTTTAAGGAACGCCAATGAAAGATCGTCTGTTTATCCTCAGCCAGTACCTGCTGCCGCATCATCTACTTTCGCGCCTGATCGGCTGCGCTGCGGAATGCCGCGCCGGCTGGTTCAAGAATCGCCTGATCGGCTGGTTCGCCAAGCAGTACCAGGTCAACATGAGCGAAGCTCAGGTCGAAGACCTGAGCGCTTTTGCCCACTTCAATGACTTCTTCACCCGCGCCCTGAAAGACGGCGCACGCCCGCTCGACAGCAGCCCAGGCGCCGTGCTTTGCCCGGCCGATGGCGCAGTCAGCCAACTTGGCAAAATCGAACAAGGTCGGATTTTCCAAGCCAAGGGTCACAGTTTCAGCGCGATCGAATTGCTGGGCGGCGACACGGAACGCGCCGCGGCCTTTATGGGCGGCGACTTCGCCACCATCTACCTGTCGCCCAAGGATTATCACCGCGTGCACATGCCGCTGGCCGGCACGCTGAAAGAGATGGTCTATGTGCCGGGCCGGTTGTTCTCGGTCAACCAGACCACTGCAGAGAACGTGCCCGAGCTGTTTGCCCGCAACGAGCGCGTAGTCTGCCTGTTCGACACCGAGCGCGGCCCGATGGCCGTGGTGCTGGTTGGTGCGATGATCGTGGCCTCGATCGAAACCGTCTGGGCGGGCCTGGTCACGCCCCCAAAACGCACATTGAAAACATTCAGTTACGACGAAGCCGCCCGCGCACCAATTGTGCTGGAAAAAGGCGCAGAACTCGGGCGCTTCAAGCTGGGCTCAACCGCCATCGTGCTGTTTGGCCCGGAACGGGTGCAGTGGGCCGAAGAACTGGCCGCCAACAGCGCGGTACAGATGGGCCAACGCCTCGCCGCGCCACGCAGCTAACCTGCCAAACCGGCACTGTCAGCCTATGCGGACAGTGCCGTGACGACTGGACAGAGTGAACCTCTGAGCATGAAAACCAGTCACAACAAAGACTTCCAGATGATTTGTGTGTCGCGCCAGCTTGGCAACCCAGCCAAGGACATGGCTGCGAGGCATGCGAGATGCTGCTAGAGTCGAAACATAATTCTTAGACTCACCTGCCTTGCCCGTGTGCTGGAGTATCCGATTTAGATGGATAAACAGAATTCTCACTTGCTACTGCGCGTCACCACGCCGGATAAGCAAAGCCTGTCATTCTGCGACGCCAGTCCTCGTGATCTGAAGAAATGGGTCGACGGCCTGCCCAAAGCCAACATCGGTGAAACCGCACGCCAGCTGTATCAAGCACTGGTTGAACTCAACCAACTGCTGACACCGTCAGAAAATCGTCTACAACTGCTGGAAATCCTCCGCCCGGAAATCTATTTCGTCTGCAAGCAACTGGAAAAACACTTCCTGAACCAGGCCATCGTCCTCGATGAGCGGCCGCGCAAGGTCGCCAATCTCTGCCAGGCCCTGCAGAACCACCTGGCAATCGGCTACAAGCTGATTGTCGCCCGCCTTGCAGCGCAGCCGGGCCGGGAACGTCACCAGCTTCTTGCCGTCGCGCTGCAGCGCGCCACGCATAGCCTCTGTGGCCCACTGATTCGCGCCAGCCAGCTGTACTGCCCAGTCCCCGAAGGCCTCTGGCTCGAGCTGCACCAGCTGTACCAGATTGCCGTCGCGCGCGGCCTGCACAAGACCATGATCCGTGATGCTCAGGCGCTACATACCCAAGGACTGAGCACCGAACAAAGCTATCTGGTCGCCCTATTGCTCGGCTGCGCCCGCTGCAACCAGATGCGCCAAAGCGCCATTGCTCGCCTTGCCGAAGTGCTCGAACCCTGGAGTGCGCTGGCCACCCTACAGGCTGGCGATGAGGCGTCCAGCCTGTTCGCTGTTGCGCCGCAACTGGATGGTCCGCCCCGTTATATTTCGCTGTTCCAGCAAACCGAGCTGCACAAAGCGCTAGGGATCGACCCCAGCCAACTGGTCGACGCCATCAAGGAGCACCTGCTGCTGCCGGCCGAGAGCACTGCACAATCACGCCTGACTGTGCCCGAAGGCTTCAGTCACGACATGCTGCAGCATCTGGCCGCAGCCTGGGGCGATATAGCTGAACGCACCTTCCAGCGCAGCCAGGGCAAGGGCGCCCTAAACCTGTGCATTGGCATGAGTGCACTGCATTTCTACCTAGCCGGCAAGCGTCCGTTCAACGAGGTGTTACAAGTACCGGTAACCACCAATGCGGCAGTATTCAAGGCCGATACCGGAGCACCGGATATCTGGTCGAACGCCTTCGATGCACAGAAAAGCAATCAGTGGGAAAACGGCCTACCCTTTGAAGAAATTCAATACAACAAGCCGAATCAGCCCAACGAACCAGTGGAGCTAAGCGGCCAAGAAAGCTACCCGACCTACGAAGTCACCATCGTCAATATCAGCCCAGGCGGCTACTGCCTGTCGTGGCCGAAAGACGTCCCCAACCAACTACAGGCCGGTGAACTGCTCGGTGTGCAAGGCTTGCCGCAACAAGGCTGGAGCATTGCGGTGGTGCGCTGGATTCGCCAGGTCCGTGGTGGTGGTACGCAAATGGGTATCGAGCTGATTGCTCCGCACGCGCAGGCTTGCGGCCTGCAACTGGTACGCAAGGCAGAGCAGAACAGCCAGTACCTGCGCGCCCTGCTACTGCCGGAAATCAGTGCCATCTCCCGACCCGCCAGCCTGATTACTGCCCGCCTGCCATTTCAGGAAGGCAACAAGGTCAGCATCAATCTGAATGGCAATGAACATCGCGCAGTGCTCAGTCGCCGACAGACCAGCACAGGCAGTTTCAACCAGTTCGAATACCGGGGTGTCGAGCAGATCGGCAGTGAGCACGGGAAGCCGGTCACAGCGCCGAAAAGCCGCACGCCAGGCGGGGAGGAAGACTTTGACTCACTCTGGAAGTCGCTGTAGATTGCCGACGCACTCCCTTTTGTCGCCTTTTCGCGCCCGTTCGGCGCAGATTTGATACCACACCATGGCCATTGAAAAAAAAACCATTCGGCTACTGATACTCGAAGACTCGCAGAACGAGGCCGAGCGCCTGGTCAGCCTGTTCCGCAATGCCGGGCGGGCAACCCGTGTGCATCGCCTGACCTCCAGCGATGACCTCAACGAGGCCCTGCAGCAAAGCTGGGACCTGTTGATCTGCGCACCAAGCAGCGAACAACTGGCACCGAGTGAAGCGATTGGTGCGATCCGTCGCCAGGCTAAGGATATTCCGGTCATTCAGCTGCTCGCCGACAATGACTCCGACAGCGTCACCGAAGCCCTGATGCTCGGCGCTCAGGATGCATTGCCGCAAGGTGAGGACGAACGCCTGGTATTGGTCGCCAAACGTGAACTGGCCAATCTGGAAGAGCGCCGCGCCCGTCGCGCCTCGGAAGTAGCCCTGCGCGAAGCAGAAAAACGCTGTCAGCTGCTGCTCGACAGCTCCGTCGATGCCATCACCTATGTGCACGACGGCATGCATATCTACGCAAACCGTGCCTATCTGGAACTGTTTGCCTATGAAGATGCCGACGAACTGGAAGGCATGCCGATGATCGATTTGATCGGTAGCAGCGACCAGTCAAGCTTCAAGGACTTCCTGAAGAACTATCAAAGCGCTGAAGGCAGTGCCGAACTCAACTGCGCCGGGATCAAGGCCAATGGCCAGAGCTTCCCGGCGCAAATGAGCTTCTCCCCGGCCACCTACGATGGCGAGCCGTGCATCCAGGTGGTGATTCGCGCGGAAACCGGTAACGCCGAACTGGAAGAAAAGCTGCGCGAAATCAGCAGCCAGGATCTGGTCACCGGCCTGTTCAACCGCACCCACTTCCTCGAACTGATGGACAGTGCCGCCGAGCGCGCGGTGAATGCCGGCCAGCCGTCGAGCCTTGCCTACATCCGCGTCGACCGTTACGCGAGCCTGCTCGCCGATATCGGCCTGGCGGGCATCGACATCCTCCTCACCGATCTGGCTAACCTGCTGCGCGCGCACTTCAGCGCCGACTCACAACTGGCACGCTTTGGTGATGACGTATTTACCGTGCTACAACCCGGTGTCAGTCCGGAAAGCACCCGCGAGCCGCTAAACAGCCTGCTGAAAAAAGTCGAAGGGCACCTGTTCGACGTCAGCGGTCGTACCGTACAGAGCACGCTGTCGATTGGCGTGGCCGGTCTCAACGAGAAGACCGCCAAGGCCCAAGAGGTGGTCGACCGCGCTCACCGCTGCGCCGATGAGCTGAATGATGGCAACGCCATCAAGCTGTTCAATCCAGCCGATGAGCTGGCCGCGGCCGCCAACCGCGGCAACATCGTCGCGATGATTCAGCAGGCCCTGGAAAACAACAGCTTCCGCCTGCTGTTCCAACCGATCATCAGCCTGCGCGGCGACAGCTTTGAACACTACGAAGCACTGCTACGCCTGATCAACCCGCAGGGCGAAGAAATCCCACCTGCGGAACTGTTCAATGCCGCCAAAGACGCCGGCCTGGCCGAGAAAATCGATCGCTGGGTGATCCTCAACTCGATAAAGCTGCTCGCCGACCATCGCAGCAAGGGCCACAACACCCGCCTGTTCGTGCACCTGTCGAGCGCCAGCCTGCAGGACCAGACTCTGCTGCCGTGGCTCAGCGTAGCCCTCAAGGCTGCACGCCTGCCTTCGGACTCGCTGGTATTCCAGTTCAGCGAACCGGATGCAATTGCCTACCTGAAGCAAGCCAAAACCATCACTCAGGGCCTCAACGAGCTGCATTGCAAGACCGCGCTGACTCAGTTCGGCTGCTCACTGAATCCGTTCAACACGCTCAAACACCTGCATATCGACTTCGTCAAAGTCGACAGTTCCTTCTCCCAGGACCTGAGCAAGGCGGACAATCAGGAAGCGCTGAAAACGCTGCTGGCCAGCCTGCACTCTCAAGCCAAGCTGACCATCGTACCCTTTGTCGAAAGCGCTAGCGTACTGGCCACGCTTTGGCAGGCCGGGGTCAACTATATCCAGGGCCATTACCTGCAGGGCCCGAGCCAGTCGATGGATTACGACTTCTCGGCAGGCGACGAGTAACTCTTGCGGACAAAGAAAAGCCGACGCATGCGTCGGCTTTTTTTATCGCCTTATTCCAGGCCGTCGCGATCGCGAAAGCCGAGCAGATAGAGAATACCGTCCAGACCCAGAGTAGAGATCGCCTGTTTGGCCGATTGCTTGACCAGCGGCTTGGCACGGAACGCCACGCCCAACCCGGCGATGGCCAGCATTGGCAGGTCATTCGCGCCATCGCCCACGGCAATCGCCTGCTCCAGACGCAACCCTTCTTTGGCGGCCAGCTCACGCAGCAAGTCGGCTTTACGCTGGGCATCGACAATCGGCTCGACTGCGACACCCGTGACCAGACCATCAACGATCTGCAGTTCGTTGGCAAACACATAGTCGATGCCCAGCTTGGCCTGCAGTTGCTTGGCAAAGTAGGTAAATCCACCCGACAAAATCGCCGTTTTGTAACCCAGGCGACGCAGCTCGCTGAACAAGGTTTCTGCGCCTTCAGTCAGGCGCAACGAAGCACCGATATCGGCCAGCACGGTTTCCGGCAGGCCCTTGAGCAGCGCCAGACGCTCGCGGAAGCTCGCGGCAAAATCCAGCTCGCCGCGCATTGCGCGCTCGGTAATCTCGGAAACCTGCTCTCCGACGCCCGCAGCTTTGGCCAGCTCGTCGATCACTTCGGCCTCGATCAGTGTCGAATCCATGTCGAACACCGCCAGGCGGCGATTACGGCGGAACAGCGAATCGCGCTGGAAGGCGATATCGACATTCAACTCCTGCGCCACGCTGAGGAACTCGGCGCGCAGAGCAGCCGGATCGGCCGGCTCACCACGCACGGAGAACTCGATGCAGCCCTTACCCTGCTCGGCGGGCATATCCAGCGGCATGCGCCCGGACAGGCGATCAATATGGTCGATATTCAGGTCATAACGCGCGGTAATGGCGCTGACGCGCTGCAGCTGCTCGGCGGTGACCTTGCGGGTCAACAGGGTGACGATATGCCGAGCCTTGCCCTGACCACTGACCCACTGCTGGTAGTCGGCCTCGGATACCGGGGTGAAACGCACCTGCTGATCGAGCTTGTAGGCGGTAAAGAGGATGTCCTTGAGCACCGGCGAGGCGCGCTCGTTATCAGGGATCTCGACCAGAATGCCGAACGACAGGGTGTCATGGATCACCGCCTGGCCAATATCGAGGATATTCACCCCGCCCTGGGCCAGCACGCCGGTGATGGCGGCAGTCAAACCGGGGCGATCTTCGCCGGTGATATTGATCAGGACGATTTCGCGCAAGGCTCGGTCTCCAGTACAGCGTCAGGGGCAGCGGCTTGTTGAACAGGTCACAAGCCGTGGAAAAGGCGCACATTCTACCCATTTTCACCGGCAAACAGCCACGCACGGCGCTTTGCCCACTGCAGGGGCGCCGCTATACTGCGCGCCAACTACAGTCGACATGAGCCGAGCTCTGTGAACCGGCCCGCCCCCGTAAAACCCGATAATTTCTTCCTGCTGCTGTTCCAGGCCCTGCGCCAGCGGCGCATTCCCTTGGCGCTGCGCATTGTCAGCCATAGCTTGCTGCTGGTAGCCCTGGCCCTAGTAATTTATGGCTGGGTGATCGGCATGCAGTTCAAGCATGCCATGCAGCAGCAAGCCGAAGCTCTGGGCACCAGCCTGATTACCCAAACGGCTGCCTCGGCGACCGAGTTGCTGGTATCCAACGACATCCTCAGCCTCAACGTGCTGCTCAATAATCTGGTGAAAAACCCGCTGGTGGCACACGCCGCGATCTACAGCGTGGACAACCGCATCCTCGCCGAGGCGGGTTCGCGCCCCAGCCAGAGCATGCTCGGGGAAACCGAAGGGCTGTACTCGACACCCATTACCTTCCAAGAGGTGATCGCCGGGCAACTGCGCATTAGCCTCGACATGCAGCAGTTCCAGCAACCAATGACCATCAGCCTGCAGAGCATGGGCATCCTCAGCCTGATTTTGCTGGCCCTGACCCTGTCCCTAAGCATGCGCCTGGGCCGGCATATCTCCACGCCACTGCTGCAGCTGCGCGTCTGGCTGCGTGACCCGGATGATCCGGCACCTGGCGCAGGCCGTCAGGATGAAATCGGCGACCTGGCACGCCAGCTCCAAGCCCGCCTGGTACCGGAAAAGCCTGCACTGCCAGAAGCTGAAGAAGAGCCGTTCTACGACGAGCCCGCCGCCCTGAGCGACGATGACTACCTGCCCGAATCGTTCGATGATGAGCCGGACTTCCAAGTGCGTGACCTGCGCGATGATCGCTTCGATGAGCGAGACGAGTTGGTCGGGCCGTTGCATGGCGATGACCAGCCATACGCCGATAGCGCAGTGGACGATCCGTTTTCCGAGCTACGCGATCAACCCGAGCATGAAGCCGCGCCAGCCCCCGCGATCCGGCAGCCACTGCCCAGCGCCGCACTGGCGATCCAGCTGGGTGCTCAGGAACAGCTGCGCCGCTTGCCGCGCACCCGTTTGATGGAGCTGCTGCAGCGTTACCGTGATTGCCTGGACCAGGCTGCCAGCCTGTATCAGGGCGAACTGCACACCTTGAGCGACGGCAGCAGCCTGATGCTGTTCCATCAACTGGATATTGGTGAGGACTACCTGACCCACGCCATCTGCTGCGGCGAACTGATGCGCGCCCTCGGTCATGCCCTGCAGATCGAAGTGGCGGACAGCGGTATCACCCTGCAGCTGCAACTGGGCCTGACCCTGGGTGAAAACCTCAGCAACCTCAGCCAGGGCGACCTGCTGCTCAGCGAAACGGCGCAGAACGCTCTGGCGCTGTCACAGCACAGCCGTAACCTGCTGCTGGTCGAGCGCAGCATTGCCGACGATGCTCTGGTCAGCCAACGCGCGCGCATTCGCGCCATCGCCAGCCCGCAAGGGGCTTGCTGTGTAGAGCGTTTGCTGGAGCCTTATCCATCGTTGCTGGAGCGCCAGCTGGCGCGCATGCACGAAAACCACTAATCCGACTCAACAAAAAAGCCCGCCTGATTGGCGGGCTTTTTTGTTGGCGGCGCTTAGAAGCGGAATACTTCGCCTTCATCACGCATTGGCTCAACCACCGGGATACGCGGTGGCGCAGGCGGCGCAGGTTTCACCGGCGCTGGCTTGCGTGGCGGCTCAGCCACGACCGGGGCTGGCTTGCCGTGGGTTTCGACGGCTACCGCCAATTGCTCAACCAACTGCTGCACCACCAGGCTCTGCGCCCGCACCTGATCAACGATGGTGCCGCTATGGGCTTCTTCCAGGCGCACCAGGCGCCCGTCAAGCAGCTTGCCGTCGGCACCCGCCAGACGCCACTGCGCTTCCAGCACGGCGGGACGCTGCGGGCCTGAATCCAGTCGGGTAATCGACAGTCCCAGGCGCACCTGCGGCACGAAACCCGCGGTGGCCGGCGCCAACACCAGACGCTGACTGTCCAGACGCGAGGCCAGTTGGCGCAATAACTGCTGATCGATATCGGCAGCCAAACTGCCAGCCCAGCGCGCATCTTCGGCGGCGGTCAGGCTGCCGTCGGTCTGGCGCTGCAACAAAGCTTCGCGCTGTAGGTAATCGGCAATCGCCACCGGCCCGAGCAACACGGCAATGCCATGTTCGGCGGCAGGGACATGAATCTCTCCGCCATCGAGCTGGTACAGCGGCGCTTGCTGATAACGCATACAACCCGTCAGGCCAAGCGCACCGACCAATAGCAAAATTCCGGGGAAACGCAGTGCAGTCATCTCACTCATCCAACCGGCCAGTCTGCCGGCGTGCATACACATTAGGTGCAGGCGGTTCACTTACGTGACCCGCCTTACGGCCGCGTATCATCCTTGAAAGCCGCCCACGACTCCAGCACAGCACTGTGCCGACATGCGTCTGGCGCCACCGCAGCCTACCCCTGAACTTCGACCAGCAGGCTGTCGACGCGCTGGAAGCCACGCGGTAGCTTGTTGCCGCGCCGTCCGCGCTCACCTTTGTAGTGTTCTAGGTCATCGGCCTTGAGCGACAGGGTACGCTTGCCGGCCTGCAGTACCAGGGTCGCGCCAGCCGGCAGCACGGCCAGATCGGTGAGGTATTCCTCGCGCGAAGCAACCCGCTCACCGGGGATGCCGATGATCTTGTTGCCCTTGCCTTTACCCAGTTGCGGCAGGTCGCGTACCGGGAACAGCAGCAAACGGCCTTCCGTGGTTACTGCCGCCAGCCAGTCCTCTTCACGGTTACCCAGCGGCTTCGGCGGCACCACCAACGCGCCTGCAGGCAGGCTGAGCAAGGCCTTGCCGGCCTTGTTCTTGGCTTGCAGGTCTTCACCCTTGACCACAAAGCCGTAGCCGGCGTCGGAGGCAATCACATACAGCGCATTGTCATCGGGCAGCAGCACGCACTCGAAGGTCGCACCCGGCGGTGGCGTCAGGCGACCGGTCAAGGGTTCGCCCTGGCCACGGGCAGATGGCAGCGAATGGGCGGCCAGCGAGTAGCTGCGCCCGGTGGAATCGATAAATACCGCGTACTGGTTCGAACGGCCCGGCGCGGCAGTCTTGAAGCCATCGCCAGCCTTGTACGACAGGCCAGTGGCGTCGATATCGTGGCCCTTGGCGCAGCGCACCCAGCCCTTCTCGGAAATTACTACTGTGACCGGCTCGGTCGGCATCAGCTCGGTTTCGCTCAGCGCCTTGGCTTCGGCGCGGGCAACGATAGGTGAGCGACGGCCATCGCCGTACTTCTCGGCGTCGGCCAGAATTTCCTGGCGCACCAGCTTCTTCAGTTTGGTCTCGCTGCCGAGCAGGGCCAGCAGCTTGTCGCGCTCCTTGGCCAGCTCGTCCTGCTCGCCACGGATCTGCATTTCCTCAAGTCGTGCGAGCTGACGCAGGCGAGTCTCAAGGATGTACTCGGCCTGAATCTCGGTAAGGCCGAAACGCTCCATCAGCACCGGCTTGGGCGAGTCTTCGGTGCGGATGATGCGGATCACTTCGTCTAGGTTGAGGAAGGCAATCAAGCGGCCTTCCAGCAGGTGCAGGCGATGCTCGACCTTGTCCAGACGGAACTGCAGACGGCGGCGTACTGTGCCGACGCGGTACTGCAACCACTCGGTGAGCAGGGTGCGCAGGTCCTTGACCGACGGCTTGCCGTCCAGGCCGATCACGTTGGTGTTGACCCGGTAGCTGGACTCCAGCTCGGTGGTGGCGAACAGGTGCTGCATCAGCTCATCGGCATCGACCCGATTGGAGCGCGGGATAATGACGATGCGGCAGGGATGCTCGTGGTCCGACTCATCGCGCAGATCGGCGACCATTGGCAGCTTCTTCGCCTGCATCTGCGCGGCAATCTGCTCCAGCACCTTGGCCCCGGAGACCTGATGCGGCAGCGACGTGACCACCACATCGCCATCCTCGACGCGGTACACGGCGCGCATACGCACCGAGCCTTTGCCGGTTTCGTAGATTTTTAGCAGGTCGCTGCGCGGGGTGATGATTTCTGCCTCGGTCGGATAATCCGGGCCAAGAATGTGTTCACAGAGCTGCTCGACCGTGGCATTCGGCTCGTCCAGCAGGCGAATACAGGCTGTCGCAACCTCACGCAGGTTATGCGGCGGCACGTCGGTGGCCATGCCCACGGCGATACCGGTGGTGCCGTTGAGCAGAATATTCGGCAGGCGCGCCGGCAAGGTCGCTGGTTCATTCAGGGTGCCGTCGAAGTTCGGCACCCAGTCCACGGTGCCCTGGCCCAGTTCGGTAAGCAGCACCTCGGAATAGCGCGACAGGCGCGCCTCGGTATAACGCATGGCAGCGAAGGACTTGGGATCATCCGGCGCACCCCAGTTGCCCTGGCCGTCGACCAGGGTGTAGCGGTAGCTGAACGGCTGCGCCATCAGCACCATGGCCTCGTAGCAGGCGCTGTCGCCGTGCGGGTGGAACTTGCCGAGCACGTCACCGACGGTACGCGCCGACTTCTTGTGCTTGGAGTCGGCGTCCAGACCCAGCTCGCTCATGGCGTAGACAATGCGCCGCTGCACGGGCTTGAGGCCGTCACCGATATGCGGCAGCGCGCGGTCCATGATCACGTACATGGAGTAATTGAGGTAAGCCTGCTCGGTAAAGTCGGCAAGGGAACGGCGTTCAACACCGTCCAGGCTCAAATCGAGGGATTCGCTCATGCGTGCCTCATTGCAAGGTGGATTGGCGCAGCATCAAGGTGCCGCCGCGCTGGGTAAATTCGAGTTGTTTCAGGGCACTCATGCCCAGTAATACGTCATCGCCGCCCATGCCCGGGGCGATCAAAGCCTCTACATCGGTCAGTACGATATCGCCCAGCTGCAAGCGCTGCAGGCGCGTACGGTGCGCTGTGGCGCGGCCATTGGCGGTGCTGATGGTGATTGCCGCGCCTGCCTGCAAACCTAGGCGCTGCGCCACTTCAGTTGGCACCGCGACCTGCGTCGCACCGGTATCGAGAAGGAACGTCACATCCTCGCCATTGATCTTGCCGCCGGCCATATAGTGGCCCTGACGGCTGCTGGCCAGGTGCACTTCCACATAGCCGCTGCCATGCAGCGACTCAGGCGTCTGATTGGGGTTGCGCTGAGCGTCCTCCCAGTCGCCGAAGAACTTGGTCGCCAGCAACAAAGCAGCGCCCCAGGCCAGCACCAGCATCACCCGTCCGGCACGCTTACCCGCAGGCTGCTCGCTCACGGCTTGCTGCCCCAGCCACCTTTAGGGGCGGCAAAACGCCAGATAATCGGCCGCGCCTCACCGTCGGCACGGCTGAAGCTGCCGTTATCAACACCAATCCAGGCACCTTCCTGATCCACCCACAACGCCTCGGCCAGGCCATAGGACGGCGCATAGAGCCGCTCTGGAGTCAGCGCTTCGATGGCAAACGACCAGCACTTCTCGACCTGACCGCTGCTCAGGTCGCGCCGACAGATACGGTGTGCCTGACGCTCAAGGGTGAACAGCTTTTCGTTATGGAAGGCCAGTCCCGAGAAATCCCGGGGCTGCGGCTTACCACCTAGCTGCTCAGGCCCCGTTTCCGTACCCGCCTCGCTGAAAAGTACGCAACCACCGGTGCAACGCCATGTGGCATTTTGCTTGTGCGCCACCAACAAGCCACGGCGCATGCGCTCGGCCGCCAGGTACAGGCGCTCGCCTGCCGGATCGACGGCAATGCCTTCAAACAGCGAGTTGTAATGCAGCGCCATGCCGCTGGCGCGCGCCTGGCGCAGCAGGCTCTGGGGCAGTTTCAGCCAATTGGGCTCACCCATCAGCGGTAACTGCAGCACCGCCGCCTTGGCTTCACTGACCAAGTAACGGTTTCCGGCGGCGTCACAGCTCAGCCCTTCGAAATCCAGCTCACCACCGCGTACCAGGCCGGCGACCCAGCTGCGCATGCGCAGCCCCCAGGGCAAGCGCGCATCCGGTGCCGGCGGCGCGACAAAGGTCTCGGCCGTGGCTTGCCACTGCGATTCATCCGACTGCAGGCGATACAGCTGCTGATCATCCCGATCAGAAACCGCCCACAACGCACCATCGCACCAGGCCAGCCCGGACAGGTTGCCGCCGCTGACGCCACTGACCGCTTGCTCGTTGAGCAGTTTCAGCTCTTCCAGTGCTGTCGCGTTCGCCAGCCAGGATACGCAGAGCAATAGGCAGACAGCCAACAGCCGCTGCATCAGAGCAGCACCTCGGCCAGGTTGCCCTTGGACTCCAGCCAGGACTTACGGTCGCCAGCGCGCTTTTTGGCCAGCAGCATGTCCATGATTTCCTGGGTGCCTGGGTAGTCTTCCAAAGTCAGCTGCACCAGACGCCGGGTGTTGGGGTCCATGGTGGTTTCGCGCAACTGCGGCGGGTTCATCTCACCCAGGCCTTTAAAGCGCGTAACTTGCGGTTTGCCACGGCGCTTCTCGGCCACCAGGCGGTCGAGGATGCCGTCGCGCTCAGCTTCATCCAGGGCGTAGAAAATCTCCTTGCCCAGATCGATGCGGTACAGCGGCGGCATAGCCACATACACGTGCCCCGCATCCACCAACGGGCGGAAATGCTGGACGAACAGCGCGCAGAGCAAGGTGGCGATGTGCAGACCATCGGAATCGGCGTCGGCGAGGATGCAGATCTTGCCGTAGCGCAGCTGGCTGAGGTCGCTGGAACCCGGATCGAGGCCAACCGCCACGGCGATGTTGTGCACCTCCTGGCTGGCCAGCACTTCGCTGCCATCGACTTCCCAGGTATTCAGAATTTTCCCGCGCAGCGGCAGGATCGCCTGAAACTCTTTGTCGCGCGCCTGCTTGGCCGAGCCGCCGGCGGAATCACCTTCCACCAGAAACAGTTCGGAGCGCATCGGGTCCTGGCCTGCGCAGTCGGCCAGCTTGCCGGGCAGCGCAGGGCCCTGGGTGATGCGCTTGCGTTCAACCTTCTTGCCGGCCTTGAGGCGGCGGTTGGCGTTGCTGATCGCCAGTTCGGCAAGCTGCTGACCGAGTTCCGGATGACCGTTAAGCCACAGGCTAAAGGCGTCTTTCACCACACCGGAAACAAAGGCAGCCGCCTCACGGGACGACAGGCGCTCCTTGGTTTGCCCGGAGAACTGCGCGTCCTGCATCTTCATCGACAGCACGAAGGCGATGCGCTCCCAGATATCTTCCGGAGCCAGCTTGACCCCGCGCGGCAGCAGGCTGCGAAACTCGCAGAACTCGCGCATTGCATCCAGCAGGCCCTGGCGTAGGCCGTTGACGTGGGTGCCGCCCTGAGCAGTAGGGATCAGGTTGACATAGCTTTCCTGCACCGCGTCGCCGCCTTCCGGCAGCCACAGCAGCGCCCAGTCTACGGCTTCTTTATTACCCGCCAGGCTGCCGCAGAAGGGTTCATTGGGTAGCCGTTCAAATTCACTGACCGCATCCACCAGGTAGGAGCGCAGGCCGTCTTCGTACAGCCACTCGACTTTCTCACCGCTGGCCTTGTCTTCGAAGCTGACCGCGAGCCCCGGGCACAACACCGCCTTGGCTTTCAGTACGTGCTTAAGGCGACTGACCGAGAATTTGAACGAGTCGAAATACTTCGCATCCGGCCAGAAATGCACGCTGGTGCCGGTGTTGCGCTTACCCACCGTGCCGACCACGGCCAGGTCGCTGGCCTTGTAGCCGTCGGCGAAACTCATCTGGTATTCGTTACCGTCACGTTTGACCGTGACGATCACGCGGGTCGACAGCGCGTTGACCACCGAGATGCCCACACCATGCAGGCCGCCGGAAAATTGGTAGTTCTTGTTGCTGAACTTGCCGCCGGCATGCAGCTTGGTGAGGATCAGCTCGACCCCTGGCACGCCCTCTTCCGGGTGAATGTCCACTGGCATGCCGCGACCGTCGTCGAGCACTTCCAGGGAGTTGTCTTCGTGCAGAATCACCTGAATCGATTTGGCATGCCCGGCCAGGGCTTCGTCGACGCTGTTGTCGATGACTTCCTGGGCAAGGTGGTTGGGCCGGCTGGTATCGGTGTACATGCCCGGGCGTTTGCGCACCGGGTCGAGGCCGGAAAGGACTTCGATGGCATCGGCGTTGTAAGAGCTAGAACCTTGCTGGGCCATGGGGTCTCTTGTTCGTCAATTGAGAGCGGAAAAGTCGATATCCTGCCACAGATGGCGAGGAATACCGGCGAAAGCGAAAAGCATCGGCAGACGCTCGGCAAAACCCTGAAAGCAGTGATCGCCACCGGCCTGGATACGCAGCGCGCAGGCGCGGTAATAGCACTGGGCATCGCGGTAATCGAGGGTTTCGTCGGCGGTCTGCAACCACACCTGATAACGCGCCGGATCCTGCAGCGCCAGCACATCCAGTTCGGCCAAGGCCGTTACATGGTCGACCGTCAGCTCCCAGGTCTCATCGCTGTAATAGTTCTTCTGCGGGCCCAGGTAGCCGTCGAAACGCAGGTGCGGGCGCACGGCTGGGTTGATCAACAACGCAGGCAACCCATGGCGTTCGGCCAAGTGGGTCGCATAGTAGCCGCCCAGCGAGCTGCCAACCAGCACGGGCCGTCCAAGCTCGGCAATCAGCGCTTCGAGCTGGGCAATGGCCTGACGCGGATGGTGATGCAGGGCCGGCACCCGCAGCTGCGCGGCCAGCCCTAGCTGCGCCATGGCACGCTGCAACTGGCTGGCCTTGAGCGATGCCGGCGAGCTGTTAAGCCCGTGAATATAGAGAATGGATGTGGTCATGGGGCGGGAGGCTAACCGGTTGCGGCGACCGGCTGCAACCGGTTAGCCGAGCAGCTGCAAAGAGCTTAATAGCCTTTGATGGTGTAATCGATTTCGAACTTGATCCCGGTCACCCGCGACACCCCGGTTTCCAGGCGGCCATCGTCGAACAGGCGCAGCCAGCGATAGCCCGGCGCGGTTTTATCCACCTGAAACTCCTCGCTACCCGGGGCGAACTGCACGCAGGTCGAGGGCGACGCCAGCAGACGGATCGGCCCGCGCTGTTGATCGAGCTCCTGATGGATATGCCCCCAGAGCACTGCACGCACCTGGCTGAAACGCTCCAGCACGGCAAACAGGGCATCCGGGTTGCGCAGGCCGATGGGCTCCATCCATTTGCAGCCGATGGACACCGGGTGGTGATGCAGGCAGATCAGGTGATGACGATCCGGCTCTTCGCTCAGAGCACGCTCCAGCAAGGCAAGCTGCTGCTCACTGAGATAGCCGGGTACGGCACCCGGGATCGAGGAGTCGAGCAGAATCACGCGCCAGTTACCCAGGTCGATCACCGGCTCAAGCAAATCACTGCCGACGCAAGCGTCCTGCATGGCGGGCACTTCATCATGGTTACCGGGAAACCAGCGCGCGGGTGCAGGGATGGCTGCGGTCATCTCGCGGAAACGCTGGTAGGACTCAGCGCTGCCGTCCTGCGAGAGATCGCCACTGGCCAGGATCAGGTCGATCTGCGGCTGCTCCAGCAGCACACGCTCGATCACCCGTTGCAGGCTGTCCTGGGTATCCATGCCCAATAGCTTGCCCGCCCCATCGGCAAACAGGTGACTGTCGGACAGCTGCACCAGCAGCACCGAGCGATCAACAGCAGTGGTTTTAGTCAGCGCGCCCGGCAAGACCTTCTCCTTGAGCGGAATGCGTGAATTATGCTGGCTAGCCCCGCGGGCGGTAAACCCGCGAAAGGGGAATAGATCACAGAACGTCCGCTGTAAATCCAGCGCCCATCCTAAGGCTAGCGCGTATCGGAATAATGCGCCTGCGACTGATTATCGGCAGAACGCGGAAAAACCTAACGAACGGGAGCGAGTTCGTGACCGCAGGCCAGGCAGTGACTCAGCCACTCGCCGAGAAACAGATTGAGCTGAGTCTTCTCATCCGGCTGGTGCATGGCCGCATTGGGATAGGGATAAATGCCGCGAAAGCGCCGCGCACTCTGCGCTCCGATGACTTCCGCCATTCGCGCATCGTGGTACACGCGCACCTCCATATGCGGCACCGGCAGCCAGGGCAGGCTGTGCTCCTGACGCACCGAGATGGTCGAGGTATAGGGGCAGGTTTCCAGTACTTCCAACGCCAGCACGCCCAGTTGCTGTTCACCCTGACTCATGCCCACACGACGCGCCTGCCGGTAGGCATCCGGCCCCTCACGCATGTCCGGCAGCAACTGCATCAGGCGCGCATAGTTGGCTTCGCAAGCGGTTTGCAGCTCGACTAGATCGACCCGATAGCGCTCGCGTAGCAGGTTCACGACCACAGCCCCCGCACTTCGGCGCGGTTCATCGCCAGCCACTGCAGGGCGATGATGCTGGCGGCATTGTCGATACGCCCGTCTTTCAATGCATCCAGGGCATCTTCCAGCGGCCAGACGTGCACACGAATGTCCTCGCCCTCTTCCGCCAGGCCATGCACGCCGCCGGCGCCTTCACTGTCGCAGCGACCAATAAACAGATGCACACGCTCATCCGAGCCACCGGGTGACGGGTAGTACTGGGTAATTGGCCACAACGACGTCAGCTGCAGATTGGCTTCTTCGATCGCTTCGCGGCGTGCAACCTCTTCAGGTTCTTCGTCCTTGTCGATCAATCCGGCGACCAGCTCCAGCAGCCAGGGGTTGGCACTTTTATCCAGCGCCCCCACGCGGAACTGTTCGATCAGCACCACACAATCGCGTTGCGGGTCATAAGGCAGTACACACACGGCATCGTGGCGCACGAATAATTCGCGGCTCAGCTCCGGGCCCATGCCACCGACAAACTGACGATGGCGCAAACGCAGCCGATCGAGCTTGTAGAAGCCGCTAAAGCAGACCTCGCGCTTGATCACTTCGACATCTTCTCGTTGCATAACGCCCCCTGATTAACAGAAACGGGCCCGAAGGCCCGTCCTGGTTACACCCTATGCTGCGCCGAAACATGGCGCAGCAAAAGCTCTATCAGACCTTGTGGTAGAGCTGCGCACCCTGCGCCTTGAACTCCTCTGCCTTGGCTTGCATGCCCGCCTCGGCATCCAGGTCGAGTGCGGCGATGCGCTGCTCTTCAGCATAGACGCGAACTTCCTGGGTGATCTTCATCGAGCAGAACTTCGGCCCGCACATGGAGCAGAAGTGTGCCACCTTCGCCGAATCCTTGGGCAGCGTTTCGTCGTGATAACTGCGCGCGGTGTCGGGGTCGAGACCAAGGTTGAACTGATCTTCCCAGCGGAACTCGAAGCGCGCCTTGGACAGTGCGTTGTCGCGAATCTGCGCGCCGGGGTGGCCTTTGGCCAAGTCCGCAGCATGGGCGGCGATCTTGTAGGTGATGATGCCGGTCTTCACGTCATCCTTGTTCGGCAGACCCAGGTGCTCCTTGGGGGTGACGTAGCAAAGCATGGCGCAACCGAACCAGCCGATCATCGCCGCACCGATGCCGCTGGTGATGTGGTCGTAACCCGGCGCGATGTCGGTGGTCAGCGGGCCAAGGGTGTAGAACGGCGCCTCGTCGCAGCACTCCAGCTGCTTGTCCATGTTCTCCTTGATCAGCTGCATCGGCACATGGCCAGGGCCTTCAATCATGGTCTGCACGTCGTGCTTCCAAGCGATCTTTGTCAGCTCGCCGAGGGTTTCCAGCTCGCCGAACTGCGCTTCATCGTTGGCGTCGGCAATCGAGCCCGGACGCAGGCCGTCGCCCAGCGAGAAGCTGACGTCGTAGGCCTTCATGATTTCGCAGATGTCTTCGAAATGGGTGTAGAGGAAGTTCTCTTTATGGTGCGCCAGGCACCACTTGGCCATGATCGAGCCGCCGCGCGAAACGATACCGGTGACACGCTTGGCGGTCATCGGCACATAGCGCAGCAATACGCCGGCGTGGATGGTGAAGTAGTCCACGCCCTGCTCGGCCTGCTCGATCAGGGTGTCGCGGAACAGCTCCCAAGTCAGTTCTTCGGCCGCGCCGCCGACTTTTTCCAGGGCCTGGTAGATCGGTACGGTGCCGATCGGTACGGGCGAGTTACGGATGATCCACTCGCGGGTTTCGTGAATGTGCTTGCCAGTAGAGAGATCCATGACCGTGTCCGAACCCCAGCGAATACCCCAGGTCAGCTTGGCCACTTCTTCTTCAATCGAAGAACCCAGCGCCGAGTTGCCGATATTGCCGTTGATCTTCACCAGGAAGTTACGGCCGATGATCATCGGTTCCAGTTCGGTGTGGTTGATGTTGGCCGGGATGATCGCGCGGCCGCGGGCAATCTCTTCACGAACAAATTCGGGGGTGATGATCTTCGGCACGCTGGCGCCGAAGCTGTGGCCAGCGTGCTGCTGATCAAGCAGGCCCGCTTCGCGTGCCACTTCCAGCTTCATGTTTTCGCGGATGGCAACGTATTCCATCTCGGCGGTGATGATGCCTTTGCGCGCGTAGTGCATCTGGCTGACGTTGGCGCCGGCCTTGGCGCGGCGCGGGTTGTTGACATGGGCGAAACGCAGCTTGGTCAGCTCGGCATCAGCCAGGCGCTGCTGGCCGAAGTTGGAGCTCAGGCCAGGCAGGCGTTCGGTGTCGCCGCGCGCCTCAATCCACGGCGAACGCACATCGCCCAGGCCTTTGCGCACGTCGATGATGACCTTGGGGTCGGTGTACGGGCCGGATGTATCGTAGACCACTACGGGCGCGTTGATCTCGCCGCCGAAGTCAGTGGGCGTAACGTCCAGGCTGATCTCGCGCATCGGCACTAGGATGTCTGGACGCGAACCCTGCACATAGACTTTCTGCGAACGCGGGAAGGGTTGGATCGACTGCTGGTCGACCCGGGCAGATTCACTCAGGATCGGATTGAGGTTTTTTTCTTGTGTGCTCATCGGCGGCTCTCCAGGGCTATATGTCGGAGCGAACCTGGAAGGATGAGCGGCGTTGAGGCGCACCTGAGGCGGTGCCAGAGGCTCGCCAGGGGAATGGCGAGCGCATCTTGTTCCCTACGCAGGCCTTAACCTGATCAGGTTCAACGGGATCCGGCAGCTGCCAATCTCAGCCCCGCAATTGGGGCACCCCGACAAGAACCCGGCCAGTCTAATCAACCCCAGCCAATAAAACCAACTCCGGAGTCAATTTCTTATGACCCGCACGTCGGAATGTGACGACAGCGCCCACAACAAATAACCCACGCGCAGCAGACGCCATGGATTGTTGCAATCTACACTCATTCAGCTCCAGACAAATCTTGACCCCCTCGGCAGCGCCCCTTAGCCTTGCCGATTACCGCCAAAATCAGGATCACCCTCATGTTGCGCAGACTCTCTCTGGCTCTCGCTGTGGCCGCCGCGTCCAACGGAATGGCCTGGGCTGCTGAACAAGCCCCGCTGTCCACCAAAACTGACCTGGTCACGGTTTACCAGGAAGCCGCCGCCAACAATGCCGATCTGGCCGCCGCCCGTGCTGATTATGAAGCGCGCAGCGAAGTGGTACCCCAGGCCCGTGCCGGTCTGCTGCCGAACCTGTCTGCTGGCGCCAACCTGAGCGACACCCGCACCCAGGTTGATTCGCCAGCCAACACCAGCTCGCGCAGCGGCATGGTGTACCAGGCCAACCTCAGTCAGCCACTGTTCCGCGCAGACCGCTGGTTCCAGCTGCAAGCCGCCGAAGCGACCAACGAGCAAGCCGCGCTGGAGCTGTCGGCCACCGAACAGAACCTGATTCTGCAGAGCGCCGAAACCTACTTCGCGGTACTGCGCGCCCAGGACAATCTGGCCTCGACCAAAGCCGAAGAAGCCGCATTCAAACGTCAGCTGGATCAGGCCAACGAGCGTTTCGATGTCGGCCTCTCGGACAAGACCGACGTGCTGGAAGCCCAAGCCGGCTTCGACACCGCCCGCGCCAACCGCATCATCGCCCAGCAACAGGTAGAAGATGCCTTCGAGGCGCTGATCACCCTGACCCACCGCGACTTTGCCGCCCTGGAAGGCATCGAACACAGCCTGCCGATCCTCGCGCCAACGCCGAATGACGCCAAGGCCTGGGTCGACACCGCCGCCGCGCAGAACCTCAATCTGCAAGCCAGCAACTACGCCGTTGAAGCAGCCGAAGAAACCCTGCGCCAGCGCAAATCCGGCCACGCCCCGACTCTGGACGCGGTTGCCAGCTACCAGAAAGGCGATAACGACAGCCTCGGTTTCAGCAATAATGCCGGCACCATCAACCGCTTCAGCGGCGACGTCGAACAACGCTCGATTGGCCTGCAACTGAATATCCCGCTATACAGCGGTGGCCTGACCAGCTCCCAGGTGCGTGAGTCCTACCAGCGCTTGAACCAGACCGAGCAGCTGCGTGAAAGCCTGCGCCGTCAGGTGGTGCAAAACACCCGCAATCTGCACCGCGCAGTCAATACCGACGTGGAAACCGTGCAGGCGCGCAAGCAGTCGATCATCTCCAACCAGAGCGCCCTGGAAGCCACCGAAATCGGCTATCAGGTCGGTACGCGCAACATCGTTGACGTGCTGGACGCCCAGCGCCAGCTTTACAGCTCGGTGCGTAACTACAACAACGCGCGTTACGACTACATCCTCAACAACCTGCGCTTGAAGCAGGCCGCCGGCACCCTCAGCCCGGACGACCTGGCAGCCCTGGAGCAGTACCTGAAATCCGACTACAACCCGGACGAAGACTTCCTCCCGCCGGACCTGGCCAAGGCCGCTGAAGCCCAGCTGCGTGGCAACCCGCAGTACTGAGTGCTCCGCAACCAAAAAGCCCGCTGAATTCAGCGGGCTTTTTTATGACGTATAGGGTTGCGGGAGGCCTGTTAAGACTGCTCCGCTAATAGTCGCCCAAGACCTGTCAACAAACGCGCCAACGCCCCCTGATTGGCCTGCATCACCGCCAATCCCGCATTACGCATGGCCTGCGCGGCTTCAGGCTCACGCCATAGTTGCGCGACTCGCCGGGCCAGACCGTCAGCATTCACCACCTCGCTCAACGCACCGGCAGCGCGTAACTGCGCGGCGATCTCCAGAAAGTTGAACAAATGCGGGCCGCTCAACACCGGCTTGCCCAGCGCTGCCGGCTCCAGCAGGTTATGCCCGCCATTGGCCACCAGGCTGCCGCCGACAAAGGCGATATCAGCCAGGGCATAAAGAAACAGCAACTCGCCCATGGTGTCGCCGAGCAGCACCTGATCCGCCGCCTGCACAGCCTCGCCCGTTGAACGACGCCGCGTGCTGAAGCCTTGCCGCTGGCACAACTCGAGCACTGTATTGAAGCGCTCGGGATGGCGTGGCACCAGAATCAGCAATGCATCGGGGTTGTGAGTGAGCATTTCACGGTGGGCGGCGAGCACGATCTCGTCTTCACCCGCATGGGTGCTCGCAGCGATCCACACCGAACGGTGCGTGGCCTGCCATTGCTCACGCAAGGCGGTGGCACGGGTCAGCAGCGCCGGATCGATGGTCAGATCAAACTTGATAGAGCCGGTAACCTCAATACACTCAGGCTGCGCACCCAGGCTGCGAAAGCGTTCGGCTTCCAGCGCTGTCTGCACGGCGAGCAGATTCAGCTCGGCCAGCATCGGTGCGGTGAGGTTGGCAAACCGCGCATAGCCACGAGCCGAGCGCTCGGACAGCCGACCATTGGCCAGCGCCACCGGAATGCCGCGCTTGGCGCACTGGTGGATATGGTTGGGCCATAGCTCGGTTTCCATAATCACTGCCAACCGTGGCTGCACCTGATCGAGAAACCGCGCTGCCGCCCAGGGCAGGTCATACGGCAGGTAGCAATGCTGCACACGACCCGCGTATTCCGCACCGCCAAACATCGCCTGAATACGCTCCGAACCGGTCGGTGTCATGCAGGTGATGGTGATCGGTAGCTGTGGGTAGCGCGCCAGCAGTTCACGCACCAGCGGCGCGGCGGCGATGCTCTCGCCCACCGATACGGCATGCAGCCAGATACCGCCCGGCTTGAGTGGCGGCAAACCAAAAGCAAAGCGTTCGCCGATGCGCTTGGCATAGGCCGGCGCCTGCCAGGCACGCCACGCCAGACGCCCGGCCACCAGCGGCAGACCGAGATGAAACAGCAGGGTATAGAGGCTTCTATTCATGGCGCGAAGCTTATGCACTTTGGTCAATACCGTCGAGTCAGGCGCGGGCTCGGCTCACGCCGTGACCTGCAGATGCCGAGCAAAGCACTCGGCCAACCACAAGGCCGCTGGGCCCAATGCCTGATCGCGGCGGCAGACCAATTCCACCACCAGCGGTGGCGGCGTCCAGTCGCTACTCAGCTCCACCAACTGGCTCTGGTAGGTCGGGTACTGCACCACATGGCGCGGCAGCCAGGCCCAGCCGAGGTTGCGCATCAGCAGTTCGGCCATGGCGTAGAAGCTGTCGGTGCGCCAGACCGACGGACTGATTTGCTCGCCGCCCGGATAGTGGCTGTCCTGTGGCGCCATCAGCAGTTGCCGATGGCGCGCCAGCTCACGCCGGTCGACATGACCGGCCTGCGCCAAGGCGTGCCCTGCCCCGCACACGGTGACCATTTCAATGGTGCCCAGACGCTGGCGCTCCAGCGCATCGGGCATCTGCTCATGGTGAAACAGCAGACCAAGGTCGGCGCGGTGCTCCAGCAGCTTGCGCGCCACATCACCCTGGGCACCGCTGGCCAGTTGCACCTCCAGCAGTGGGAATTGCTGGGCCAGCGCCTCCAGGCTGTCGAGTACCGGCTGATAGGGCATGGCCTCATCCTGCGCCAGACGCAGGCGCACTTCTTCACCACGCACCAGACCCAGCGCGCGCCCTTCCAGACGCTGGCACTGACGCAGCACCTCACGCGCCTCTTCCAAGAGAGCTGTGCCGGCATCGGTCAGGCGTGGCTGGCGCCCGCTGCTGCGCTCAAACAGACGCACGCCAAGATCGGCCTCCAACATAGCAATCGAGTTACTTACCGCCGACTGCGCGCGCTGCATTTGCCGGCCCACAGCGGAGAACGACTGGCCATCTGCAACGCTGACAAACAAGCGAACCTGCTCCAGGCTCCACTGCATAACCCATCTCCATAGCGGATAGGTAATCACTTTATCCCATCCGCCAGGTCACTAGAATGGCCGCCAGTTCACTCTGGAGGCCACATCATGGGCGGCTATCTCTACCTCGCTATTGCCATCACTGCCGAAGTCATCGCCACCACTTCGATGAAGGCCCTGGATGGCTTCAACAAACCTCTGCCCCTGCTGCTGGTCGTGGTCGGCTACGCCATCTCGTTCTGGATGCTCAGCCTGGTGGTGAAAACCATCCCGGTCGGCGTTGCGTATGCGGTGTGGGCGGGCCTGGGCATTGTGCTGGTGAGTATCGCAGCGGTGTTTCTTTACCAGCAGCGGCTGGACCTGCCGGCCATGCTCGGCATGGGCCTGATTGTCGCCGGCGTGGTGGTGATTCAGTTGTTCTCGCAAAGCGTCGGCCACTGAGCCGAGGGAGGCGCGCTAGCGCGAGCCGGTTATACTGCGCGCCTGTTTTTTCGGTGAGACACCTGCATGTCCCAGGCACTGAGCACTGATGTTTTGATCGTGGGCGGCGGCATTGCCGGCCTCTGGCTGAATGCGCGCCTGCGCCGCCAGGGTTTCGCCACCCTGCTGGTGGAGAACGCCCGACTCGGTGGCGGCCAGAGTGTGAAATCCCAGGGCATCATTCACGGTGGTGCCAAATACGCCCTGCACGGCGCGCTGACCGGCGCCTCCGAAGCCATCGCCGATATGCCGCGGCGCTGGCGCGAAGCCCTGGCAGGTAATGGCGAGCTGGACCTGACTGGCGTGCGCTTGCTCTCCGATGCCCACTACCTGTGGTCTCCCGGCAGCCTGGCCGGCAATATCACCAGTTTCTTTGCCAGCAAGGCGGTGCGCGGCCGGGTCGATCAGGTCAAGGGAGAGCAGCTGCCACCGGCGCTGCAGCACCCCAAATTCAAGGGCAAGGTCTATCGCCTGGCCGAACTGGTGCTGGATGTGCCGAGCCTGATCAGCCGCCTCAGTGAGCTGGCTGGCGATGGCCTACTGGCCGCCGAGCGCATCGAACCGCTGCGGGAAAACGGTGAGCTGGTCGGCCTAATTATCGACGGCCGCGAAATCCGTGCGCAGCGCGTCATCCTCAGCGCCGGGCGTGGCAATGCCGAACTGCTCAGTAGCCTCGGCCTCAGCCAACCGACCCAGCAACTGCGCCCGCTACATATGGCCCTGGTCAAAGGCCCGACACTCAAACCGCTGTACGCCCACTGCCTGGGCGGCGGGCCGAAGCCGCGCGTCACCATCACCACCCACCCGGCGGCCGATGGCCAGTGGGTCTGGTACTTGGGTGGCGATCTGGCCGAAGCCGATGGCGTGGCCCGCGACGAAGCGGCGCAAATCCAGGCGGCGAAAAAAGAGCTGAGCGAGCTGCTGCCCTGGGTCGATCTGTCCGCCGCGCAATGGGCCACGCTGCGAGTGGATCGCGCGGAGCCGGCGCAATCCGGCCTGGTGCGCCCAGACAATGCCTTCCTCCACGAGCAAGGCAAACTGCTGGTGGGCTGGCCAACTAAGCTGGCGTTAGCCCCGGACTTTGCCGACCGCGTGCTAGCGGCGCTGAGCCGTGACGGCGTTCAGCCGACCACACATGCGCCACTGCCCGCGCTACCGCGCCCGAGCGTCGCACCACCCGCCTGGGAGGAACTGTTCTGATGCATCCCCTGCACAGCCTGCACAACCTGCATCGCCCATTGGGCGCGACCGAGCTGCTGGTTTCGCCGTTGGGCCTGGGAACGGTCAAGCTGGGCCGTGATCAAGGGGTGAAATACCCCAACGGTTTCACCATCCCCGACGACGCCGCAGCCCGCGAACTGCTGGCCCAGGCCCATGATCTGGGCATCAACCTGATCGACACCGCGCCGGCCTACGGCACCAGCGAAACCCGCCTCGGCCCGCTGTTGCGCGGCCAGCGCCAGCAGTGGGTGATTGTCAGCAAGGTCGGCGAAGAGTTCGAAAACGGCCAATCGCACTTCGACTTCAGCCCGGAGCAAACGCGCTTCTCGGTAGAACGCAGCCTCAAGCGCCTGGAAACCGACTTTATCGACCTGGTGCTGGTGCATTCCGACGGCAACGACGTGGCCATCCTGCGTGACAGTGGCGTCTACGAAACCCTGGCTGAGCTTAAGCGCGAGGGCAAGATTCGCGGCTTCGGCCTCTCCGGTAAAACCGTCGAAGGCGGCCTGCTGGCCCTTGAGACCGGCGACTGCGCCATGGTCACCTACAACCTCAATGAGCAAGGCGAGCAGGCCGTGCTCGACTACGCCGAACTGCACGGCAAAGGCATCCTGATCAAGAAGGCCCTGGCCAGCGGGCACGCCTGCCTGGCATCGGGTGTCGACCCGGTGCGCGCCAGTTTCGAGCTGATATTCGGCCACCCGGCGGCGTGCAGCGCGATTATCGGCACCATCAACCCGCAACACCTGGCGCATAACGTCGCCACCGCTGCCGCTGTAATTCAGGATATTGCCTGACGGGCCTCCCCCGGCGATCTGTGCCAAGCTCTCAGGCCATGCCCATGCCCGCGAGGAGTTGCCATGCCGCGCACCCTGATTAGCAAAGACCCCAGCAGCTTCAAGACCCTGCAACTGTTTGTCGAAGCCAGCCCGGAAGGCCTGAGCTACCAGGGGCTTGGCATGCCGCTGAACTTCAGCCAAATGCTGGAAAAGCGCAAACCTGTGGTTGTGGCCGACAGCCAACGCTTTGCCGTGGAACTGGCCAACCTGGGCGTTTCGGTGCGCCTGACCCTCAGCTGGCAGGGCCGCGAATACTGGGTACTGGTGCGCCAGCGTCGCGCGGATCGTGGCGATGTGGTGCTCAAACTGATTTCCGGCTACGTGCCGGCCCATGAGCTCAACCTACCGCTGCTCACCGCGATTCAGGAAGTGGCCGAAGAGTGCCTGCTGGAAACCCCGGAAGGCTGGCTAAGCGGACGCTTTGGCGACACCTGGCTGCCCACGCCCTACCAGAGCAGCCTACGCTACCGGGAAACCGCCCACTTCAGCCTCAGCCCGCTGTCCGGAGCGGCGCGCCCAGTGCAATGCGGCAACCTCAAGCTGCTCGAACGCCCGCGCGCCTACGTGCATCTACCGACCGCCTCGCTGCAGCTGGTCTACGACCTGCGCCTGGATTTGCCCAAGGAAACACGTCAACTCAGCCTGCTGCATGTCGATGAACACCTGGAAGATGGCCAACTGATCGCCCGCCTCAACCGCGCGAGGCCCGATCTGTTTCTGATTCCGCTGGACCAGGGCCGGCCGACCGCCGAGCTGCTGACCCTAAAGCAGGGTCAGCTCTCAACCGCCAGCACTCGCGGTCTGTGGCTGGCCGAAAGCTTTGCGCCTCAGGACGGCTGGCTGGTACGCGATGAGCGCATTCGCTGGAAAGATTGGCTGGTGCAGACACAAAAAAGCCCCACCTAAGCAGGGCAAAAAGGGATTTCAGGTAAGCGGGCTGGATTCACCCAGCCCGCATGAACAACTACTTCAATTCGCTGGAGCTCTTGCCCAGCAACCGCCGCGCCACAATCAGCAACTGGATCTGCTGGGTGCCTTCAAAGATGTCGAGAATCTTCGAGTCGCGCGCCCATTTTTCCAGCAGCTCATCTTCGCCGTAACCCAACGCACCGGCCAGTTCGACACATTTCAGCGTCACCTCGTTGGCCACGCGCCCAGCCTTGGCTTTGGCGATGGAGGCCTCCTTGGAGTTGGGCAGTTTGTTGTCGGCCATCCAGGCGGCTTTCAAGGTCAGCAGGCGCGCGGCCTCCCATTCGGCCTCCAGGCGGTAGAGGGTCGCCTCGGCATGGCTGACGCTGAGCAACGGCGTACGGTAATCCAGCTTGCAGACTTTTTTCAGCAGCTCGCGGGTACGATCCAGCGAGGCCTTGGCCACCCCCACTGCCATCCCGGCGACCAGCGGACGGGTGTTGTCGAAGGTTTCCATCACCCCGGCAAAGCCCTTCTGCACGTCGATTTCCGGGTTGCCGAGCAGGTTGGCGGCCGGCACCCGACAATCGCTGAAGCTGATCGCGGCGGTGTCCGACGCCTTGATACCGAGCTTCTTTTCCAGCCGCGTCACGGTCATCCCCGGCGTGCCGTGCTCCACCACGAAGGACTTGATCGCTGCACGGCCGAGGCTCTTGTCCAGGGTGGCCCACACCACCACGGCGTCGGCACGCTCGCCAGAGGTGACGTAGATCTTCTCGCCGTTGAGCACGTAGTGATCGCCGTCCTTGATCGCCGTGGTGCGAATCGCCGCCGAGTCTGAGCCGCAGCCCGGCTCGGTAATCGCCATGGCCGCCCAGGTGCCGCCGAAACGCGCCAGCTGCTCATCATTGGCCACCGCAGCAATCGCGGCGTTGCCCAATCCCTGACGCGGCATGGCCAGCAGCAAGCCGACATCGCCCCAGCACAACTCCATCACCCCGAGCAGGGCCGACAGATTGCCGCCATTCTTGATGCCTTCCTGCTGCTCGCGGGCCGCACCGCGCTTGCTCGCCGAGGTGGCGCCAATCGCATCTGGCGATCCGGCGTTCATGCCATCGAGCAGCGCCGCGAGCAGGTCCAGCTCCTTGGGATAGGCATGCTCGGCCTTGTCGTATTTGCGTGAAATCGGCCGAAAATAGTTTTCCGCCACCTGATGGGCCTGATTAACCAGGCCACGGAATTTCTTTGGGGTTTCTAAGTTCATGGTCATGTGCCCTTAGAGCTGGAGACCGCCGGCCATAATCGCCAGCGCACGCAAGTCGCGGTACCAGCGCTCGGCTGGATGTTCTTTGGTAAAGCCGTGGCCACCGAGCAACTGCACGGCGTCGGTACCGATCTTCATGGCCTTTTCGCTGCACAGCAAGCGCGCCAGATAGGCTTCGCGCTGGAACAGCAAACCCTGCTCCGCGCGCGAGCATGCTCGCCAGACCATCAGGCGCATAGCGTCGAGTTCCACGGCCATATCGGCGACCATAAAGGCCACACCCTGGCGATGGCTGATCGGTTCGCCGAAGGCCACGCGCTCGTTGCAATACGGCACCACATAATCCAGCGCCGCCTGCGCTGTGCCCACGGCCAATGCGCACCAAGCCAGCCCGGCATAATCGAGGAAGCTCTGGTAATTGAACGACTCACCGGCCAGTCGCGCCTCAACCGGCACCTTGACCCCATTGAGCCGCACGCGCGCGGTACTGCCGGCCTTCAGGCCCATGGCCGGTTGCGGGCTGCGCTGCAGACCTTTGGCGCCCGCCTCGACGATAAACAGCGCCGGACCGTCCGCAGCTTGCGCAGCTATAATCAGCTGGCTGGCATCCAGACCGCGCAGCACCAAGCTCTTCTCACCGCTGAGCAGGTAATGCTTACCGCGCTTACGCGCACGGGTCGCCAACTTGTGCGGATCAAACAACGGCGTCGGCTCATTGACCGCAATGGCCATCACCGGCGCAGGCTCCTCACCGACAAAGGCCGGCAGCCAACGCGCCTGCTGCGCAGCATTGCCCCATCGGCGGATGCAGTTGGCCGCCGACAAGGGCACCAGCAATGCAGCCGCCAAGGATAAATCGCCCTTGCCCAACGCTTCGGCAATCAGCGCATTACTCAGGGTGGTGCGCTCGCCGGCCATGCCGCCCTGCGCCTCACTCACCGCGTAATGCGTCAACCCCAGCTCATGCGCCTGGTTGAGCAACGCCGCCGGTAGTGCGGCCTGTTCATCGGCATCGTGGGCGAGCGGGCGCAGCACTTCACTGGCGAAGGCTTCGAGCATCTCCACCAGCATCTGCTGCTCATCAGACAGGGACAGATCGAACAAGGCATCCGGGTCAGCCGGGCGCGGCAACTTGGCGACTTTGCCCGCACGCTGCGCAGCGGCGCGAAAGCTCGCACGGCTGCCGGTGTAGATCAGTTTTTCGAAGGGTTTGCGCAGCTTCAAACGGTCCGGCCAGTCAGCCTGGGCGACTCGATTCAGCACTGCCAGGGCACGGCCCTGTACGTCGGAACTCATGGCATCTCACTCCATACGGGGGATGCCATGGATCATGCGCGCGGTCAGGGCAAGCGCCTATGACCGCGCCGACGCGCTTGACTGGCAAAGCAGCCAGTCAGTGTGGAGGGTTACTTGCTGCGGATCTTCTCGACGATGGCGGTGGTGGAACTATTTTCCACCAGCCCCAGCACGCGCACTTCGCCGCCGTAGGCGCGGACGATATCACCACCCACCACGCCCTCGATGCCGTAATCACCACCCTTGACCAGCACATCCGGCTTGACCGCGCGCAGTAGGTTTTCCGGGGTGTCTTCAGTGAAGCTCACCACCCAGTCCACGGCGCCAAGACCGGCCAACACGGCCATGCGGCGATCCACGGCGTTGATCGGCCGACCCGGCCCTTTCAGGCGACTGACCGAGGCGTCGTCATTGACCGCCAGCACCAGACGATCCCCTTGCGCACGGGCCTGTTCCAGGTAGGTGACATGGCCAGCATGCAAGATGTCGAAGCAGCCATTGGTGAAGACTATCTTCTCGCCATGGGCGCGAGCGTCTTCGATGGCCAGCAGCAGTTGATCCAGGCTCAGCACACCGCGCTCGGAGCCGGCATCACGCTGGATTGCGCGGCGCAGTTCCGGCGCGCTGATGGCAGCAGTGCCGAGCTTACCGACCACAATCCCGGCAGCCAGATTGGCCAGCGCCACCGCATTTGGCAGCTCCTCGCCCGCTGCCAGGCTGGCGGCCAGGGTAGAAATCACCGTATCGCCCGCACCGGTCACATCGAACACTTCACGGGCACGCGCCGGCAGATGGAGCGCCGGATGCTCTGGGCGCAGCAAGGTCATGCCGTGTTCGCCACGGGTCACCAGCAATGCGCCCAGTTCCAGTTCTGCCATCAGGGCGGCGCCCTTGGCCACCAGCTCGGCCTCATCACGGCAATGGCCGACGATGGTTTCGAACTCGTGCAGGTTCGGCGTAATCAGGCTGGCGCCACGGTAGATGGAGAAGTCTTTACCCTTGGGATCAGCCAGCACGGAAATGCCTTTGCTACGCGCCAGTTGCACCAATGCCTGATGGTTCTGCAGCGCGCCTTTGCCGTAGTCCGAGAGAATCAGCACTTTGATGCCGTCCAGTTGCGCTTCCACGCTCGCAGCCAAAGCGGCGCAGTCGGTGCGGAACGGCTCTTCGAAGTCCATGCGCAGCAACTGCTGATGACGGCTCATCACGCGCAATTTGACGATAGTCGGCTGGTCTTTGATCGTCTGGAAGAAGGTCTTTACGCCAACCGCCTGTAGGCTGTTGCGCAGGCTTGCGGCGGCTTCATCCTCACCGGTCACGCCGATCAAGGTGGCCGGTGCGCCGAGGGCGGCGATGTTCAGCGCGACGTTGGCCGCGCCGCCCGGACGGTCTTCGATCTGCTCGACCTTGACCACGGGCACCGGCGCTTCAGGCGAAATCCGCGAAGTGCCGCCATGCCAATAACGATCGAGCATGACATCGCCCACCACCAGAACGGCGGCCTGGTCGAAACGCGGCATGGACACTTTCATAAACACTCCAGAAACGGCAGAACAGATTGCCGGGGATCATAACATTGGCAGGCCACTGCGCTGGCTAACCGCCGAGCGTGCGCACCCAGAACAGTTCATGGCGGCGCACCGCCTTGCGGAAGAATTCGTCGTCGCCGGTAGCGGGCCAGCGCCGCCCAACCAGCACACGCTGAATCCAGCGACGGATAAGCCGTTTAAGCGGCAACGGACCTTGTAGATCGTGCTGCATGGCCAGCGCCATGGCTTTATCCAGTTGCTGCGCGGCATCCAGGCACGGGCTCCATAGGCCATCGGCCGGCAACGCCTCAATGGCCGGCGGCAATGCGATGCCAAAACCCGCCGGCCCCATGGGCCAGCGGTCGTTATCGTGCAGGTGGTTGGCATACAGCAACAGGCTCTTGGGCTTCCAGCTACTAAGCTCAATCGCTTCTAACAGCGCTTGGGTGCTGGCAACGTGGTCGCTGTGCGGGTCCAATTGCGGGTGCGGGGTGACGACAACCTCGGGCTGGTAGTGCTCAAGCGCAGCCACCAGATCAGCCAGCAGATTGCGCCAACTGGGCACACCATCGGCATCACCGGGCAACGGCAGGGCATTGTTTCCCCGCACGCTACGAATATCAGCTTCACCGGACTCACGCGAACCAAATACTTGCTCAGGCTGCGCCTGCATCGCCGGCAACTGCAGGCAGTAGTAGCCAAGCTGCAGGCACTGGCTTTGCGGCACACCGCCCCACAGCGGTACCGCCAGGCTGTCCCAGGCGCGCAAACGGCCCTTGAGCTGAGCGGCAGCCGCTTGCTCCAGCCCCAGATTTTGGTAGGACTCAGCTTCAATTTCGCCCTGCGTGAGGGTCAGGATGCTGACCTCACGCGCCCGGCTGTACAGGCCAAAGGCGGCAAGTTCGGCGTCGTCAGCGTGCGGCGCGACAATCATCAAGCGCTGCTCGGCGTAATCCGGGTTGCGCTGCGCATGGAGCGTGACATGCGGATCCAGGCGGCAAAACCGGCCACGCAGCGACAACTTGCCCTGCGTCAGTAGTTCGTCCTGCCCGGATAGGTTCAGGTAGCGCCGTCCGTTCACGCCCCGCTCAAAATCCTGACGGTCGTTGCCCATCAGCACATAAGGATCGAACCAACGACCCAGCCAACTGGCTTTTATATGCAACTGCAGAATCAGGGTATCTGCCGCCACGTCACCTTCCAGCCTCACGTAACCGGCATCAATGCGACCATTAACGGTACGGGCCGGCTCGGCAAAGGCGTAGCTGTAGTCATCGCTGGGCGAATAGAACAGGTGGTCGGCAAACCAAGCCTCATGGGCGACCCAGCCGAGCAATAAGAGGACCGGCACCCACCACCAAGCGACCAGCACGCCGACGAGCGCCAAAACAGCAAGGGCCAATAACAATGCGATACGCTTTTGCCGGCGATGGCGTTTGAGCAGGATCTGTTTGCGGGCCGACATGTTCAAACCTGATAAACCGCGACGCGATTGCACCAGCGGTCTTTATATTCGCGGTCAGCCCGGCCGAAGGAATAGCGCAACGGCTTGCCCAGCGCGCGAGCTTCGCTCCAGGCGGTCTGAGTATTGATAAAACTCAGCACGCTGCCAGGGCTGAACTCGCGGTTTTGCGGATCAACCCCGCCATTGATGTATTCCAGACTGACCCACTGCGGAGCTTCAACGCGGTACAACACTTGAATCGCCACGGGCTGATCATTCAGGTAGATCAGCGAGCCGGTCATAAAATCGCGCATCAGGCTGAACACTTCTGCTAGTTGCGCCTTACCGGTGGCTTCAAAACCCCAGCGACGCTGAAAAAGATCGGCATAAATTACCGCCTGCTCGGCAGCGGAAAGCTCCAGCATCGGCCGAATCACTCCGCCCGCCTCTTCCAGCAAACGCTGCTCGCGACGCTGGTTGTAGCGAAATTTCTTGCTGTACTCCTCAGGCTCGCGGGCAAGTGCCAGCCCCTCGGGTTGCTCACGCAGGGTGCTGATCGCGCCAGCATTGAGGATGGAAATATAACGACCGCGATGGCGCAGCGAGACGCTGGCCGAGGGCGCCGCCGGCAGAATCAACTCGGCATTGCCAAGGTCGAACAGACCGCGTTTACCCTGCTGCTTGAGCACATCCTTGGATAGCGCTAGGTGCCGTCCCCAGGTCGGAATCGCCGCCTGCAACTCATCACCGACAAACCAGCCGAGATAACGAACCGGCACGCCCGCCAAGCCCGCCAGCCGCTCAATCACTTGTGGATGGGTGGCCACACTGCCGCCGAACCGTTGCCAGGCAGCGGTGTACTCAGATGCCTCGATGACCGTCCAGCCACGCTCGCGCCAGGCGCGCAAATGACTGAGCATCAGGCGCTCGGGTCCAGGTCCAGGCCTAGGTCAGCATCCTCGGCAAAGTCCCGGGCATGCAGTCGCGCGTAATAGCCGTTCAACGCTAGCAACTCGCCGTGAGTTCCACGCTCGACAATCTGCCCCTGGTCCATGACCAGAATCAGATCGGCCTTTTCGATTGTGCTTAACCGATGGGCAATCACGATGGTGGTGCGTCCCTCAACTACCTTGTCCAACGCAGCCTGAATATGCCGCTCGGACTCAGTGTCCAGCGCAGAGGTGGCTTCATCAAGAATCAGCAATGGTGCGTCTTTGAGCAGCGCCCGCGCTATTGCCAGACGCTGACGCTGACCACCTGAGAGCAATACACCATTTTCGCCTACCAGCGTGTCGTATCCCTGCGGCATTTTTTCGATGAACTCAGCCGCGTAAGCGTCTTCAGCGGCACGCTTGACGGCATCCAAGGGTGCATCGATCAAGTCACCATAGGCGATGTTGTTGCGCACAGAGTCATTGAACAGCGTCACATGCTGGGTCACCAAGGCGATGTGACGTCGCAGGTTGCGCAGCGTGTAATCTTGAACATCCAGGTCATCAAGCAGAATCTGGCCATGCTCGTGGTGATAAAACCGCGGAATAAGGCTCGCTAGCGTAGATTTGCCACTGCCTGAACGCCCAACCAACGCCACCATCTGCCCAGGCTCGGCGACAAAAGATATGTTATCGAGGACGGGTTTTTCGCTGGTCGGATACTGAAAGCTGAGATTGCTGACTTGCAAACGACCTATAACCCGTTCGCGCTCCTGGGTGCCCAAGTCAACTTCAGGTTGTTCATCTAACTGCTCAAAAATACTCTCAGCTCCCGCGACACCTTTTTGGATAGTCGAACTAACCTCTGAAAGCTGACGAATTGGCTTGGGCAGTAATCCAGCAAGCGTGATGTAAGCCACTAAATCACCTGGGCTGGCTTCTCCACGCAGCAACAGCACCAGAAACATCAAAACCGCCATGGCGCTATAAATTACCAGTTGAAGACTCGGGGTGTAGATAGCGCCTGTTTTAACCATCTTCAATTGTTTAAGACGATTATCTTCGCTGGCTGCTTGGAAGCGTTGCTGTTCATAGCCCTCGCCACCAAAGCTACGCACAACCCGATAACCCTGAATTGTTTCAGACGCAACATGGGTAACATCGCCCATTGCCACTTGAATCTTTTTACTTTGTTTACGAAATTTTTTACTCGTACTGGATACCATTAAACCAATAACAGGCAGTATCGCGACCATCACCAGAGTGAGTTTCCAATTCATCCACAGCAACGTTGCGAAAAGAAAGACGACCGTCATCCCCTCACGCACCACCACCTTGATCGCATCTGTAGCGGCGCCCGTGACCATGGTGACGTTATAAGTGAGCCTTGAAATCAGGTGACCTGAGTTGTGGCTATCAAAATATCGATTCGGCAGCGTTAGCAGGTTGTTGAATAACGCGATGCGCAGATCCTGAACCAAGCCCATGGAAACTTTGGCCAAGTAAAAGTTTCCGAGGAATGAACCGACACCCTGCCAAAGAGCGATTAGCACAATAAGCAGCGGGACTGCCTGAAGCAGTTTGAGCTGGGCGAGCCAGGGCACATGCTCTTGCATCCAAGGTACGCCGGAAAAAAGCCCAACATTGGGATCACCCAGGCCATCCACAAAGAACTTGAGGATGTAACCAAGCATTGGCTGAGTTGAAGCGAAGATCAGAAAACCAACAATACTGATCAAAAACATACCAATGTACGGCTTCACATATCCCAGCAATCGAAAGTAGACTTTCAGGCTACTCGGCTGGGCCGCGTCATCTTTCACATCACTCATCAATCAACTCGCTTCAATACAGACGGGCTGCAGTTTATCACTGTGCGGTTGTGCGACGAGGGCTAGCGTGAGGGCCAGCGGAAGCCAGATTACAAACCACTCAGCCCTCGGGGTCCCCCATAGACTGGCCGCATCAAACTGAAGCGCCGCCAACGAGACAACCAGCGTTCCGAACACCAGCCGTCCCTCGGCAGAAAATCGATGTTGCCAAGCAATATGCAATGCGCTTAACCACAGACTGATCCACAAGGCCACACCAGGTAATCCCAGCTCAACAGCGACATGAGTGAAACCATTGTGCGTGTGGTCGAACCCCTCGGGGTAGTTAAATGTCACAACGCGATAATCGGTGCCGATACCTAATCCGAGAAAGGGATTTTGCAAGAACATGTCGAGGCTCGCCTGGAAAATTTCCGGACGGTATGACAGACCGCGTGCGAGGATGAGCGGAGCAAACAGCTCATAGCCTACCAAGCAAACAAGCCCTATAGCCGCACTACCGAGCCACACAGCACGGCCACCACGAAGCAAAAGCAGGGCAAAAATACCAGTAATCAATGCCAGTATTGCTCCGCGGCTTTGACCTAACAAAATAAATGCCAGAGCGAAAAACATC
>Ga0247831_1000963_pt1 | contig 58684 bp, 45 predicted proteins | sample LaCruzMarch2015__9_FD_192406 | JGI IMG/M metagenome (GOLD analysis project Ga0247831, IMG submission 192406) | Freshwater microbial communities from meromictic Lake La Cruz, Castile-La Mancha, Spain - LaCruzMarch2015_1m | ecosystem: Environmental > Aquatic > Freshwater > Lake | place: Spain...
AAACATTGCCAACCAGGCAATGGAATTACTTGGTCCGTCAAAAGCGAAAGTGACATGGCTCAGTTTATCCCCCTCGATTTCTGATCTACTGCGGCAGCATGGGTGCGAAAAGATTCTGACCGCGCCCGAGCCAAGTTTTGAGCAGCTTGCTTCGTTAAAATGTTAGTCTCGTCAGAGCCAAAACATTTTGATGCATCATGCTCTACAACGATCCGTAACTGAAGAACGAACCCACTTAGGCAAGGTCAAAACCGATGGCATTCCCCAAATTTCTTTTCACGTTGACAGCTTCGTGGTTGCTTCTGCTGTTCCCGTCGCTGTTGAGGTCGCAAGAGTCGGAAACGTGGTTTGGCTGGGTCGAGACCCCCAAGCAACATCTTCGAACGGTGCTGAAGGTGCAACGCAATTCTGACCCAAACGTAGCGACGGTAACCGGCACCATGATCAGCCCGGATCAATCGGCAGAGGAAGTCTCTTTAACAGATTTACAGATCAAGCCTAAGGAACCAGATGGTTGGCGGTTTCAGTTAGTGAGCCCAAGGGATGCGAAACAGATTGCTTCCTTTCTCGGGACTCAGGTGTCCGCCGATCGAGTCGAAGGGAGCCTTGTCCAGTCGGGCCAATCGCTTTCAGCCCGTTTTGAGCGGATCGAACATTTCCCAGCGGAATCGGCCCAGACGTTGGGAGCTGATGCGGTTTGGACTGGGACATTGAATTTGGTTGTTAAAAAGATGGATTTTCGAATTCGCGTTTATAGCCAGCCTCCGTTTGCAACCAAAGATTCACCGAGAATTCTTTTTGATTCACTCTCCGAACGGTTTGTAGGCATCCCGGCTACGGTGCAAATGGACCAAGATCGAAATACGACATTTGAGATCGCGGCGATCGGGGCCAAATTCAGTGCGAAGTTAAATGAAGCAGGGAATGAACTGGTTGGCAGCTTCACTCAAAACAAGATTCCATTTCCATTAAGCATGAGCTTGGTCGAACCTTCTTCGGATTCGACAGCTTCCTCGACAGTCGCACCGAAAGAGGCGATGCCCACATCTGCTCAATCAAAAGCCGAATCAAAAACAACGCCTCCCAGTAACGCAGGAACGAAATCAATAGAAACCGACACCTACTTGGAAGTACCTTTTGAAGTCGTCCTGGGCAATGCGAACCCATCGAAGAAGCGGGAATCAACAAAGGCTCAAGGCGTTTCTCCGAAAGAGAAAATGGTAGGCACGATGACGCTTCCCAAGATCGCAAGTGCCGAAGGCAAGGGCTTTCCTGCCGTGGTCATGGTAACAGGAAGCGGACCTCAAGACCGCGACGAATCGATTGGCAGACATAAACCATTTGCGGTCCTGGCTCGCTTTCTTGCAGAGCAAGGCATTGCGTCCTTACGCTACGACGATCGAGGTGTTGGCGAGAGCACTGGCAACTTCCTGACGGCAACGAGCGTTGATTTTGCAAAAGATGCGTTGGCGGTTTGGAATTATGCACGCGAACGCAAGGAACTGGATTCGGAAAGGATTGGAATACTTGGGCACAGCGAAGGCGGCTTGGTGGGACCGATGGTGGCGAATTGGGAATCGAAAGTTGCGTTTCTAGTTTTGTTGGCTCCACCTGGGGTAACAGGTGGGGACGTGCTCAAGTCTCAGATCGATCGCATGTCGGAACTGCAAGGGATCGATACAGAGACTCGTAGGGCAACCATGATGCTGCAGCAACGCCTACAAGATATTGCGTCTGGCTACTTCGTGGATGATGCAACCATGAAACGCGACATTCGTAAAGCGATCCAGGACCAGTGGCCATTGCTTGAATCCGCAGCGTTGGCAAGGGATCCCATGGTCAATGCAACCGAACTCAGGCAACAACTAACCAACCAAATCGACCTACAGTTTATGGAAATGAAAATGCCTTGGTACGCGTACTTCCTCAATTACGACCCAGGGCCATCTTGGTTGCTGCTTCGCTGTCCCACTCTTGCCATTTGGGGAGAAAACGATGTTCAAGTTTTGCCAAAACTAAATAGTGCGGCTGTCCAGCAAATGGTGGAACGAAATCCTGGGCTGGAAGCGACGCTTGTAGTACTGCCAGGGATCAACCATATGATGCAAACTTGCACAACTGGCCTTCCGGAAGAGTACGATGAGATCGATGAGACGATTTCTCCCGATGTGCTCGATGCCGTACGGCAATGGTTCGACCAACAGGGCCTTTCCACCTCGATGATCAAGAACGATTGATAAAAACGGCCGCGAACTGAGTCCTCTTACGCAAAAAGACCTGAGAACAGTTCATCAAGCATTCCATTTTCAATACAGCAACATCGAAACGGAGCTTCGTTAGCCAGCGTCGGCATAAAAAAACCTGGGCCTGCGATAAAATCGCAGGCCCAGGCTAGGACTAATTACCGCTTTCCGTGGTCACTCGTTCCTAACTGGTTGGAAAACCAGGATCAACGAGTGCGGAAAGTGGGGAGAAGCTGCATGGCATACGCAGCCCGCCGGCATGTTTATGCCGCCTCACCCCCATGGCCAGTACAGAATGATTTCACTGATCACCTCCTTTCAATAGTTGCCTGACTTCACCAGCCGCTCAGCCAAGAACAGGGCCGACGAAGTACGGAGACGCAGCTGTGATGCGTTTCACAGCACTACCAACAGTTTAGACAAATGCCCGACCTAAAATCAACTGGTCGAGGCGCAAAATTGATACTTCTTGACGAATCTTGCCGACTGCTCTTGACCGGATTGTTGCAAACCAGCTATCGAATTGTCTGGCGTAGGAGAGCCGAACTGACCCAAGTTCTTTAAAATCGGAATGGAATCAAAAAATGAAGAAATTGCTTTGGATACCTGTATCTGCTGGTCTCTTGGTCGTTGTTGGCTGTGGCCAGAGTCCGAAGACGGCGGATGCGCCACCAACTTCCAGCAATACCAGCGCACCAGCAAGCACCATGGCTCACGCTGCACCAACGCGAGCCGCTGCCGCACAAGCTCCGCTTCCAAGTGACCCCAAAGAAGTGGTTCAGTTGTTCCTGGACAGCATGCGACAAGGCAATGGAGCTCAATTGTCGGCCCTGATGACAACGGCCGCCCGAGAAGAAATCCGCCGAAAAGAGCTGGTTATCGATCCTCTCGGTTCGCCCCTTGCCACATTCAAGATTGGCGAGGCTGCTCAGCAAGAGGATGCCATGCTAGTTTCGTCGGTCTGGACCGAACCAGGCGAAAAAGGGGAAGAGCCCAGCGAGCTAGAAGTCGTCTGGGAACTGCACAAAGAAGCAGCCGGTTGGCGAGTGTGCGGAATGGCTGTCGACCCCATGACAGGTGACGAAGTGCAAGTCGTCAATTTCGAAAGCATGGAACAAGACCCAACGAAAGTGGAATCCGAGCCAGCGAGGGTTGCATCTCTTCCTAATTCGGGACTTCCTAATGCTGCCCCAGCTATCGCTCCTGCGACGCAAAGCACCAACATGCCGAATTCAGCATTCCCAAGCCAAACTCCGCAAGGACAACTCCCTGCCTCGTCATTCCAGCAAACTCAGACGCCACCGGCTCCAATAACACCACCGCAAGGCAATTTTGCCTTGCCTCCCGCATCCAATTCGCTGCCACCGGCAACGAACGGCTTGCCGCCAAGCAATGGTTTTTCCATTAGATAATCGGACTGCACCGAACCTCGCCCGGTAAAAAATCGACGCGGCGAGGCTTTTCGAAGCGCAAACGGATGGAATTTCCCACTTTTGCTGAGAAAAAATCGCCCGGAGCAAAACGCAAAATGCTCGGGCAAGCCGATGATTTGCCCTGCACAAAGGGCTCAACTGGCGAAATATGTTCATTCGGGAAACTATTTGGTGCAGTATACCACTCGGATGGCCCTTCATGGCTTGACCTATTTTGCTAAAATCCTCTATCTTTGGCACCCCGCCAAAGTCGTTTTGGCGACGTAACTATTTTCTAAACATTTTTGATTGAAATTGCTGACGGGAGCACCCTGCTATGGCTTCTATTGAGGAACGAGTCATCGACATCGTCTCTGAACAACTTGGTGTCGAAAAAGACAAAATCGGCAGAGATACTCATTTCGTGAACGATCTGGGGGCCGACTCGCTGGACACCGTCGAACTGGTGATGGAACTCGAAGAAGAATTCGACATCAGTATTCCTGAGGAAGCGGCTGAAAAAATTCAGCGCGTTGGTGAAGCTGTTGATTACATCGAAAAGCAACAGGCTTAGTCCCCAATCCCCCTCGAAGGTTGTTGTTGAAATAGTATGAAACGTCGTGTCGTTGTGACGGGGCTGGGTTGTGTTACGTCCCTCGCTTGTCAGGTTCAAGAGCTTTGGCAATCCATTTTGGATGGCAAGAGTGGTATACATCCTTTCTCGGTAATCGACACGACGCAACACAAAGTGCGATTTGGTGGAGACGTTACTGATTTCGACCCGGGCTCCACCGTCGATGCAAAGGACGCGAAGCGACTTGATCGCTTCACGTTATTTGCCATGTTCGCTGGATACCATGCGGTGCGCGACTGTGGCATTGATTTCGAACGTGAAGATGCATTCCGCTGCGGTGCGATCCTTGGATCTGGCATAGGCGGACTGAACGAAATCGAAGAGCAAATGTTCAGGCTTTTCAGCAAAGGGCCTGATCGAATTAGCCCATTCACGATCCCCAAAATGATGCTGAATGCTGCCGGCGGCAACATGGCAATTCAGTATGGCCTCAAGGGCCCGAACTTCGCAGTAGCCACTGCGTGTGCCAGCAGCAACAACGCGATGGGCGATGCACTCAAGGCGATCCAGTACGATGAAGCCGATGTCATGATCACAGGCGGTACCGAAGCCGCTATTACCTCCATGGGTGTGGCCGGTTTCTCCAACATGAAGGCCCTGTCGACTCGTAATGACGATCCAGCCAAAGCAAGCCGCCCATTCGATCTCGATCGGGATGGTTTCGTTCTGAGCGAAGGTTGCGGAGTGCTCGTCTTTGAAGAACTAGAGCACGCCAAGAAGCGAGGCGCCAAGATCTATGCTGAGATTCTAGGTTATGGTGGCTCTTGCGATGCAGGACACATCACTGCCCCGGATGAACAAGGGCGTGGCGCCGCCCGTGCGATGCTAAACGCTCTACGTGATGCCAAGCTCGACCCATCTGAAATTGATTACATTAATGCCCACGGAACTAGCACTCCACTAGGTGACAAGGCGGAAACCGTCGCGGTCAAATCCGTCTTTGGCGAATCTGCAAAATCAGTCGCAATCTCCAGCACCAAAGGTGCGTTGGGGCATGCTTTAGGCGCAAGCGGAAGCATCGAAATGATCTTGTCCGTGCTTGCTTGCCACCATGATATTGTCCCACCGACCATCAATCTTGAGACCCCAGATCCTAATTGCGATTTGGACTATACCCCACTGACTCCCAAATCTCAGCAAGTCCGAATCGCCATGAACAACAGCTTTGGCTTTGGCGGTCACAACGCAACCATGATTTGTGGAAAGATGGATTAGCAAGCCGAGCATCAGGGACAAAACGATGCATCGGGGACTCCTACATTCCAGCCCTTTCAAGCAAACCGGGTCGCTTGATTCAAGAACATTGCTGGAATAGAAATCTCTCAGACTTCCGATACGCTGCACCCCCGCGAATGTACATCAATGACTATCGCGGTGTGTCGTGGTGTTTACCGGTCGAAGATTTTCTTGATCGAGTAGATAGTGGCTGCGCGACCCGCCCGAGCAATCGAGGTCGTTAAAGGAATCTCTTTCGGGCAAACGGCGACGCAGTTTTGAGCATTGCCACAAGCCTGAATCCCACCGGGGGAGGTCAATGCATCGAGTCGTTCGCTCGCCATGTTCTTTCCAACGGGATGTGCGTTGAATAGCATGGCTTGCGAAATCGCGTGCGCCCCAACAAACTCTTGATCGTACGACGCATTCTTCCTGGCGGTGTACTCTGCATCCGTTTCGCCAGGCTCGCGTTGAATTTCGATCTTATTGAATTGTGGGCAGGCCTCCAAGCAACAGCCACAGCTCATGCATTGGCTGAGCGGGTAATTTTGTTCTTGTTCTTCTCTGGAAATCCTTGGCCCGGCACCCATGTCGTAATAACCATCGACCGGAACCCACGCTTTCACTCGTTCTAGCGATCGGAACAATCGAGCGCGATCGACTTGCAAATCACGCAAGACCGGGAACTTGGTCATAGGCCGAAGTTCGATCTCAGCGGGCTCATCTTCCAGCAAGCGGTCTACAAGAGCGCTACAACTTTGTCGAACTCGTCCGTTGATAACCATGGTGCAAGAGCCACAGACTTCCTCCAAGCAACCGCAATCCCAGCCGACCGGGGCTACCTTCTTGCCTTCGCTCGTTTTGGCCTGGGCAGCGATCCTCTGCAAAACACTAATTACGTTCATGTCGGGTTCGTAATCGACCTGATGGCGTTCCCAGTAGGCGGGCAAGCCGGGTCCATCCTGACGAAGAACTCGAACGTTGATTTTCGATGGACGTCGTTTCGCTGCTGCGACTTCGTTACCAGGTGCAATCATGATTGGTTAGTTAATAGGGTTGGATGATGTTGTGAAGGAAGGTTGTCCTGTGTCAAGATTGGATTCTCGCTTGGAGCTAAGCTCCAGCGAATTGCTTTTCTTTGACTTCTGCCTTTTGGGTCTTTGGGTTAGATCGTTCTTTCCAAACCTTTTCGATCTCCTCCGCCCCAACCAAGCCGTACAACCGGGGGCGTGGTGGGAGAAGCCGAGTGTCTACGTCCTCGTAGGACAGATCAGGTTCAGATCCATTCCAGGCGCAAATGGACGACTTTAAAAACTTCTTGTTGTTTTCGACGAACGAGTCACACCATGCCTCTGCTTCTTTTCGCTTTTCCACAGGATCGGTAGCAGAAAGACTTGGCATCGAAAATGCAGGTTTGTAATGAGCTCCGCGGCTTTCGTCGCGATGCAACGCACCCTTCAAAATACACATGGCCGACGGGAACATGTCTTGGACTGCTTTGGTGAAGATAACGTTTTGGTTCGTCCAGCTCCCCGTATCCGACAGCGCACATCGCGAAGCTCGATCGCTCAATTCACAAACCTTTCTGTAAGCTTCGGTAAGCTGCACGTTGTCTCGAACAACGGTAGCTACACGAGTCATGACGTCCCCAAGTTCTTGGTGGAGCAAGTATGGATTTTCGTCTCCGGCATTGTTCGCGAGAAGCTTTTTATGCCGTCCCTGGTGGACCGCTAGGGCCTTTTCAAAGAGGCTCTTCGGCAGATCGGAGGCTGCTTTATGATTCTTCATCCAGTTTACGATGCCTGGCGCGACAAAAAGGCCACTGAAAATACAGCTAAGCAGTGAATTCGCACCCAGTCGATTTGCACCATGGTACTGGTAATCGCATTCACCCAGAGCATACAAGCCAGGCACGTTGGTGGATTGGTTCTTGGGGGAACCTGGCAATAGTCCACCATCTGCATTGGCTTCGTAATCCACCCATAGTCCACCCATACTGTAGTGAACCGCAGGGAAAATCTTCATCGGCTCTTCCCGAGGATCGACACCTTGAAACTTTTCGTAAATCTCTAGGATCCCGCCGAGCTTACGATCTAGTTCAGCCCGGGAAATATGCGTCAAATCTAGGTAAACCGACATACGGCTTGGATCGACCGATAAACCTTCATTCACGCAAATATTGAAGATTTCCCTAGTGGCGATATCTCGAGGAACCAAATTACCGTATTTGGGAAACCGTTCTTCGAGGAAATAATACCGTTCTGGCTCGGGGATCTCTTTCGGATACCGAGAATCGTTCGCCTTTCGGGGCACCCAAACTCGCCCACCTTCGCCTCGAGCCGATTCGCTCATCAGCCGCAATTTGTCTGCCCCAGGGATCGCGGTTGGGTGCACTTGAATAAATTCGGGGTTCCCGATCTTGGCGCCGGCTTGAAAGCATCTGCTGGCAGCACTACCTGTGCAAAAAACCGACATCGTCGACCGGCCGTAAAGCAATCCATTTCCGCCCGTGGCAACCACCACTGCGTCGGCTGGAAAGGCACGCATTTCCATGGTCACCATGTCCTGAGCTGCCGCACCGACACAACGGCCATTGTCATCCAAAATGGGCCCAAGGAAGTCCCAAAATTCGTACTTCTTGACCAATCCTTCCGATTCCCTGCGTCGAACCTGTTCATCCAAAGCATACAAAAGTTGCTGACCAGTCGTGGCTCCTGCGAACGCGGTGCGTTTGTAGAGAGTTCCACCAAACCGGCGACGATCAATAAATCCTTCGGGCGTCCTGTTGAAGGTCACTCCTAAGCGGTCCATCAAATCGATGACTTTCGGAGCCCAGTACGCCATTTCCTTGACCGGTGGCTGGTTCTGGAGAAAGTCGCCGCCATAAATGGTGTCGTCAAAGTGCTTCCACTCGTCGTCACCATCCTGCCGCGTCATGTCGCTGACGCTGTTGATTCCGCCCTGGGCGCAAACGCTGTGAGAGCGTTTCACAGGCGTCAAACTCAGGAGATCAACCTGCACGCCGAGTTCTGCTAGCTTCATGGTTGCTGCAAGACCTGCCAGTCCGCCGCCAACAACGAGAACGCGATTGCTACCCATCGATCTTCACCATCCGAAAGTGTTTGATTGGAATGAAAATGTTTTATCTAACAGCTGATTTGGTATGACTTTTCCCTAAGGAAAGTCCTTGCCTGCTTCAATACGCATTAAAATAACCGAATTGCCGGTGTGGCCGATAACTTCTCAGAAACGACGCCAGCCTATTTCACTGGTTCGGGTTGGGGTTCAGGAGCCGCATGATGCCCTTCGGTCCGTTTATGGTCGTCCGGAGTGATCGTGTGCCCCTTGACTCGCGATTCGTACATCTCGTTTTCAATGATTTCAGCCTCTTTGGCGTCTGTCGTCTTGACGGCAACGAGCGAGCTGAGACCAGCCATTCCAATAAAAACTCCGAAAATGGCACAAGCAATACTTGCCCGATGTTGCGATTTCGGAGTCAACCAGACCCCCCAGGTGATCCCCGCGGTCCAAATACCGTTGGCCAAATGGAAAGTGCAAGCCAAAACGCCAATGGCGTAAAAAATGGGCCAAACAACCCCCAAGCTATTCATGGCATTCGCCAGGGAGCTTGCGGCGTTGTACGGGCGAAACTGGGCCATGCCCAGCGGTTCTGCCACGCTTTTCAGCCACCAATCGGCATGGAACCAACCATGTAAGTGAAATACGTGGGTAAAAATGAACAGGATCGCTATGTAGCCCGTCGTGCGTTGCCATGTGTAACGACGATTTCCAACGGTTCGATAGCTCTGCAAATTCGATTTGCCAGACCTCGAAATCCAAACGCCGAACGAGGCATGAAAAATGATCGGCAAGAAAATAAACGCCCATTCGATCACCGGCAAAAACGGCAGGCTATGAATGGTGAAAACGTTGTTCTGAAAAACGGATGCACCGCCCAGCAGACTTGCATTCGTCACCAAGTGGACGCACATGTAGGCCCCAACAGGGACAAGTCCGCTTAACGAATGGAGCCGCCTGATCAGGAACTCATTTCGCTTAAAGAACGAAATCGGTGCAGCCGTGGTTGCGTGCGAACTCATAAAGAATTTTCTCGGTCTGTCGGCGGGGTTTGAGGTAAAAAAGGATAGTGTTCGGGAAGAATTTGAGAATGGGTAGCGTCTGCCATCTTCACAATCTTGATCAACTAGGATTTAGCCGTAAAGGATATCTCAGTTTTAACTTGGCACCAAGGGCTATCCTCAACTAGTACTACCGTCAAAATCCGAATACCCCTTCAAGGATCGGTTGCGAAGAGTTTTACAATCGCGTCAAAATTTCTTGTTTCGTTGACAGGGTAGATTTAGTCGAACTATACTCGAAGTCCGGTGGATTGCTGTCTCCAGTCCGCCCGGTTCAGTCTTCTTGCAACCCAAGGGGCTAGCCAACTTATTCCCTTTCGTTTGTCGCACCATTCCCAGCGGATGATTACATGACACACCTCGGCCGAATTTTCACCCTCTTGGTCCTTCTATTGAGTGTGGCCTTTTTCATCATTTCGTTGCTCGCAAACTCGACTCACATCGATCACAAGAAAAAAGTAGCAACCTTCCAGACTCAGGCAAAACAGCTGGAAACAACGGTGGACGAGCTGAAGAAGCTTGTCGAGCAGTTGCAAACGGCACGTGCTCAGGAACAAGCTGGCCGTCGATCCGCCTTGGCTGCTTTGCAAACCCAACTCGAAAACGCCAAGGAACAGCTTGCCCAAGCCACCACCGAACTCAACGACAAAGCCGCTGCACTCACTCAACAAACTCAAAGCTTGTCAGCAACCGTAGACCGAGTCAAACAGATTACGACTCAAAACGAGACGCTCAAGGCTGAGATCGACAAAATCATTACAGACCGCAACGATCAACGGCGAAAGGTTATTACCCTGACCGATAACTTGAACGGAATGCTAAGCCGCGAAGCTGATCTTCTGTCGGAACGAAGCAAGCTACAGCAAAGCTCGACCTACTTCCAAGCCAAGGCTGAAATGGCCGAATCCGCACTGAAAACAGCTGGAATTAAAGATTTTGATGACGTTCCCCCAGCCGATCTCAAGGGTGTTGTGCTAGAAGTCGGCAGCAACCAGTCGGTTGTCGTGTCAGTCGGCAAGGATGACGGCTTGCGTGAAGGCCACAAGCTGGAAGTTTATCGAAGCGGCCAATATCTCGGGCGTATCCAAATTGGATTGGTTGAGGACGATAAGGCCACCGGGCAGATCCTAACATCGTTCCGCAAGGGCTACATCCAAGCAGGTGACAAGGTCGCTGCAAAGGTCAACTAAGCAAAGCAAGCATTACAACCGTTCCCGAGAACGATCCACCATTTCGTAAGCCACTTAACTAAACCACGATTCGTATGTCAGCAAAGCATCCCATTTCGGTCTACACCATGATGATGGTCCTTGCGACAATTTTCATGTTTTTGGCGTGCCTATTCATGGGAATCGAATGGGCTCGGTACGGTAGCTAGCCTACAGAACTAGCCTAGATTAGTCTGGAGCCGCCACGGGGCCGCCGGCGATTCCGACTTCAATAGCGTCTCTAGCTGCAAGTTTAGATCATCCATCTCGGCAAGCAGATGGTCATATTGGCTCATCAGCGACCCCAGAGTTGCGATCTCCTCAGGTGCCAATACCACATTCGGTTCGTCATCCATTGCCACAGGATGGGCAATGGTCGTAGGTTGGTCGCTGGATACTATTTCGTTTTCTCCAAGAAAGAATGGGATACAAACTAGCTTTCGTCCTGTTCGCTCTCATCCATGGACGCAAAAGAATCCGCGCCTATTTGTACCGATATGTTAAGCCATTCTACTTAGGCTGCGGTTTCTACTTGCGGTGACCAATCCTGCTAAAGAACAAGATGGCATCCCTGGGCCGTTGAACTTAGCAATAACAACTAGCTTTGAACCGGTGTCTGGAGCCGTTCGCCCCTCTTTGGTACGATCGTTGCATTCCAGTAGAAATCGTGATTGACGCTGCCAAACGTGTTGGCAGCCACGGTTTCGTCCGACGTTGCTTTTGTTTTGGAAAGCTTCCGATGCTCTACTTTGTACTTGTCATTCCAGCAATGCTTTTAGCGATTGGAGCACAATGGCTCGTTCGCTCCGCATACAACCGATCCAGTCAAATTCCTGCTCGCATGAGCGGTGCAACCGCCGCACGGAAGATCCTAGATGCGAACGGCTTGCAACACGTCCCCATCGAATTAACACACGGGTACCTATCCGATCATTATGATCCGGCAACCAAGGTGGTTCGTCTAAGCGAAGACGTCTTCCAAGGGCATTCTATGGCGGCTGTTGGAATCGCGGCTCACGAAGTTGGGCATGCCATTCAAGATGCACGAAACTACTTGCCTCTGGTTATTCGCAATGTAGCTGTGCCTGTGGCGGGCTTTGGAAGTTCCTTGAGCCAAGTCTTTTTGATTGCTGCCATGGGCTTGATGTTCGCAGGCCTATCTGGGCTTGCAGCCGGCGCCATGCTGCTTTTTGTGATCGGTTTCTCAGCGACCGTCCTGTTTCAGATCATCAATCTACCTGTCGAGTTCAACGCCAGTTCGCGCGCAAAGACAGAGCTTGTTTCGCTGGGCATTGTGCATGGACAAGAGCTGTCTGGTGTCAATAGAGTATTGACCGCAGCAGCCCTGACCTACGTTGCGGGGACATTGCAGACCATCGCGAATCTAGCCTACTATATCTTCCAGTTCATCATGATTTCGGGACTGGGAAGTCAAAGAGACGAATAATCCCAGGGACAAACCGGATTTTGGCATCTTTCGGTTTGGTTGTCGACAAGAACGCCCACTCGACCAAACCGATAGAAACTTCCGGACCCCTGAACTAGTCAAAAACCTTCATTTCGCAGCTCAATCCCCCGGCAGCGGGAACATAGGCCTGCCTTGCATAGTCCATCACCATTCGATGGCTGCTGAAACGCCAGGCCAATGTGCTGATGCTGTTCATCATCATCTTGATCCATTTGCGAGGCAAACCGTCTCGATCACGGTCGTAGAAAATCGGGACGATACGATCTTCAAGGGTTTGATAAAGATAATCTGCATCGCGTTTGTCAGTCAGTCGATCATCGGTATGGCTAGTTCCCTTCCCGATCGCGAATCCGTTGGAGCCGTCGTAAGCCTCCGCCCACCATCCATCCAGGATGCTGCAATTCAACCCACCATTCAGGACCGTTTTTTGTCCGCTTGTTCCGGACGCTTCGAGCGGTCGACGCGGGTTGTTGAGCCATACGTCAACCCCTTGAATCAAGTGGCGGCAGACGTTGATGTCATAGTCTTCAATGAAAGCAACTCGGCCGGCGAATCGCGAGTCCAGACGCAGATTCGCAATTTCTTGAATAAAACGCTTTCCAGGCTCATCTTTCGGGTGGGCTTTACCAGCATAAATGATCTGAATAGGTCGTTCGGTGTTATCAAGCAATCGGCAAATGCGTTCCAGGTCGTTGAACAGCAAATTGGCTCTCTTGTAGGTTGCAAAGCGGCGCCCAAAACCGATGGTTAAGATATTCGGGCTCAGGATGTTTCGAGCGGCTTCTACGATCTCATCGCTTTCGCCCCGGCGTCGGCATTGACGGGAAACACGTCGTCGGACGAACGCTAGGAGCAAATTCTTAAGAGCATTGTGCGTTTCCCATAGCTCACCCGGATCAACCGAGTGGATATTTTGCCATACATCGGGCTCGCCCATTTGGCTCTTCCAATTCGCAGGAAAATGCCGATCGTACAGTTGCTGCATTTGCCATGCTAGCCAGCTCTCAATGTGCACTCCATTGGTGATGTGCCCAATCGGAATGTTTCGCTCTTCGCGAGTTGGCCAAAGATTTTTCCACATCCGCCTTGAAATGTGCCCGTGGAGTTGGCTGACCGCATTGGCCGCACGAGACATTTTAAGTCCAATCACGGTCATGCAAAATGTTTCGTTGGGGTCGAACGCGTTGACCCGCCCAAGGCCCATCAAGTGCTCGGCGCTGATTCCAAGTGCATCTCGCAACGGCCCAAGGTGCTCTTCAATGATCGCAGCATCAAACCGATCGTGACCAGCAGGTACGGGTGTGTGCGTTGTGAAGATTGTTGACTCAGCAGTCTCACGCATCGCATCTTCGAACGACATTCCATCGTCGGCCATACGCTCTCGCATGACTTCCAACGGAGCAAAAGCACTGTGTCCTTCATTCAGATGGTAAACACCAGGATTAATTCCTAGAGCACGTAATGCCTTTACACCTCCTACCCCGATGACCATTTCTTGCCGAATTCGAGTCCTTTCATCGCCACCATACAAACGACTAGTCAGTTCACGATCTTCCGGACGATTTCCTTCCACATTGCAATCGAGAAGGAACAAGCGAACGCGGCCAACTTGAACCTTCCACACCTTGGCTAGCAATCGTCCGTTTCGCGTATCGATCGCAATCATAAGCGGTGTTCCATCCGACTGAAGGGCAGGCTCCAGCGGAAGGTCTTCTACCTTGGTTTCGTAATATTCTTCGCGTTGATAACCATCCCCACTGAGATGTTGTTTGAAGTAACCGTGCGAGTAGTACAGGCCAATTCCGACCAAGGGAACCCCTAGACCGCTAGCACTTTTTACATGGTCCCCTGACAAAACACCCAGGCCACCCGAATAAACGGGCAACGATTCATGCAGTCCGAATTCGGCAGAAAAATAAGCGACCGGCTTTCCACCTAAAACGCCAGCATTATTCTGAGCCCAAGTGTTTTTGCACTCCAAATACTCTTGCAAACGTCGGTACGCGTAATTCACTCGGCTGTGAAGCACCATTTCGCCCGCTCGAATTGCCAATCGTTCAGGCGTGAATTCTCGGAGCAGAGCGATTGGATTGTGGTCCAGTTGACGCCAACGAATCGGATCGATGTCACGGAATAGGCTGTTGACTTCGGGTTGCCAGCTCCACCACATGTTGCGTGCAAGGGCCATGCACTTGTCATAAAGCGAGTCTGCATCGATTTCGTTGGCGATTCCCGTGACTCCCACTTCTTGTCCAAGCGAATACTCGATTTGGGTCATGATTAGATTCTTTCGTATCACTGGCTATTGTTTCGAGCCCAACTCAGCATTGAATCAGGCCGAGTTTGGATCATGAATTGGTTTTTTAGTCGCATCCATAGCATTATCGACCATTCCCACCGCGTTATCGATCGTTATAACGTATCGCTGGCGTTTATTCAAAGTGCACCTAGTATCTACCGTCACACAAGGCAGACCAGGCAAGCTCGGCAAAATGAGTCGCCTCTGCCGACATGTTCTTTAAGAACACGACATGCTTTTCCTCAACAAGATCGAAGAGGCTATCCTAGGCCCATTGAAGTCATGACGCTTATACGAAAAACTTGCTAGGTGGAGCCGGACGGCCAAAATGATAGCCTTGAGCAAGAGTAAAACCGAGAGCTTTGCAGACTTCAGCTTCTCTCTCGTTTTCGATACCTTCGGCAAGTGGTTGCACCCCGAGGTCAAGCACAATCTGCACCAGAGAACCCAGTACTTTAACGCGTTCTGGAGAAGCTTTGTCGATATCGCGGATGAGCCCCATATCAAATTTCAAAACATCGGGTGCTGCGTTGCATAGTTCGGCCAATCGATTCTGACCGGCTCCGAAATCGTCATACGCGATCTGAATATTGAGATCTTTGAGTCGCGACTTGAGCTCAAACATTTCTGCGGAGTTCGTAATCGCCGATTCGTGTATCTCGAGGGTGATCGGTAAACCTCTTGCCAGTTCACGCACTTGAACCATAGACTCTAGAAGATCGGCTCGTCCGAGTTCAAGCGGATGTGTGTTGACGTAAATACGAGTCGGTCCAGGAAGGCCTAGCCCTTCTCGAATGCCCTCCCACCGAAGCATTTGGCTCAATTCCACTTCCATGTTTAGCTTCGCTGCCGCACCGAACATCGCCGCGCTGGATTCCAGTCCGAACATGCGACTTCTCGCCAAAACCTCGTAACCCAAAATAGATGCACCATCGATCGAGACAATTGGCTGAAAGAAGGGGGTCACCAACCTCTTCTCCATAAGTCGATCGAACTGTACCAGGGCAAGCGCTTGATCGCACACGTCCTCGGCAACGGTATTCGAAGCGGTCGCATGATCATCGCATCGCACTCGAAATGCCATATCCGCAAACTGAACCAAATCATCCGATTTTAATGTAGTCAAATCGGAAACGCGCCGGCCATTGACGTATGTACCGTTGGTGCTGTTTCTATCGATTAGAACTAAATTGCCATCTCGAACCGTTAGATCAGCATGGTGGCTAGAAACGGTTCTGGATGGAAGCTGCAGACTGCAACCCGCTTTGCGACCGACAGAAAATGGTACTGGATGAATGACGGTCAGAGCGTTGGAAACCCGCATCCCAACCGATGCTAAAATCCAAACTGTTTTTGTTTCGCTTGCGTTTCTCAGACGAGAATTAGTCGAAATCGGCTTGTTCGCAATCACAATCGCGTTGTCGTTACTCATCGGCGGGGGGCCATCGGGATAAAACCATTAAATCGACATTGTGTATTGTAGGAATTGTGCACCGCGGGAAAAACACACAACGCACTCAGTACTGTAGATCATAAAATGTGCACCGTGCTAGAAATGCGATTTTTGTCGACAGATTCTTCAAGATGCAGACGGACTTATCCATTTCCATTCATTGTATCCACCTAGCGCATGTCGATAGCTAAGAACAAGCGGTGGGCCTGAAACGTAACTCTGTTCCTTGCGTGCTCCTTGCTTAACTGACCCCATTCGTTCATCTGAAATTCATTTGAGAAGCAATCTAATGCAGCCCTTGTTTGCCATTCGAGATACCTCCATGTTGACGGGTACGCCGCTTCCAGCCGTGCTGAACGAGGATGCTTATTGGCCATTTGAACCCAAAACGCTCGAAGAGTGTGGGATCTCCGAAATGGCTCTTGAATCACTCTTGCTGCAAACCTTTCTCGCGGTAGGTACATCGACGGGACGCGGCATGACCGACCGGGTTAAGATACCCTACCGTATCATCGAGCAGCAATTGGCCCAGCTTCGTGTTCGCCAATTAATTGTCCATGCTCGACCAGCACCACTCAATGATTTTTATTACAGTCTCACAGAAAATGGACAAAATCGAGCGCTCACGTATCAGAAAGCTACTTCGTACACAGGTCCGGCTCCCGTTCCTTTGATGGACTACATCCTAAGCGTAGAAGCGCAAGCCAGTAACTTCGAGCCAATCACCAAGACCGAATTAAAAGCGGCTCTTAGCGAAGTCACTTTCGACGAAACTTGGCTGGACTTTCTAGGCCCCGCCATCAATAGCAACTCGGGGATATTCTTGTACGGTCCTCCAGGCAATGGAAAAACCACGTTAGCCCGTTGCCTAGCAGCGTGCCGCGGCCAGGAAATATGGATTCCGTACGCTATTATTGACGATGGGATAATCATTAAGTTCTTCGATGCCGCTTACCACACTCCATGCTCCTCGACTGTTTCAAAAAAGGGACTGATGGCTGACCAAGAGCACGATCGACGCTGGGTTCGTGTCACCCGCCCGACCGTAGTTGTCGGTGGCGAGCTGACACTGGATTCTTTGGAGATTCGGCATGACCAACGGAGCAATACCTGCGAAGCGCCTCTTCAAATGAAAAGCAACTGCGGTTGCTTGTTAATCGATGACTTTGGGCGTCAGCGGATTGCTCCTGCAGAACTGCTCAATCGTTGGATCGTACCTTTAGAAAGTCGCCAAGATTTCTTGAATCTACCAACAGGCAAAAAGCTCAATGTTCCATTTGAACAGATCATTTTATTCTCCACAAACCTGCAGCCCGAAGAACTCGTGGACGAAGCATTCCTGCGACGTGTTCCTTTTAAGATTAGCATTGGCGATCCTGCGATCGAAGAGTTCATGGAACTGTTTCGTCGCGCTTGCGAATCAAGCGACATTCCTTGGAGACCCGATTCCGTAGAGAAACTAATTGTAAAACACTATCGGTCTGTAAATCGCCCGCTTAGGCGATGTCACGCACGAGACTTATTGCATCAAATCAAATGTTTGTGTCTCTATCGAGGCGAGCGCCCGGAGCTTCGGCCAGAACTTCTAGATATCGCCTGTAAAAATTACTTCGGAAACCAACCTGTTTTCCGACCCTCCGCCGCGAGTCTTGCGGCACCAGGGGGTAGGCAGCTTCCCAACAGCCCAAGGTCAACGTCCTCCCCATCGCCAACGCAAACAATGTACTTGGGGAATATAACTCCTCTGACGGAATCAAAGATTGCATCGCAAGAGATGCAAGCAAGTGGTAATGTGCCTTCGGAAGCGTCACCAAAGATACCGCTTAAAAACAGCCCTAATGGAGTTGTTCCCTCCCTGCCGATCAACGGTACCGAACCTTCATTAGCATCACCCTCCATTCAAACTGGAAGTTGAACGAAGCTACACCTATGATTTCAGCATCGACAAGTATTCAAGCGGGTTTTGAGCCTATACCGGGTTATGTACTTCGTGAAAAATTAGGCTCGGGTGGCTACGGCGAAGTGTGGCTAGCTGAAGCGCCTGGCGGACTAAAAAAGGCTATCAAGTTCGTTCATGGGGACATTGACGAAGACCGCGCCAACAACGAACTCAAATCGTTACAGCGAATTCGGCAAGTGAATCACCCGTTTATTCTTTCCCTCGAGAGAATTGAAGTGATCGCAGGCCGACTGCTAATTGTGACAGAGCTCGCTCAAGGCACTCTCTATGACCGATATCTTGAATTTAGAGAAAAGGGTTTTGCCGGAATATCACGCGAACTCTTGCTTGGCTACCTGCGCGATGCAGCGGATGGGCTCGATTTTCTTTGCCAGCAGCATGATCTACAACATTTGGACGTAAAGCCGGCAAACCTTTTGCTTGTGGCAAATCGAATCAAAGTTGCTGACTTTGGGTTGATCAAGGATATCCAGTCCAATAGCCTCTCCATGATGGCTGGATTGACCCCCACGTATGCAGCTCCAGAAATGTTTGATGGGCGTCCAGGCAGGTTTAGCGACCAGTACTCCTTGGCTATTGTCTACCAAGAGATGCTGACGGGCACTTTGCCCTTTCGAGGTAGAACGACAGCTCAACTCGCGAACGAGCATTTGCAAAAGGCACCTAATCTAGAATCCATTCCTCCATTGGAACGTCCAATACTAAGTAAGGCTCTGTCCAAGAAACCTCAACTTCGCTTCAGCGATTGCCGAGAGCTGATCAATTCTCTCGAACACTGTCGAAAACAATCCATCGAACTGGACGAAAAAGATCCAGCCAGCCTTGCGCGAATCAAACCGCGATCAACCCGTCCCCCGTCTTTCAATCAACCGTTGCGACCGTCCCAGGTGCCCACGCGCAGTGTCCCTGACTCAGATGCGAATTGGACAAACTTTAGCGACAAAGGTTCTATCGAGTTTACGCCAGCCACTATAATTGAAATCACAGGCGGCACGCCTGAGGGTGCTGAATCGATTCAGATTTTGCCCCCGATGAACGTTCTCGATGTCCCTCAGGCTGACTCGGAATCCAGCTTGGATTCACAATTGATTCCAAGCCTATCTAAATCGACAGGAAAATCGCTTACCATTGGGATCGGGGGAGTTGGCATTCAATCGATTATCGAAATGCGTAAGCTATGCCAGCAATCCCATGCCAATCTCGATGACCTTACCCAGCGCGGCTTCCTGATAATCGATTCCGATGAGGAAGCAATTCAACTTGCTGTTGCAGTAGACCGTGACGGACGGTTACCTTACCATTGCGCGACATATATCCCCCTGAGGTCCCCCCAGCATTATCGACAATCCGATAGAGTTAGTTTTACTCAGATAAGCCGACGATGGGTCTACAACATTCCAAGATCGCTTAAGACAGAAGGGGTGCGTCCCCTTGGCATGTTGGCATTTTTAGATCGAGCAAGTTACGTATTTGAGTCCATCAGAGAGGCGCTCGCAGAAGTCGCTCGCAGCCAAGGTGAAGCCGCTGCTCTGCAACCCATCGACGTTCACGTTGTTACCTCGGCACACGGTGGCACTGGAAGCGCTATAAGTTCTGAAGTGGGCTTTTTTGTAAGACAAATTGCAGCCGATTTTGGTCTGGAGGTTCAACTTGAACTGGTGCTTACATGCGCAATACCGCATTCAAACACAGCGATGGATCTTCCGATCGCGACGGCCCTTGCATTTCTTACTGAGCTCAATCATTACCATAAGACCCAAGGACTGCACCCGGCCATCAACGGCCTTCCTGCGTCGAACGCAATTCACCAAGCCCCCTTCGATCACGTCTCTTTGATTTACGGTGGTCAATTTGGGAACATAGACGATCTTTTTTCAACCGTTGAGCAAGCAGGAAGATATCTATGGTCGCTTGCCGAAACCAAGCTCGGTGAAACTTTGCGTCAAACAAGGAAAGCCGACGAAGCTAGACTTGCATCAACACCAGATCATGATATCACGCCTTGGATCAGCACCGTCGCGACTCGCAAAACGGAAATATCATCCGTTGTTTCCGAGGAAGTCTCAGCCGCACGGACCTGCCTTCCTATTGCCTTGCCTTGGCTAGCCGCCCTGGATTCGATTGTCTCAAGCAGATCGCGAACGGAGCGAAAAAGCTCATTAGACAGTCGAACTCAAGAACAAATCGACTTCCTAATCGGGGATATGTTCCGAACCAATCGATGGACCGCTCAGGCATGGGTGCATCAGTGCATGCAATCGATCATCGATCAAGTCCCAACTTCAGTCGAACGCGCAATCAACTCGAACGATCTAGACGCATCTCAAATAACCGATCTCGACATTATAAGCGATAGCTTAGCAATCGATGCATCAGAAACGTATCAATCCGTCTCGCAATTGGTGACAAAAACAAGAACCACCTTAATCACCTCCATTGTTAGCAAGTTTCTGACCTCCCCCTCGGCATGGACAACTATCCACGAAATCACAGATATAACCGCGAATCAGTTCCGTATTCACGCGAACTCCCTACAAGTCGTCGCCGAACGACTCTTGGAGAAGCACGATGAAACTCTCGAGAAGATGTATCAGGGTGAACAGGGCTCCACCATCGAATTGGATCAACAGCTACAAGCTATGGCGATCGAAGCACGTTTTCATTCCATCGCCGCGAAAATGCTGGAGAGAATGGCCGAGCATGTAGGCCATCTCGAAGAAATCTGGATTCATCAATGCGTTACTCTACGACAAGATCTAATCCAATGGATTGAACAACTTTGTTTAGAAATCGGTATTCGATGGGACGACTCCTGCGAGATGCAATCGGCTTCGATCTCGCTTCGACGACTAAACATCGATGAGGATCTATCCCGTAATCTTAAAAAACGCATTCTGGATCTAGCCTGCAGCAGACTTCTACCGGAATCTTCTAATCCGGTCGCTTTGGACGAAGTTTTCAATTTAGCATTCACCCATTTTTCGGAGCGTTCCAAGAAGTCAAACCGTTCAGCCACGCTGCCTTCTCAGGATAATGCTGATATCACGAATCCGATCGAGCGCATTCCAACGACGGAAGCGAACCAGCATTCGCCCAACGATCTACTTGGTCCAACCACGAAGGGAAGCCATTCAAAAATAGAACCGACTAACTTGGCCCAAGAACTTATTCAAACGCGCCCTTATCTTGTGGATTTCGGTGGGGCCGTTCGTAACATTTTGGTCGTTCCTCATGGAGTGGTAGAACAACTTCAGCCTGAACAGAGAGCGGAACTGGCACAGCATCAAGTGACTTTCATTCAAACCGAGCAAGGAGAATGTGAATTGGTTTGCATCGGCGAGCGTCTCGTACTGACCGAAATCATCGATCGAGTTTGGATGCCTTCCTCTCAAAACTGGGAGCTCACAAATCGAGTGTTTGCACGCGTCGACATTGAGTGGCAACCGATTCAATAGTTCTTCAGTACGATTGACGCAGCGCGGTCCAGATTCTGGCAAACGACCACCAACAAATGGCGACACAACCTAGGATCATCAACATCGTATAGACAACGTTGATAGCCGTCCAAATCCTCTTTTCGCGATTCGAGAAAACAGGGCTCCACCACAGGATAGGTAATCCCAGAAACCCGGTGACGGCAAATAGAACAACAAGAATTGCACGCCGCGAACCAAGCAAACGTGACTTTGCGTCGGACTTGGAGGAATCAAGCTTGGGAGGCGGTGTCGGATGCATCTGAGACAAGGTTGGGAACCGATTAGGTTGGAAGTCTTCCTTCTGCGATTTCTTGTTCCCATTGCCGCATCAACGGCCAGTCTGTGGCACAAGTCCCAAAATCCGAAAGCGTCAAATAACTTCGCAGGCGATCCAGGACTTTGTCAATCATCCTGGGGTCTTTGCGAAAATACGGTCCATGACTAGGCAACAACCAATCGATCTGAGCGTCTCGAATCCGTTCGAGCGATTTAATAAAGGATGGAATGTCGCTTCCATGATGAGCATCAATGGCACCCACTCCACTATCGCGGTAGATGTTGTCACCGCTCAGTAAAAGTCCACCAAGCTGAAATGCAAGTTGACTATCGGCATGCCCCGGAGTAGACCAGACCTGAAGCTCCAGCCCTCCAATGTGGATGATATCGCCATCATTGACATGAGCTTCCACCGTAACCGGCGGCATCGCTTCACTAATACCCTGTGCGTCAATTTCAGCAAAAGTCTGAAGTCGATCCCCAGATTCTAGCAACCGAGCAGCCTTAGGATGGGCTGTCACCGTCGTCTTCAAAAACTGTTTTGCCTTCGCAAATCCCTGACAATGATCTACGTCGGCATGGGTCGCAATCAAGGTCTTGCATTTAGAGAGCGGAAAATCAAGCTCACGAACCAAATCGATAACCTCTTCCACCGAGTCCTCGTAGCCGATATCGACGAGAGCCCATTCGTCAGCATCATAGATCAAATAAACATTACAACCAATTAAATGACCAGCCTGGACATTCAACTCGATTACATTCGGAAAAATCGGTTTTCGTTGGAGCATTGCAGATGGCAGACAAGTTCAAAGAAGGGCGTCGCGAACAATCAAAACCGAATTCTACGGGGTAACATCGACTTGTAGCAACCCGTTTCGCCGTCGATCCTATCTCTTTTCCGCCATCATATCGCTCGACATATGTGCCGAGACACCGCTAGTATTCGAGAACTTAGGACCTGTGATACGTCGATGTGACTGATGCGTCACCTCCAAGTCGTCTTCGCTGTCTTTGATTTTTGCCAAGGATTTTATCCCTTCCTTCCGCATCATCTGAAGTCCGTTACCCACAGTCTTCGATGCCGGCCAGTGATCTTCCAATTTTCTACCCCATTCACTCAGCCGCTGCAGCAATTGTTGGTCAATTCTACGAACCCGGGTGGCCGCCCTGGCAATGACCAATTGTTCATCTTTTCTTAACTTCCAAAGCTGAATGACCTCGTCAAAATCAATCGGACCGTAGGAAGGATGGAGGAAAATGAATTCACCCCGAGCAAGACACAGTACCGATTCAACCGATTGCGAAGGCCCAACGGAGCGGTTATTTCGAATCACGTTCAACTGCGGGAATTGTCGCCGCAGATCGTCCAAAATTTCAGGGGTCGCGTCGTCCGATTGGTCGTCGACCGCAATCAGCTGAACGTCGCTAGAGATCTCGCACAGTTGCTCGAGCAAATCATGAACTCGCTTTTGCACTTCGGATTGAATATCGCGAACTGGAAAAATAACACTGAGTGATTCTCGCATTCGTCTGTCTCGTTGGACTCATCGTGAAAAATGGATTCAAAACGTGCTCTGCCTCTTCTTCATGTTTCGCTATCGGCATTGCAAGCCAAACAAATTGGCTGCCCTAAAACATGTTGCGTTGTTATAGACGTAGCGAATGTTTGGCTAATGAGCAGCATCTATAGCACGCTGGTTGCCAGTTCCTTTTTCGTGAACTACGGTTCTTCCAGCGATCGACAAACAGGTTCCGCCACAAAGTGGTCCTACTGTTCTTATCGATTGTTCCGATTGTTCCGATTGTTCCGTGTTCTCCGAGTCGGTTTTGGGGTCCGCTTCAAACGAATCACTCGCATCCATGCAGAATTGACAGACAAGACAATGCACAACAACATCCGATCAACCCGTTCGTTGATACCCACCTTTCTCCACACCTTGGATTCGATTCTTTTATGCATGACGTTGCCCTTAGTGCAATGGCTTACTTTTCAGCCCATGAATCAATCCACGATCACTTGCAGCCTTGTCGCTTGCGTTTTACTATTCGTGGTGGGCGAGCTATTTGGAATGTACCGCCCCAGTCGCGATCGATCTGCAGATACCGAAGTGCGAATAGCAACTGCAGCTTGGACCGTTACCTTCCTGGGACTAATTGTCATAGGGCTGCTGACCAGAACGTCCGAAACCTTCGCTCGTTCCACCATTGTATACTGGTACGTGGTTGGCGGACTGACACTGATGTGTTCTCACATGACCTTTCGAGGGCTTCTTGAATCGCTAGGGCGCAGCGGATTCGGAGCCCGAAAGACCGCTATCGTTGGTGCCAATCGCTTAGGACTTGAAATTGCACACAATGCCAAGATCTCGTCGGACAGCGGCCTTAACATCGTCGGATTCTTCGATGATCGAGGGGTTGGTATTTTAGAAGAAAGCGGTGAAGGACGACGCGAGTCCCTGGCAGCAGGGCAGTTGCCTTTTTTGGGAGACTCCGACTTATTGATAGAAATGATCGGACGAGGTGAGATTGATACTGTCCTTTTGACCCTGCCGATGCGGGCTGAAAAACGAATCCAAACATTGCTGGACAAACTTGCCAATACAACAGCTTCCGCCTACATCGTACCCGACTTCTTCGTTTTCGAGTTGTTGCACTCGCGATGGACCCATGTCGGTGGCTTGCCGGTAGTCAGTGTGTTTGAATCACCCATGTATGGCGTCGATGGTTGGCTCAAACGGTCACTGGACTTGGTTCTGAGCTTGGTAGGCGTTGTTTTAGTTGCTCCCATCCTGTTGATCTGCGCTATTCTGATCCGCACCACCTCTCAAGGACCTGTGTTCTTTCGACAAAAGCGGTACGGACTCGATGGCAAGGAAATTTTGGTATGGAAATTCCGATCGATGTATACATGTGATAACGGACCCGTTGTAAAACAGGCGACCAAGAACGATCCTCGCATTACCCCGGTTGGCCGAATCCTCCGCAAAGCCTCCCTTGACGAACTCCCTCAATTGTTCAATGTGATCGAAGGGAACATGTCCCTCGTAGGTCCAAGACCACACGCGACGGCGCACAACGAGCATTTCCGAAAGCTGATTCGCGGTTACATGATGCGTCACAAAGTGAAACCGGGTATCACCGGATTGGCCCAAGTAGAAGGAAGTCGCGGTGAAACGGATACAACGGAGAAAATGGAAGTACGTCTTGGTCTCGATCATCGCTACATTCGCGATTGGTCCATCTGGCTAGATATCAAGATCCTTTTCAAAACGTTCTTTGTCGTACTGAAGCAAGATGCCTACTGACAAGATGCCGATTGCCTAATTTCAATCCGGCTTAACAACACGGTTCGCTAGCTCGCTTAGCTGGGACAAAAAGGTGACATACTTGTTGCGGTCTTTGATGTAATCTTCATCAAAGACCGCCTTGCGAAGCTCGTCTCGTTGTTGGCTAAACTTGGAAAAATCGCGTGGGTCTTCTGGGGAAAATATAGGGCAAGGCTTGTCGTAAACGATGGCCGCACCTTGTTCACCATGCGTGTGAAATCGCGATAACCCGATGACCCGATCGGCGACATAGATCGCCTCATTCAATTCGTGCGTCACCATCAAAATGGTGTATTCCGGGCGTCTCCCTTCTTGCTTTGCCAACAAGTTCTCTTGGTAAAATCTCAGCAACATCAATTGCAAATCTTCACGCATGGCTTCGTCTAATGCGCCAAAGGGTTCGTCCAACAGGACTATCTTCGGCCGCATGATAAATGCTTGTGCGACCGCGACGCGTTGCTTCATCCCCCCAGACATCTCGTGCGGGTACTTTCCACAGGCGCTTTCCAAACCCACTTGCTTCAAAAAATCCCTAGACTTGGTTAGATGAGCTTTCCGCAAAGCCAAGTACTTTCGGATCGCAAAAAGTCGCGTCAGGAAAGACGTTTCATCCAGCTTCAAACCGAAACTAACATTCTGCTCTGCATTCAAAAAGTCGTATAACGAGTAATTCTGGTAGACGATTCCGACATTGCGGTTCGGACCTCGAACGGGAATTCCATCGGTCAAGATCTCACCAGATGTAGGCGGGTCTGTGCCCAGAATCGCTTTTAGCAAGGTGCTCTTACCGCACCCGCTTGGCCCAACTACAGCCACGATCTGCCCCGGAAACACTTGAAGCTGGATATTATCCAGCACTCGATAACTTCCAAACGAATGACTAAGTGATTTGATCTCTAATGCATATTGACTCATCGTTTAGTCCACGTACCAAGGGCACAGTTTGCGGCGCAAGGTAGCTAGGCTCCATTCGGCCGCAAGTCCGATCATGGCTAAGATCGCCAAATAAACATAAACAACACTCATATTCAGAACCGCGATTGCATTCGGATCTGGTACCCCAAACCTGCTCCACCAACAACCATTTCCGCCGCCAAAAGAAAAACCATCGCAGGACCGATCTGAAGACGAATATTGTCGATGATCTTGGGCAGAATCTGCTTCCAAATGACCTCGTAAATAATCTCAAGCTCGGATGCACCTAAGGTATATGCCTTGTTGATGGCCTCGTCGGTTACATCTTGGCACACCGCCTGGTAAATCGATTGCGTCATCGAAAAAAAGATACCCAGGGCCACCATCGATGCGAACATGCTCTGATCCGTCCCCACAACTGCAAAATAAATGGGCATCATGGCGGTCGGAGGGACCTTCGACAAAAACATGACCAACGGGCCCAGCGGGGCTTCTATCCAACGATATGCACCCATCAGGACGCCAACCAAGACAGAAAAAAAGACACCGATGCTCATGCCTAAACCCAATCGCCACATGGTCGCCCGAATATCCACCCAGAACATGGCTGGCTTTGGGTTTTCGGGCAACCCTTGAGGACGGAATATCTGCTTCAGACCCTCGAAAAGCTTCTCGAAGGAGGGAATGGTTGTTTGCAATTCATTAATACGAGTCTGCCGCAGGGATACCATCTCATACGAAACCAAAAGAGCGATCACACCCCCAATGGACAACAACCAAAACAACCATTCAGGGATCGTTCGACGTATCATGCAGGTGGGTTCCAAGTGGCTAGAGCCGGCACAGGTTTTCCTGCCATTTTCCGCTTACGACTAATAATCACAAGATGATGTCGCAAATGCTCGATGTACTTGTCGAGCATCTGTTCTAAACTCACCTTGCCTGATTCGGTATGTACGCCAGTCCGAACAAAAGCCTCATCGGGTAATGCTCTCAGTACAACCGCTGTCATTTGACGATTGAGCTTAAAAACTTCGCATGCATCGAAGGCGTTCAACTTGGAAACTCCCGGCAATAAGTTGAACGCGGATTCATCATATCCGCAAAGCAAAGGATTCGGCATACATGCAATGCGCTTCATTCGGTCCGAACCAATCAAGTCGCTATCCATCATGTGGATCGCGTTTTGATGAAGTGTCCAGGACTTGTCCATAGGCTTCAAATGAAGCTGAACCTCCGTCAGCCCCGCAAATGCCTTCACGAGCGCGTCACCACCCTGAGCGTAAATTTCAATCTTATTCCGATCCATTGCTTGTTTCAGTCACCTCCCACACCTTGGATTGTGCACACCCGTTGCAACCTAACTTAAACTACTTCACTATAATATCAGAATAAATGGGTTCCACACTGCTCCACCGCACCAGAAAAATTGGCCATGCTTTTTCCGCTATCTGGTTTCTCCACTTCGCTAGGCATTCTTTGTCTGTCGGCTTTCTTTTTTTTCGGCGTTGCTCCACCGATTACGGGAGCTCAAGAGACCATTCCGAAATCACAACTCACTGTGGCCGAAACCCAACTCACTCAAGCATCCTTTCCAGTGGTTGATGTCCACACTCATTTTTTTGCTAAAGGCAAGCATGATCCACAATTGCTGGACAAATACGTAGAGATTATGGACCGAAACAACATCGCCGTCTCCATCTCGCTCGATGCCACGCTCGTGCTGCGACTCCAAGACCATCAGCAATTTCTCTGGACCCAATATCGTGATCGCTTCGTTCTGTTCGCCAACATCGATTTTCGTGGTAAGGGTATCCCGGAACAGCCGGAGACCTGGGATTGCAACCAAAGCGATTTTGTCAGAAACATCGTCGAAGAACTCAAGGCACAAGTCGCACAGGGCACCATCTCGGGCCTAAAATTCTTCAAGGATTTTGGCTTGCGGTACCGAAATGCCGATGGGTCCCTGATTGCAATTGACGATGCGCGATTCGACCCCATCTGGAAAGCATGCGGTGACTTAAAGATTCCGGTCATCATTCATACCGCAGACCCCAACGCGTTCTTCGAACCTATCGATGAATCTAACGAACGCTTTCGAGAACTCCAAGTTCATCCCGATTGGTCCTTCTACGGTATCGATTACCCTGCTCGATCGGCACTTCATGCAGCTCGAAATCGCGTTATCGAAAAACACAGCAATACCACCTTTATCGCAGCCCACTTCGGAAATGATGCAGAAAATCTACGCGAACTTGCCGAATGGTTAAACCGATACCCCAATCTGATCGTCGAATTTTCGTCTCGGATTAACGAGCTTGGAAGGCAGCCTTTCTCTGCGAGGCAATTTTTTGAAACCTACCAAGACCGAATCCTGTTTGGAACCGATGGCCCCTGGCCCGAAGAAAGACTTCGAATCTACTGGCGATTCCTAGAGACTCACGACGAGTACTTTCTCTATTCAGAAAAGAAGCCGCAACCTCAAGGTGATTGGCGCATCTACGGACTCAACCTCAGTCAAGACATCCTCAAGAAAGTCTACTCTGGAAACGCAATACGAGTCATTCCCGGAGTTCAACAACGCATCGAAGCTTACGAATCAAAAACAAAATAGGAACAACACCTTAGCCGCAAACGCTAGCGTGGATTATTCATAACCGGAAGCGTAACGGCTTGTTGCTTTAGTGAAGTCGTTATTGGGTAAAGGCGATACGACGGACTTCCAAGTCCGTCCATGGGGAATTCGACGGACTAGGAAGTCCGTCGTACCATGAAATCAACAGCCCGGTAAGCGAGGGATTGCTAAAATCGCCCCGCGCTTGCGCTTCGGGTTGTGAAAGCAGTCTGCATTGTTGGCAACCCAACGTCACAAGTTACGATAGCTTGACTTACATCCAAACCGTACTAGGTTCGTGAATAATCCGCGCTATCCGCGACACGAATTCTTAAAGAAGCCGTAACGCGGCTCAGGACCAATGCGACGGAAGCGTTTTCGTTCTAGCCAAGTGCAAGTTCACCCGGCGATTTCGTTTGGCGCTTGCGTTCGTTCTCTCGAAGAAAGACCTTGCGGATTCGAATGATGTTTGGAGTCACTTCCACCAATTCATCATCTTCGATGTATTCCAATGCGGCTTCCAAAAACAATTGTCGCGGTGGCTTAAGAATCACGTTCTCGTCGCTGCCGGCCGCTCGAACGTTGGTCAGCTTCTTTTCTTTCGTTGGATTCACGACCAAATCATTATCTCGGGCATTCTCACCCACAATCATGCCTTCATAAACATCGTCACCCGGCGACACAAACAACTCGGCTCGGTCTTGCAAAGCAAACAATGTGTATGGAATCGCCCTACCAGGAACCATGGAAATCAACACTCCGTTGGCTCGTCGAGGCAGGTCGGCTTCCATAGGACGATATCCAAAATACCGGTGGTGGATGATTGCAGTACCTTGAGTTGCATTAAGCATCTTGGTTCGCAAACCGATCAAGCCACGTGCCGGAATGGAAAAGCGAAGCAACGTGTACTCGCCTCGCGGAGTCATTTCTTCGAGCAAACCGCGACGATTGCCAACCATTTCCATCACAGGCCCCATCTTCTCGGTTGGGACTTCCACATTGAGCACTTCGTATGGCTCTTGCAATTGGCCATCGATTTGCTTCAAAACAACACGAGGCTTGCTAATGCTCATCTCGTAGCCTTCACGCCGCATGGTTTCGATCAAAATCGAAAGGTGCAAAACACCTCGACCGCGTACGGCGAAAGCTTCACTTCCTTCCACCGGTCGAACTCGCAACGCCACATTTCGTTCTAGCTCTTTTTCCAAACGAGTCTTCAACTGACGCGTTGTCACGTATTTTCCATCGCGACCCGCAAGAGGCGATGTGTTAATGCTGAAGATCATTTCCAACGTTGGTTCATCGACTGTCAATCGAGGCAGCGCGTTGAGCTCCCCTCGATTGCAAATCGTGTCACCAATTTCGATGTTTTCAAGACCAACGACGGCCACAATGTCCCCAGCACTTGCCGTATCCGTATCCACGCGGCCCAGCTTATCAAACACCTGAACGCTTGCAACCGTCGCCGGAACAACCTTTCCCTCGTCTTTTGCAAGATCGACTGTTTGCGATTTTTTAATTGTTCCGCATTGGATTCGACCGATCGCAATTCGACCCACATAGTCGGACCAATCCAAATTGGTAACCAACATTTGCAACGGAGCATCGGGTTCTACTTCCGGACCAGGAATCTTTTCTAACATCATGTCCAACAATGGAATCATGGAATCACCAGGGGTTTTCCAATCCAGAGTCGCATATCCTGCACGGCCAGATGCAAAAATCACATCGAAGTGATCCATGAAATGCTCGCCACCCAGATCTACCAATAGCATCAGTGCTTCTTCAATCACCTCGTTGCAACGAGCGTCCGGACGATCGATTTTGTTGATCACAATAATCGGCTTGACACCTACCTCGAGCGCCTTGGAAAGCACAAATCGAGTTTGAGGCATCGGCCCCTCGGACGCATCCATCAAAACCAAAGCGCCGTCCGCCATCCGCACAACTCGCTCCACTTCGCCACCAAAGTCCGCGTGACCAGGGGTATCAATCAGATTGATCTTCACCCCTTTGTATTCAATCGCAATGTTCTTAGAAAGGATCGTAATCCCTCGCTCGCGTTCCAAATCATTGCTGTCAAGAATTCGCTCTCCTTGCAATTGCGATTCACGGTATTGACCGCTTTGCTTCAACAAGCAATCCACCATGGTGGTTTTGCCGTGGTCAACGTGAGCGATGATGACAATGTTACGAATATCGTTGCGACGCATTGGACTGAATTCAGTGGTTAAGTGTATTGCGTTGCTACAATTTCATTGCAACGCGGAATCAAAAACAGAACGATCGCCGAAACGATATGTCAATTAACAAAGATCGTGGACTAGGACTCATCACCCGCACGAAAACTGCCAACCAGGGTTGGTGTGTATTCGCACAGCTCGCTTGCTTGGAAGTAAAGATTGACTTCTCGAGCCGCCGATTCTTCACTGTCCGACGCATGAACCAAATTCATTTGCCTTGAACTGGAGAAGTCACCCCGGATGGTCCCTGGCGCAGCCTTCAAACCATTCGTGGCCCCAAGCATTTCGCGGATCACACGCACCACGTCCAACCCTTCGATCACCATCGCAACAATCGGCGATGATGTAATGAACTCCTCAAGATTTGGATAGAATGGCTTGCTGACGTGTTCAGCGTAGTGCTGCTTGGAAAGCTCCGGACTGACTCGCACCATTTTCATGGCGATAATGTTCAAGCCCTTTCGCTCGAATCTTCCAATAATTTCACCAACCAAGCGTCGCTCGACACAATCTGGCTTCAAGAGCACCAAAGACTTTTGCATTATTAACCCGACGAACACAACGAGAGGAACATTAATGCCCAACTCTCGCGAAAGAGAACTCGGGCAGACGAAGAATAACGAGGAATTCTCTCGATTTTTCAGTTTATGGCTAGATCAAAACGTTCTCACCCCGTTTCGCCCCAGATCTGGAATGCTCCCCCAAAACCGCGGCCCTAACGTCACTTCACCGCCGAGCCGACCAGCGGTGAACCAAACACCGTTCACAAGCCATCGAGGGGTCTGGGATCAGCATTAACCGTGAAGATTCGGTTAACGCCTCTTGTCGACTCCCATATTTCGATTCAACCAAGAATCCTGATGCCATTCAAGTTAAGGAAATGAAATTCGATTTTCTCCCCCTGGCCCGTTTCGAGCTCTTTGCTTGAAACTGTCTTAATCCCAACCCGACGCGTAACCACTTGTCGATTTCATGCTTTTTCCCAATGCATTTCGTTTAACAGCAGTACCGTTCAATCCATCGTTTAACAGTCAGCCGAAGGCGTGCTTACTGCCATTCACGCACGCCTACGGCTGACGGTTAAACGAAATCACTGCAGCTGGTGCTAAACGACTCAAGCAACAAGCCTGTAAGCGAGGGAAGGTTTGCCACCTAAACCGCATTGGTTTCAATCATGCGCTTGCAAATTTCTTGCAATTTTCTCGGGTCAATGTTCTTGTTCTTTTTCTTCGCAGGACCAACCAACGCCGCTAAGGCCTTCTCGTTGCCTGCCCTGACCTTTTCAATGACATCAGGATTCTCTTCCAGCAATTGCTTGCACAGCGACTCAAACTCGCCCGAATCCACTTGAACAATGCCCAACAATTCGATCGCTTTTTCTGCAGTCAAACCAGGCTGATCTACCATTTTCTGAAGGGCTTCTTTCCCCCGTGAAGTATCGATGCGTCCGCCCTCGATGGCGATCAGAAGTTTGGCTAGCTGAGCCGCCGATACCGGATACGATTCGACCGAACAACGATTTTCGTTCAAATATCGAAACACATCCTGAAGCATCCAAGAAGTGGCTCGCTTGGAAGTGACCCCGAGCGAAGTCAAAGCTTCCAAGTACTCGATGGCTTCGCGGCCTTGCTGGATCAGGATCTCCGCCTCGTTTGGCTTTAGCTCCAGAGTGCCGATCAAATGCAACCGAACAGAATTCGGAGTTTTGGTGGCAAGGTTTCTGGCTTGCTGGATATCATCTTGCGAAAGAACAACCGGCACCAAATCGGGGCAGGGAAAATAACGATAGTCGGCTGAACCTTCTTTCTCCCGCTGCAGCTCCGTTTCCCCCGCCTCGTCGTTCCATCCTCGAGTGGTTTTTGGGGATTGGCCGATGATGAGTCCGGTTTCTGTAAAGGCTTCGAATTGACGGTCCACCTCGAAATGGATCGCTCGCTCGACAGCGCGGAAGCTATTCAGATTTTTGATTTCGACGATCGGGGTTGCTACTGTTTCGCCATCGCGTTCGAGATGAAGATTGACGTTTGCGTCGGCGCGCAATGACCCTTCCTGCATGTTCCCGTCGGTGATGCCTAAAAACATCATCAACAAACGCATCTCGGTCAAATAGTTCTTGGCCTCTTCGGCGCTAGAGATAACCGGCTCGGACACGATCTCAAGAAGAGGTGTACCGGCTCGATTGAGATCGATACGGGTATTCGACTTTCCCTGAGCCTCATCATGCATGCTCTTGCCAGCATCCTCCTCCAAATGAGCTCGAACCAAAGCGATCCGTTTCTTGACGGGTTTTCCAGTGGCTTCATCTACCGAATCGATCTCCAATCCTCCACGATTGCAAATTGGAAGATCAAATTGACTGGTCTGATACCCTTTCGGCAGATCAGGATAGAAATAATTCTTGCGATCCCATTTCGTAAAAGGGGCGATGTCACACCCAAGCGCAATCCCAGCCCGGACGGCCAAATCAATGGCCTTTTTGTTGAGAACGGGAAGCGCCCCTGGAAGCCCTAAACAAACGGGACATACTTGCGTGTTCGGGGGCGAACCAAACTGAGTGCTGCATCGGCAAAAAAGCTTGGTATTCGTTTTCAATTGGACGTGCACTTCCAACCCGATAACGATGCGATAAGGTCTTTTGATCATATTGGCTTGGATTATTCCAGGAACGCTAAACGATGCTCGGGCAAAATCGGGGATTTATTTGCTTCGCCCGAGATTTCGACAACATACTTTGGAACCGCAAAACCCGGAAGCCTTTTAGCCAGTTCCGACACCAAATGCATTCCTTGCGATTCATCCACTTCAAAATGCTGAGCCCCCGCAACTCGGTCCAATTGATGAAGGTAATAAGGCAACACGCCAAGATTTACCAGGCGTTCACAAAGCTCTGCAAGTGCGTCGACCGAGTCATTGACATCGCGCAACAGAACCGCTTGATTGAGAACGATTGCACCGCAGGATTGCAATCGCCGAATCGCCTCAACCACATTTCGATCGATTTCATTGGCATGATTGATGTGAAGCACGACCCATTTCGACAATCTGGTTGCGGAAAGCCAACGGCATAACGCATCATCGACACGTTGTGGGATCACCACCGGCAATCGCGTGTGAATCCGCAGGCGAGCAAGATGAGGGATCGCATCGAGATGCTCTACAAGCTCCACCAGCCGATCATCGGTAACCGTCAAGGGATCGCCCCCAGAGAGGATGACCTCGTGAATGGTCGAGTCGTTCCGAATGTAGTCCAGCGAAGGTAGCCAATCTTCGAATCGCTTTGGGGCTGTGTTGTAAGGGTAATGCCTTCGAAAGCAATAGCGACAATGAACCGCGCATACTCCGGAGACAATCATCAAAACTCGTCCACGGTACTTATGAAGCAGGCCTGGCGCGACTTCCACCAAACTGTCCCCAACCGGATCTCGATGATAGGACTCGGATACGTCGGTTTCTGTGTCTCGTGCTAGTACTTGAAGCAACAATGGGTCCGTCGAGTCCCTGTGACGAATCCGGCTCAAAAACTCCAACGGAACAAATACCGGAAACTGCCGTTCGGCCAACCCAGTCGCGGCCAACCCAGTCGCGGCCAACCCAGTCGCGGCCAACTGCTCCGAATCCAAATCAAGAACGTTCATCAGAGTCTTCGAATCGCGAATTGCAAGTTTCATGGCATTTCTCCATGTGCTTGATTCCTTGATTGTCGATGCATCTGACGCTATGTCGCTCCCGGTCGGTGTTTCCGTCATGAGCGTTGGATCATCTCTTGAGGGCGTTTGCGCGATCGATACTCGTTGTACAACAAGAGCATGGTTGCGGGGATGAACGGCAAGAAATAATAAATGATTCGAAATAGAACGACAGCAGCCAAGACCGCCCCAAGCGATTCCTCTGGGAAGAACGACACCATCACTCCTTCCAAGACACCAAACCCACCAGGCACGTGAGTCAACACCGTGATGATTTGGCCAGTCAAGTAAGCAATGAGAACGGTAGAGAAGTTAATTTCGGCAGACGCGCTTCTAGGCAACAACCAAAAGAGCACCAGGGACGCCAACAGAAAATCGCCTGCAGAGACAATCAATTGCATGGCCGAAAGCCGAAACGGAGGCAGCGTCACTTCAAAATCTCGAAACCGAATTGGCTTGCGAAAGATCGAGCAGGCCGACAAGTACAATGCGATACACGCAAGAAACAAGAAGCCCCAAACATGATGATCCAGAAGCAATTTCTCGCGAACTTCATCGGGCAATCGAATCGGCAGGGCAACGAAAGCCACCCCCGCCAATAAAAACAGACCCAACCAAAACGTCGTGGCAAGGATCGAAACAAAGGCCACAATTTCCAAGAACGAAAAGCCCCAACTGGAGTACAGTCGATAGCGAACTGCATTTCCACCCAGAAGCCATCCGAGAACATTTCCGTACGAATAGCCGACAATAGCGCCTGTCATGACTTTGGAAAAGGGAAGCTCCTTCTTCAAATGCTTCACCGCAATCCAATCGTATCCCGACAGAATAAAATAATTCAGAGTGGTCAGGGCAAAGGCCAGTCCAATCTGCCAGTACGGAACCAAGGAAATCCCCTCCTGGACCTTTTCCCAAGTGATCTCCGCTTTATCCAGCTTGTACTTCACGAACCAAAATGCCACGCACATAATCGCAATGATGGCCGTGATTTTCGCGGACTCGCCCAATCGACCGATAGCTCGGGACTGAGGTACCGTTCCCGACCGATCCACGACGGGTGGCTCATGCGACTTGACCGAATCGGGGAGGTGATTCGAAGGGTTCTTGTTCAAGTAATCAACCTGCAAAAGTGTTTTCGAAGCAGCTTGCTTGGACTGAAAATGAGTGACAAGCCAACTTAAGGGATATCCAAAGTAAGTGAATTATAGGGAACCTGGAAAGTTAAGCTACGCAAATTGCGGTCACTTTGGTAGCTGTAACGGAAAAGCACGGTTGTAGGGTTTTTTCCTGCCGATACGGTTGTGACGTCGCTATTCGCGATTCACTCATCGAATTTGCAGGGGATCTAAACCATGAAGTTTCTTGCTGGGGCTCTGTCGATTGGTCTTGGAATCGGTTGTTTTGCAACAGCTTGCCACGGACAATACGCTTCCGAAATCGTCGTTCCTGGAACAGGAGTTCAGTTATCCCAAGTCGGTGACGACTTTGAGGATGAAGCTTGGGAGTTTATTCCGAATAATCCAAAGAGTTCGGAAGACATCGACAAAAACCAACGCCTACCTATGGGCAAATCGAACAACGGACGATGGTACGAGGGGGCGAAACGCGGCCACCCAGATATCGTGCGACGCGTCCCAACCCCGCCCGGCGGAATCGAAGGAAGCGAAGGATCGCTGCTGCTGAAATCCTTGCAAACTGGGATTCCAAAGTCACCTAGCTTCAAAATGCATCAAGACGACTTTATCTGCAACGTGCAATATCGCGTCGGCGGGACCATCCGCGTCGATCAATCACCGAGCATGACCACTCGCGTTTTCTTGCCCTCCATGGAAAAGTGGGAAAATCGAAACGGCCCGCACTTTGCCTTCCGCGCTGCCGTTGAGACCACCATCCAGGAAACCAAAACCAAGTTCCTGTTTTCTTCCAAGGAAGAAAAGGATGAAATCTATTGGCCAGGACTGTTCATTCTTCGAGCGACCCGCAAAGAAAACGGCAAAGTCGTCCCCTATGCACACTTCCGAGTCCGATCGGACCGTAACGGCGGTGACTTTATGGGTCCAGAAATCAAAGAAACAGGCTGGTGGACTCTTGGCCTTTCCTTTACCCCGGATGGCTTAACGCACTATTTCGCGAAACCTGGCGTGGAAGAACTGACCCGCGAAGACTACATAGCAACCGCAATGCCCTACGGATACCGCTGCGAAGAAGTGCGTTCATTCTTTTACAATGTAGTCAACGGCGACAACGGTCGCGATTGGACCACCGACTGGATCATCGACGACCCGAAGTTTTACGTCGCGAAATCCGCTCGGCTTGCAAGCAAGAAATAAGCCAAGGGAAGCGATAATCACCCGGGCTTGCGACCTACGCAAGTCCGAATCGCGTTACCTCAGTGCGACCAAGTATCCCACAATTGCACCGATCAATAACGCTGGCGGAAGCAGGATCGCAATCGTTAATGCGATTAGCATGCTGGTCGAACTTGCTGCCTTTGCGGTTGTATCCGGAAGCGTCTGGGCGACCGACGAAAGATTCTCAGGCAGCACCGCCGCGGATTGATTGGAATCGATCGAATTGATCGAGGTTTCCTGAAGGGCATCTTCTTTGGTAGCGGTCGATTCCGTATCCAATTGCGGCAACGGCGGCGCAGACCATGGACCTCGCGACATCCGTGGCTGGGGCAAATCGGCCGACTGCATGGCCCAAGGTTCCAGCCTCGCAGCAACTTCGGCGCAAGACTGTGTTCGGTTATTTGGATTCTTATCCATCATCTCGGCAATGATCTCTACGAACTCTTCAGAGACATTGGGGGCAAAGCGGCGAGGGTGAAAGGGAGTTTCCTCCAGATGCATTCTCACTTTTTGTGCGGTATCGCCACCCGGAAACGGCACTTTCCCGCAAATGGCGTAATACAGGGTGCAGCCTAGCGAATAGACATCGCTGACCGGGCCCACTTGAAGGGGTGTTCGAATCTGTTCGGGGGACAGATAGTCTGCGGTGCCGACAATTTTGCCGGCCCTGGGATCGTCCATCAAGTTCGCCGTAAAACCAGCCAGCCCGACGTCCGAAACTTTGGCGATTCCATCTGGCGCAACAAGGATATTACCTGGTTTCACATCGCGATGCACAATTCCTTGCCCATGAGCGTAATCCAGCCCCATGGCCGCTTGCATGATGATTCTAGCTGCCTGCTCCTGCGGAAGAGGACCTTGAGCTTTAATCAGACGCCTCAAGTCCATCCCGGGCACATACTCAGTGACCAAATAATGAACAATTCCATCTTGCCCTGCATCGTAAGCTCGGACGAGGTAGCCGCAATCGAGTTTTGCAAGTAAGCGAATCTCGCGATGCAAACCTGCGATAGCATCGGGTGTGGCCTTGTGAGCAGGCACGACCTTGACGGCGCATTCGCGGCCCATGACATGATGGACCGCTTTGAAGACCTGGCCCATTCCACCTTGGGCGATAAAGTCGGTGATAACATACGGACCTAGCTTAAATTTATGATGGCCTTCTTTTAGCTTCTCGGCCTGATAGCCGGTGATTGCCCCTTGTTCAATAAGGATGCTACGCAACAGTTCGTCCTGCCGATCCAGCGAAACAGGTTGTTCCTCCGACGCGCAGCGAAACCGAAGTAGCCGTTGGCAATAATCCCACTGAGGCACTTCGATCAAGCCGCTCGCGATGGCCGCTTTCCGAAATATGGTTTCCAAAACCGTTTTCCTTTCCCGTTTCACCTTCTGCTACGACGCTCGCCTCAAAAGAGGCTCGCGTCCAAGTTGTTTTGTTTCTAAGCACATCGCCACAATCACACAGTACCAATCAGCTTCTAGGATACCATTGAACGGCAATGATTTCGTCCTATTTGAACCGCAGGCGCAATAAAGCGAAAAGCTAACTGCCTATCAGCTCAACAAACCGCGCGTATGGGCTTAGTACCATTTTTCATTCGAACTTGTAGATACACTGCCCCTTGGCAGAGTCAATCATGTAGTACACATCGCCGGTGGAATCTTCGCCGAAGGCCAAAACGGGTATCCCTTTTTCAACGACTTGTTCATTGCGGGAGGCTGAATTCGTCGCTGGGTCGTAACTTAAAGCCCAGATGCTTCCACTGACATAGTCTGCATATAGGTACTTTCCGTTCAAAGCTGGTACTCGGTTTGAGTTTACGACTCGGCCGCCTGTAATCGACTTGCCCACACTGTGGTCGTATGCCCACACCGGTTCAACAGGTTCGGAAATACCATCCACGCTAGCTCGATTTCCGAACGAATAGCTTCCCTCGCGGTTGCTCCATCCATAATTTCCACCATGGGTGATGATGTTGATCTCTTCCCACAGATCTTGCCCAACGTCCGCGCACCACAAACGCCCCGACTTGGAATCAAACGCAATTCGCCAAGGGTTTCTTAGCCCGTACGCATAAATTTCCGGGCGAATTCCAGACCGGCCCACAAAAGGGTTGTCTGCCGGGATGGAATAAGGGAGTCCTTCCGAGGTAGCATCAACATCAATACGCAGAATAGACCCGAGCAAATCCGACCGATCTTGCCCCGAGTTCTTCGGGTCGTTTCGGCCTCCTCCGTCTCCCAAACTGATATAAAGATATCCGTCTTTTCCGAATTCGATGCAACCACCATTATGATTGGTATAGGGCTGTTCGATATCCATGAGTATCTGTTCGGACGCAAAGTCAGCAATACTCGAATCGCTTTTGGATCGTACATAACGAGCCACAATGGAATGGTTGTTCTCTTTCTTGGTATAGCACACGAAGAACTGTCCGTTCGTTTGGTATTCAGGATGGAACGCCAAGCCTAGAAGGCCTTGCTCATTGGACCCCATTCCTTCGTTCCATCGATTCACCTTGGCTTGAATGTCTAGAAATCGCTTCGACCGAACGACATCCGATCGATTCTCCAAAGAATAGATTACCCCGCTTTGATCCATGGCAAACAGAAGGTTCGGTTGGCCAGGTGCGTGCGTTAACTCTAGAATTCGCCGTGGCGTATTTGGGTTTCCGTCTTCGTCCACAGGTTGCCATCCATCCCATTCCAGCTTGGGAAAGGCTAAGACCGGGCTCAGGTTCAGCTTGCCGTCAATTGGCTGAGTGATGGAACCATCCTCCGCAAGTTCGCGAATCTTGATGTTCCGAAATTTGACTTCGTCCCCATGGTCTTGCAAGCATAGGTGCCCTAACCCCGCTGCTCCAAAACCGGCAAACGCAGCAAACTTGCTTTTCGAAACTTGTTCGTTCCATTTACGATCCCCAAGCTTAAATTGGTAGTACACGACCCCGTTCATCGATACTTCGCATTGGTTCGGTGCGATTCGAACGAACAATTGATTCCATTGGCCAGCCGGTCTCGTTGCATCGGGTGTTTGCGTCTCCCCTGCCCATGCCATGGGAAAGGGCTTGGCTAATTGGTACAGCCAGCCCGATTTTTGCGGGTCACGGCCGTCAACATTATCTTGAATCTGTATCTCAGGACCACTTTGCCAAGGTGCAGGATTGTCTTCGGTAACATGGAACATGAATCCACTGTTACCGGCCTTCGAAATCTGGTACTCGATCGAAAACTCGAAGTACTTGTATTTTGCGTCCGAGACAATATCGCCGGCGTTCTTGCCCGCGCGAACTAAAGCTCCATCGACAATCTGCCAGCCATCGGAAAGGTCCTGCTTCTGGTAATTGCGCCAGCCGTTGGTCGAAGTTCCATCGAACAACAACTTCCAACCCGCAAGCGTTTCAGAGCGAGTCAGTTGATTTACTGGGCTTTCGGCCCTAATAGGAACGGTGCAGCCGACCAAAAAAGTCCATACGAAGGTCCTCAGAACCATTCGAAACTGCTTGGAAAATAGGGCCATTTTAAAAATCTGCCTAGAAAAGGTTGGAAATGGAAAGGAAGGGTCAAGGTCGGTTCGCCTAAGGCCAACTCCTCTGTATTGTAGCAGCTGTTTAGAAAGCAATCTTAGAATCAGCATGCATGATTCGATCCAACGAAAAGTATGCCTGGTGCGTAGGATCGATACAACCGTTAGATTCCCTCAACTCGGCAAAGGTGGAATTCCGATAGTACAAGTGTGTGTGGTTTATGCGATGGCGAAGTTGTCTCGAATCACCGAGTCAAAGAGGGGCAATGAACGATGAAAACACGAAGCAATCGAATTTCCGCGGTCCAACGTCGAGCCAAACGACGAGTCATTTTGATCGCAATGGGTGCGGCTGCACTTGCTGGCTATAGTGCGGTCGCGTTATTTGCCAACGATGGGAAACAGGAAGTTGTCGAGGAGCTTAGTAAAGTTCCTGCCGTCCGAGCTGTCGGAATTCGCCTTATGAATCCAGCTGGGGATAAGCAAGAAAAGAAGATCGAGCTTAGCCTGCCACCAAGCATGACTGCATCGCCAACCTCAGCCGCGTTGCCTCTTCCATCGCTGCCAAGTAGCCCAATCTCGCTTCCACCTGCATCGCCGTCGCAACCGGCTTCGCCTCGTAATCTGGAACTGCTTGGTCCGCCGCCAAGAATGCTGGAAACTGTTTCTAAAGCGGCTCCTGGGAAAGTGACAGTTCGACTTGCCAGTAACAAGAAGGAGCTGCCCGCCGAAAATGCGATACAAGTCTCAACGAATTCGCAAAAGCCATCCGACAGTGCTGTCGTGAATATTCACATGACGCCTGTGCAGTCGCAAGACTTGACTAGCAAAGCACCATCATCGATTCCAAATACTCCGCAACTAAAACCGTCTTCGCTCCTGGAACCCTCAAAGGTCCCTTCAAAGCCAGAATCGCAACCGAAAAGCGTTCGAATGAAACTGGACGACAGCGGCTTGGCAGAACTGCAAACGATATCGCCTGCGGCTCCCTCCTCGACAGTCCTAGCCTTACCGGTTCCGCGTCCTCGGAATCCAGAGCTCGTGAAACCACAACGGTTCCAAATCTCGGAATCCGTAACTTTGGCTTCAGCACCCAACATGGATGCACCTTTGACCGATGAAGCGACTGCCGACGCGAATGGCCCGACGGCCGAAGAGCACGACAAGGTAACTTCATCACCGGTAGAGATCGTTGTTTCGACGCCAAAGAAAACGATTCTAGACACGCCTGCAAGTTCCAGTGTGGTTGGCTTGTCTCTTCCCATGGTCTCATTAACCGCGCCGCCAACCGATATCGAAAGCGCAGAATCGACAAATCCAAGCACGGGTTTGAAAGATCAAAAATCGGCTGAGAAGCCTGGCGTAAATTACGATTCGCGATGGTCCCAAGTCTCGCCTATCGCAACGATTGAAATGGAAAGCCAATCCGCAACTGCTTTAGAGATACCGGGGAACATTCGTGCCGTCTCTGTAGAAAACGAGGATGTGTGTCGCGTTCTACATACGGAACGCGCAATCTCCATCGTCGGAAGCAAACAAGGTTCGTCGCTGATCCAAGTTTGGACAACCGAACTCAAGGACGCTCCTCAAGTACTTCGGGTCAACGTTTCCCAACCATGGCAAACGCCAAACGCCAACTCAGGCGACTTGAAAGAAGTCAAACAGGCTCTGGCACAAGCCTTTCCAAGGTCGAATCTGAAACTGCTGAAGCAAGAAGATGGAACCCTGGAAGTTCGCGGCACGACGGAAAACGAAGAAACCGCTCGCCGAGTTCTTGAAATGGTTCGCAAACTTTGCCTGGTGCCCGTTAAAGATAAAGTGACCGTACTGCGTTAAAACTGCGTTAATACAAGGACGCACTTTGGATGCTCCATGCAGAATCTTAAGGATTTTGCGGAGCAAGGCGGTCCAACGCTTCTGCAGACCGCCAAAGCTTTCGACCGAACTTTCGGCAAGATTCTGACTTGCAACTCGAATGTGGCTTGAAGCTGATTCGGTTTCGGACGACAATCATGGAGCTTTTCAGGAGCGTCCGATGGTGCTTGATCCCTTCACCTTCCTGCGTGAAGGGAACGCATGATCCGAATCGCCGGCGTCGCAGATGCCAGCGTGGATTATTCTGCCCAGGAAAGTTTGCCCGACCATGAAGGAACCAACGTGAAGTTGATCATTGCGATCGTACAACCAAGCCGACTTGAGCAAGTGAAAGAGGCCCTGACTGAAGTCGAGGTCTTTCGTTTGACCGTTCTTGACTGCTTAGGCTTCGGCAGGCAAAAAGGCCAAAAGACCGCTTTTCGAGGCCAAGACGTCTCGGTAAACCTTCTGAGAAAAGTTCAATTGCAGATTGCGGTCAATGACGAATTCGTACAGCCAACAATCAACGCCATCTTGAAAGGCGCCAAGACGGGCGAAAAAGGACAGATCGGCGACGGCAAGATCTTCATTCTCCCCATGGATGATTGCATCCGAATTCGAACCGGTGAACGGGGGCCAGAGGCCATCTAGGCTTCTACTGTCTATGACTTCCAGCGGTTCCTCATTGATCCAAATCAAAAACGTTTCCAAAATCTATAAGCTGGAAGAAGTCGAGGTCCGAGCCCTCGACGGCATCAATTTGAGCATGGACAAAGGGGAATATTCCGCCTTGATCGGCCCTAGCGGCTCGGGTAAATCCACCTTGATGAACACGCTTGGCTGTCTCGATCGTCCAACCAGCGGATCGTACATGCTCAGCGGCGAAGAGGTAGTTTGCATGACTCGCGATGAGCGTGCTCGAATTCGCAATGCACACATCGGATTCGTATTCCAAAACTTCAACCTGTTGGCTCGAACCTCCGCGTTGGAAAATGTCGAACTGCCGCTGCTGTATGGAGCAGGCCTGAGCGCTCGACAACGCCATGATCGGGCCAAAGAACTGCTGGCGATGGTCGGGTTAGGCGATCGAATGCAGCACCATCCAGGACAATTGTCCGGCGGGCAACAGCAGCGAGTTGCCATCGCACGAGCACTTGCAACGGAACCTTCCATCTTGATGGGGGATGAGCCGACCGGAAACTTGGACTCACGCACCAGCCGCGAAGTGATCGAATTGTTTCGAAAGCTCAATGAGCAACGTCGGTTGACCGTCATTCTGGTCACGCACGATTTAGCGGTTGCAAGAAATGCTAAACGCAATATCGTTTTACGCGATGGAAAGATCATTGCGGATACGCTTGATCATGACGAAGCCGCCTTGGCAATCAAGCAATCGCAAGAATTGGTATGAAAGATATCGCGATCCTTTTGGCCGCCGCCGGAAAAAGCTCCCGGTTCCGCGACCCCTACGTCAAGAAAGTGTACACGCTTGCCTCGGGAAAGCCGGTATGGCAGCACAGCGCCCAACTCTTTTCGGAACATCCTCGGGTGGGTCAAATCATCATGACCATCTCGCCCGAAGACCGCGAAATGGTTCAAGAGAAATTCGCTGGGAATCTATCCATGTTCGGCGTGGAAGTTGTCTTGGGGGGCGAAGAACGATATCTGTCCATTCGGAACGCCTTGGAAAAAGTCCGTCCCAACATGAAAATGATCGCTGTCCACGATGCGGCTCGACCGTGCTTGACCAAGCAAGCTTTCGATGCAGTGATCGCGGTTGCCGAGCGGACCGGCGCAGCCATCTTGGCGTCACCTATTCGGGCTACCGTGAAGCGATGTAGCAAACAAGACACGATCTTGGAAACAGTCGCTCGGGATAATCTTTGGCAAGCGCAGACCCCTCAGATTTTTGCGGCCAATATCCTGAGATCCGCATACGCAAAACTGCAAGGCTTCCCCACCGACGACGCTCAGGTGGTAGAACAAAGTGGTACACCGGTGACATGCGTAGAAGGTCCAGAAACCAACATCAAGATCACTACCAAGGACGATCTTCGGATCGCGGAGGCCTTCCTCAAGGTCCCGCAACGCTCCCGCGATAATCCCTTCTTCTAAGCTCCCTTTTTTGGCTCGATCCCAAGATCAATCTCTGCAATGCTCAACATTCTTGAAGAACTTCAATGGCGTGGTCTCGTCCATCAATGCACCGATCTCGAATCGTGCCGACGTGAATTAGGGAAGCCAACCGCTGTCTATGCCGGCTTTGATCCCACCTCCGATTCTCTGCACGTCGGGTCGCTGCTGCCGTTGATGATGCTTCGTCGATTCCAACAGGCCGGGCACACGCCGGTCGCCCTGGTGGGTGGTGCTACGGGAATGGTCGGGGACCCCAGCGGAAAGAGCGACGAACGTGTCCTACAAACCAAAGACGCTCTCGAACGGAATGTAGCCGGCATCGAATTGCAGATGCGAAATTTCCTGGACTTCGATGGACCCAATGCAGCCGTGCTGGTCAATAACTACGACTGGATGCACTCGTTTTCGTTCTTAGACTTCTTGCGCGACATCGGTAAGAATTTCCCGGTGAATGTGATGCTCAGCAAGGACTCGGTCAAGAGTCGGCTTGAACGTCAGGACAGCGGCTTGAGCTTCACGGAATTCAGCTACATGCTGCTTCAAGCATACGACTTTGTGTACTTGGCTCAGCACCAGAACTGCAAGATTCAAATCGGTGGCAGCGACCAATGGGGTAACATCACCGCGGGCATCGATCTCGGCCGACGGATGCTGAGCCAACAACTCTACGGAATCACCTGCCCCTTGTTGACCACTTCGGATGGTCGCAAAATGGGCAAGACGGAAAAAGGAGCCGTTTGGTTGTCACCAGAAAAGACCAGCCCCTACGAATTCTACCAGTACTTTGTCAACGTTGCGGATGCCGATGTTCTCATGACTCTTCGGTTTCTTTCGGAAGTCGATAAGGCTCAGTATGATGCCATCGAAGCGAACATGGCAACCAGCCCCGGTGCAGCCCAACGTTGTTTGGCCGAATCTCTTACCAAGCTGGTGCACGGAGACGCGGGTCTTCAATCCGCCGTCCAGGCGACCAAGATCTTTTTTGGAACCGAAATCGATTCGCTAAGCGACAAAGAACTCAACTCCATTTTCGCCGATGTGCCAAGCAGCAGCGTCGCTCGTGCCAGGATGGTCGATGGGCTCCCTTTGGTAGAAGCCCTTTGCGTCGTCTCGCTTGCAACCAGCAAGAGCGACGCCCGACGAGCGATCGAAGAAGGGTCCGTATACGTCAACAATCGCAAGGTGGAAGGCACCGACAAGATACTGGCCGAATCCGACTTGGCTAGCGAGAGCCTGATCGTTCTGCGTCGTGGAAAAAAGAAGTACGCACTTCTGCGTTTCGAGTAAAACGTGCGGCCATCAGGAGACCGCCCTCCCTGCTTACGTTGTGTTGAATCACAATACCGTTCAAAAAGTAGCAGGCACACTCCGTGTGCCGTCCGCCGAGCCTCAAAAAGCTTTGCTTTTAGAACTCGTCCCCATGCTCCGCTTGGGTACGCAATGCACCGGAGGCTCCTGCCTCCTGAGCTGTAAATGCACGGCTAACGCGAGGCGGAGCCTCGGACGCAGTGCGTTCCATGGCGGAGCCTTGGAACGAGAGTACAGGTCGTTTGCTGTAGGCCGTAACAAGCCGCTTTGGGCGCCGTTACGGCATGGAGTGCCAGGGTTGATGGACTTGTTTGATCAGGCAATATGATGCGAGCGGGGCCTGCCGTAACTGCGCTAGCGCTTGTTACGGCCTACATCTTTTACGGCCTACCTTTGGCTTTTTTCCGAAGGCGAGCCTTCCGTTCTTGCACCCATGGCTCTTGGACTTCGGTGGGGTCAATACCTGCATGTCGCAGGGCCTTGTCCCAATCGCCAAAGAACTTCTTACCTGCCGTAATGAGGCCGTTGTCGCGAATTTCCGGTTCCTTGGAATGGCATAGTTCGCGATAAGTCACCGGCAATTGAGCGGAATAACGACGTTGCACTTCGGCTCGGACTTCTTCTTTGGATGGATAAGTCCGATAAACACGTCCCTTCATAGCATCGTAGTCTTGCGTCTTGCGTGCAATCTTGCTGTAATCGATATTGGCCTGTTCGATAGCCGCCTGCCAATTGCCAAATAGCTTCCGAGCTGTATACAGCAACGGGACATCCATGTGTTCACCATGCGTCAACCCACGTGTGTGCAACGGCAATTTCTTTCGATGACGTTGGCGAATCGCTGCCAGCACTTGTTCACGAGACTTGTACTTGCCCGGTGGTTCCAAATTCCATTGATGGTACTTTCGTGGCTCTTCGCCTGCCGCGCGAACCGCCTCCTGCCACTTGCCAAAGAACCCCGAAGCCATCACATACAATTGCTTGTCAGCAACCGATTCGGTCAATTCCCGGACGGCCAGCAGTTTCCCCTGCCGACAGCGTCGTTTGAGCTCGGCTACCACCTTGGCTTTCGAAAGATAGGGCGTATCAGCGGCTTGCTCGAGCTGCTCGCGATTTCCTCCTGCGGCTCGAACTGCGTCCAGCCAACTCTCCCAAAATTGAAAGGCCTGTTTGAACAGGATGGCATCGTTGCGCATCCCATAATAGAGTTCAACCGGGGCAAGGCTCCAATCATTCTCCATTCGTACGCGAATCCCTTGCAACACCTCAGCCTTGGTTTCAAACTGGATCCGCCGTTCGCGTTCTCGTAATGGGATCTTGGCGGCATCCAAAGCGCTTTCCCAAGTTCCGAAATCACGTACCGCGGCCGAGATAATCGCCATACCGTCCGGGATTACCATGACCGATTTGCGTGCCAAGCACTCGCCATCGCGTCGCAGTTGCTTGATCCGGGCAAGAACATCTTGCGTGGTGAAGTTATGACGACCACCGTAAATCGGCAAGCTTCGGTCCACTCCCGCTTGGTCCAATGCCGCAGCCCAACTGCCGTATTGCCTCAGAGCCCAAACGGCGATCAAGTGACGGCGCTGCCAATGATCTCGCTCGGCAACCACGTCTTGGTAAAGACAGGACTGACCTGCCCGTTCGCGTTCAGCCAACCACGCTTGAAACTGAGATAACGTAAAGTCGTCGCTATGGACCAGACCGCGATAGTCGACCGGGTCCAAGTCAATCGCTCGAATACAATCATCCCAATCAGTCAGTCCAGCATATTTCTTCAGGGTGACCGGTAGCGAAGTATCGATCACAACTAGGTTGTCATGATTGATCGAAAAACCAAGGTCTGCATATTCCTTCAGGCGGTCCAGCAGATACTCCCATGAATAGACTGGTTCCCAATGCTTTAACCATTCGGGGTGCGGTTTTTTTATGCCACCCATGCTGTTGGATCGCAACTGTTCACTGACCAATTCGGCACCGGGAAACTCGTCCAAATACTCGCGGCAGTCGATCAAATGCAATTGAGTCACGTGACCAATGAGTGACGCAAGTCTTTTGCCACACAACTTACAGACCACCGTCTGCTCAATCTCAATGCGGATCTTGTCATAGGTCAGTCCAGCATCCGCGAGCGCGGCTTTCCACCCCCAATAGGGACGCTGTTCGTAGACTTGCCGAACCAATTTCGGGTCATCTCGTTTCACGGCCGTAATGTTTAATGGCTGCCGATTCGAAAACCGTTGCTGGATGGCCCGCAAAATCGATTGCCGGTTCGATTCTAACTTCTTGGATTTCTTCTTCATCGTAAAGTGATCGGGGCGAGGTGCAAATGATTCTTACATGCCGTGAAAAATCGAGGTTCGAATGAAATATAACACAGCTCCGGTGCAATCCCAAGTATCTACCCTATCGCTTTTTAACTGCATTGATTTCGCACAATTTGAACCGCAGGCGCAAATTTTAATGTTGCGCAGCTTGGATTTCTGTCGTACTCGTGCTCGAAACACGTCGGTCGAGTTCGAGTACCGCTGGTGCTGAATACGAGGACGATAAGCTTCAATTCCCATATTGCGAGGCTGGAGAGGCTAGTGCCTGCGCGTCAAGGGGCGGTACGCCTGCGGCTGACGGTTAAACGAAATCAATGCAACGGAGTGCTTTGTTGAACGATATTGCTGTTAAACGATTTGCGCAACATCCAAAGGCGCTCGCCACGACCACATTTCCACCTCAATGAAACTTAACGCGGCTAGCGCCTGCGGCTCAATACCGTTTTAGCTCTACTGGAAAAACTGTGAGCTTCTGTCGCCGCTGGACATAAGGTACGCCATCAAATCCTTCAGCTCTTCAGGGTTTAGCACATCGACCAGCCCTGATGGCATCTGCGAAACTTTCGAAGGCTTAATCTCCTCGACTTCGTCTTTCTTGAGCGTGATCGGCTTCAGTTCGGCATCGGCAAGATAGACATAATACTCGTCCCCAATCTCCACCGTTCGCCCGACCAGAACTCGTCCATCGCTAGTGAGAACCTGTTGGGATCCGTATTGATCGGAGATCGCTTTGCTTGGCTCCACGATTGCATCCAACATATCTTGCATCGAAAACTTCTTTCCAGCGGTCGAAAGATCCGGCCCAATCGCTCCACCTTCACCGGCCAGGCGATGGCACTTGGCGCACGAGGTTGCGTGGAACAGATTCTTGCCTTGATCGAAGTTGCGTCCCTTCAATCCCTCTGCCATCGTCGAAAGAGCTTGTTGAGTACTCCATTTTTGTCCTGGCCCTTTCGCTGGCGTAAACGCAATCGGAGCAGCAAGCAAAGAAACGTTGGTGATCGGCGACAGAACGACTTGTTCTGCAGGCGAACAGGTCGCAATCGCATCGTCGCGAAACTGCATCAAGAACTTCGCGAAGCTATTTCCACCAGGATGCTTTGCAGCCTTGGGAAAGAACTCAAAGTACTTCTGACGTTGCTCCATGGTCCAACCCGTTTTGACATTCCGAAGAACGAATGCAAAATGAATCGCACGAACCGGAGGCATGTCCGCCATCATGCTTTCCACCGTTCCCCCGTACCCTGCATTGCGGCGAACAAGATCGCCCCAGTCCGGAATGGGTTCTGGTCCCAGATTGTCCATCAGAGCAAGCGTCTTGGCGACGACAGTGGGTGAACGCAGGAAGGTCAACAACTGAACGAGTTCCGCGTTGACCTCATAAGTCGCAGCCGGATACAGCGAATCGAAGTTTTGAATCAGCTTCTGGCGCGTATCTTCAGCGGGCTCCCCAAGTCTGGCAAAGGCAAGCTCGTATGCACGCAGCCACGCAAGCTTGTCTGCCTCCGCTAAGCTGTCTAACTTCAAGCTTGATAAGCGATCCACAATCGCAGGCAAATCACTTGGCTTGCCTTGACGAGCGAGCGCCAATGCAGATTGAATGATTCCCTTCGGTTGCTTGATGGCCAACACTCGATCCCGCCAACTTTCAACAGGTTGCGACTCCAAAGCAATTCTGGCAGCGTAGCGTAGGAATCGATCTTCATGGGATAGATGCTTCAAGACAAAATCCAGGTCTTGGCTTGGTACCCCATGCGAGGCTTCCAATCGATGCCTCAACTGCCGAAGATCCTGCCCCTGTTTTTCGTTGCCCGAAATCGGTGCGGTCGGTTCTGTACCTACGTAGCTCACTCGATACAGTGCAGATTGAGTGCCACGGCCGCCTGCGGTGAAATAGAAAGTTCCATCGGAGCCCACCACAGCATCGGTCACCGGCAATGGAGAACCGGTCACAAAATCCGATTTGCTCCCTCGGTAACTAGATCCATCTGGCTGAAGATCGATCGCATAGATCGTGCTGTAGGTCCAATCCAAAATGAAAAGTGATTTTTGGTATTTGGATGGGAACTTGGCACCGGTTCCAAATACGGTTCCGGTCGGAGAACCAGGCCCAATATCGACCGCGGGTGGCAGCGAATCTTCGTAGTAGGTTGGCCACTTCCCTGTACCACTTCGCCACCCAAACTCACTGCCACTGGTTGCATGGCACACACGAGTTGGCCGATACCAGGGCGAGCCGAAATCCCATTCCATATCGGCATCGTACGTGAACAGTTCCCCATCCGGGTTGAACGCGATATCGTATTGATTGCGATAGCCGATGCTATGAACCGTCCATTCCTTGCCAGTTGGATCCACGTTGCAGATCCAGCCTCCTGGTGCCAAAATCCCAGCCGCATGGCCATTTGCATCCCAGCGGCGAGGTAAGAGATGATCTTCTTTCCAATTCATGGGAATTCGGCTGCCCGCGATCTGCGACGGCAACTTCGTATGGTTCCCAGATGCAACATAAAGGGACTTGCCATCGGGACTCAAGATCACCGCATGAGGACCATGTTCCCCGCCCCCATCGATCGGCATACACCATTCATCGTGATCCAATTGGCCATCGGCATCTGTATCTCGCAATCGATGCAGCCCTGGTTTTGCCCCACCGTTGACCACCGCGTACAACGAGTCGAAAGCCCAAAGCAGCCCTTGTGCACCGGAGATCTCAACGGGAATTTTCTCCACGGTGGTTGGGACCTTATCGGTTCCAGGCTGGATGCGAAACAAGCCAGCCCCCTCTTGGTCGGAAGCAATCAATCCACCTCGTCCATCATTCGCCAGCGAAACCCAGGAGCCCATCGATCGCGGAACTTGAAACACTTTCTCGATCTTAAAGCCTGCAGGGACTTTCGCATTCGCTGCAATTCGAGGCATGTATTCATTGCTGCTACCGTTTGGAATCGCAAGTTCGAAGGCCTCTGGCGAGACGCTGCCAGACCATGGAAGATTTCCATCACCGATCTTACCTAGTGTAGAAACGTTGCCCCACTTCTTATCATCGAATTCAGGGGCCTGCCACGCTTGAGTTGGATTGGCGATCCCCTTCCAAGAACTGTTTGAATCAAAAGTCACCAACTTGCCCTCCTTGGTGGTGATGTGAACTTGAGCGATAAGGCCAGCAGGGCCACCCTCGTTTCTCGCAAGGATTGCCAAAACGTTCTTCCCCTTCAGCAATTGCGAGCTGACATCTTGAGCCGCGATCTGAGCCCAATCCTTGGATGATGTCACCTTCTTTCCATTCAGAAAGACTTCGCAATAGTTATCGGCAGTTGCCAACACCAACGCCTTCTTCACGTCTTCGTTAACGACAAACTCGAAGCGAACGCCGATCTCGTTCGATGCGGAAGGCTCCCCGACCCAAACCCATTGCAAGTCCGCTCGAAGAGTCGATGGGTAGCAAATTACGCTGATCAATCCGACAAACAATAGAATCAAGTTTCGCATGTATTTTCCTTTGATCGTCAGCATTGGTGAATGCAAGCAGCAGATTTGTTTCAATAGGGTTGACATGGCGGGGTGGTGATTGGGTTGGAAGGAAGTGGGTGGGAAGGAGGTGAGGCAGCGCGTCGATTGGACTAAACGCAATCTTGTGCATTTCGAATCAACTATTGTAAACCATCTAGGTTCACGAAGCCAAAGAACACCACATCAAGTGTATTCAAAGCTTGACTAGCCATATCCGAATGAAGTCTTAATGTAGTCACAACAGTCATCGCGAGAAACCCCAGCAACGACTTTCTGCAAGTCGCTGGTATTTGCCTGGATGGTTCCTTATGAGCCGTGGGCGCTAGCCGCGATACGGATTCCCTGCCGGTCAATACAGTTCTCGGATAGAGCGAGCCGATCGTGCGCAAGCTAGGCCCGGGCACGCATGCTAGGCCCGGCTGATCATGCCAGGGCAGGTTAGCATGTCAGGCCTGGAGGGCCGATACATCCAATGCCGGTGGCGCGAGCCCAATGGCACTCACTTTGTAGTTTGCGCAAGCAAATTACTGAGCCGCGGGCGCTAGCCGCGTTACGGTTTCCATGCCAAATACGGTTATCGCGGCTAGCGCCCGCGGCTCAAGCTAAACGATGAAAATCCTCGTGCGCGAACGCGTGAAAGGCAAAATCGATTCGTGCTCGTACTCGTACTCAGCGTTAGCGATACTCGTACTCGATTAAGTGTTGAAGTTGAAGTTTGTGTCTGTGTTTGGAGGTAATTCCAACCACATGACTTACGCTCCCTTGGAATCAGGTCCCGAAGGGATTTGGGTCGTGCACCAATCTAACCTAGGCCGAATCACTGGCCCGACCCAAGAACCAGTGAACTCGCGTCGCATCGCGCCGGTGTCGTGCACCAAAAAGGACAAGGCCGAGTCTTGACGAAGAGCCGGAGCACCGATGCTCTCGCCGATCAAAACACTGACAAAATATCGCGTGTCGTTTAAGAAATTTGCAGGCAGACGACAACGCGATCGATACAAACCGGGCGAATGCGGTTGAGCGAACCAGGGATCATCGCCTGAGTTCATGGACGGTGCATTCGCTGACCAAAGAACAAACGTCCCAGTTTCATCCTTGAGCTGGATCTGGACACTCACTTTCTCTTGCGGCTGAAGCACTTCGTAGTCCACCGTGATCTCAATCGGTTGATCGATATCCAATTCGCCCAACGGCTGAGATGTCCCGTTGCCGCGAGCTGCTACCGATCGCAGGCGAATCCCTTTAGTGCGAGGGGCGGTTGCGTCGTCGGTCCAGATCACTTCGCCAGCACCTGCGTTGGAGTCCATCAGGTAGCGATCAATGATAAAGTCTGGCTGGCCATCTGCAATCACACAGCCATTCTGCATCAGGATCGCCCTGCGGCAGAAGTTGGCCACGGCCGAAAGATTATGCGAAACCAGAAGGATCGTTCGTCCTTGATCCCCCAACTGACTAGCCTTTCCCAAACATTTGCGTTGAAAGGCTTGATCCCCCACACTCAGTACTTCGTCGATGATCAATACGTCTGGTTCCAAATGAGCTGCCACGGCAAAGGCCAAGCGAACGGCCATTCCGCTCGAATAGCGTTTCACAGGTGTGTCCAAAAAGGAATCGATTTCGGCGAACGCAACAATCTCGTCAAACCTGCGACGAATGTCAGCGCGGGACATGCCAAGAATTGCCCCGTTCAGAAACACATTCTCACGACCAGTCAGCTCGGGATGGAACCCCGTTCCGACCTCCAAAAGACTACCCACTCGACCGCGTACCCCAACGCGTCCCTCCGTGGGCGAAACGATCCGCGAAAGAATTTTCAGTAGAGTGCTTTTGCCCGCTCCGTTGCGTCCCACCAATCCAACGATCTCTCCGGTTTTGACCGTCAAGTTGACATCCCGTAACGCCCAAAACCAATCGTCCTCCATTTGGCCCGCGACGGTATTAGGTTGGCCCGCGACGGCATTTGGAACAACTATCTGCCCCGGAGTTGTCGGGTTAATTGACTCTGCTCGCTTGTTGGTTCGCTTGCTCGCAAACAATCCGCGTACTTTTGCCGCGACGGCTTCAGTCAGTCGGCCATAGTCATGAGCTGCGCCCAGACGAAATCGTTTGCTAACGTGTTCGAGATGAATAGCATCAAGATTCATGATCAAATCCTGTCTGCCAGTTGCTGGTCCGCGCGTTGGAACCAAGCCAACCCGCTAACACACACAACCACGGTGATGACCAAGGCGCATCCCATTCCTGCTGCCGTGGGCATCGGGGTCCCAATCATGGCCCATCGCAATAATCCAATGCACGTTGCGATGGGATTGGCTTCGTACAACCAGACCCATCGCGAGGTCAACACATGCTGCAAACGATGGATGTCGTAAACGACGGGTGAAACAAACATGCCCAATTGCAAAGCAAACGGCAACGCATATCCAACATCACGGTAATGAGCGTTGAGCGAAGAGAGCCAAGCGATGCAGCCCGCACAGAAAAGAATCAGCCACAACATAATCGGTATGGCAAGCCAAACCGTGCTCCAAACGATAGGTGTTTGGGAGAACCAACACACGATGGGAATCAACAGCGAGCCCATGGCAAAATCGAAACTCGCACAAAGCAAGCTCGCCAACGGCAACAACAATCTCGGGAAGTATATCTTGGTGACCACGTGCCGATAATTGACAAGGGAGCCGGTCGCATCGCGAAAGCTATTCGACACCAGCTGCCAGCAAAGCATGCCAGTCAACACGACAGGTGCGTAGGCGACGTTGGGGCTGGTCGCGTTGGTCTCTAGGACAAAGAACAATCCCATGAAGATTCCGACCCCGATCAAAGGCTGCAGAAGAACCCACAGCATCCCGATCACCACTTGACGATACCGGATTAAGAGATCGCGAAGGAAAAAGCTGTACAGCAACTCTCGCGACCGCCAAACGTCTCGCAGTTGGCCAAAGCCAAACACATCGGTCGGCCCAAAATACTGCATGGGGGGAACGGATTTTGAGTCGCTAGACATTCCGAAAAACTACATTCGTTCAACAGTCCCAATACCTAGCAACTCAAGACCCTTCTTGAGCGTCAATCCGGTAAGTTCCGTTAATCTTAGTCGAGCAAGCACGACATCGGGCGAATCTGCCTTAAGAACAGGGCATTGTTCATAGAAGCTGGAGAACAGTTTTGCCGTCTCGAACAGATATTCCGTCACCATGTTCGGCAAATAGTCACTCATCGACTGGCTCAGCATGTCCTCGAAACGCAAAAGCTGAAGCCCCAAAGCCAATTCCGGTCCCTCAACCAGAGACAGCTTTTTCTCGCCTAGGTCCGCTTGGGCGATCCCTTCGGCAAGTGCTTTGCGAAGGATGCTGCGAGTTCTCGCGTACGAATACTGGATGTAAGCCGCCGTGTTCCCTTCCATAAGAACCATCTTGTTCATATCGAACACGTAGTTGCTTGTCCGGTTGTGGCTCAGGTCAGCGTATTTGATGGCTCCGATACCAACCGTCTCAGCGATGTTCTTTCGGTCTTCCTCGGAGAAATCAGTTCCGGATCGGTTTAGACGCTCAGGATCGCATACCACTTGCATGGCTCGTTCCACCGCTTCATCCAGCAGCGATTCCAAGCCAACGATGGTTCCAGATCTGGTTTTGAAGGGCTTGCCGTCATCCCCTAAGACGGTTCCAAAGCTGACGTGCTTGAGTTCGGTATGTGTTAGGCCAATTTTGCGTAAGACATCGAACAGCTTCTGAAAGTGCTCGCTTTGACGATGGTCTACCACATACAGCGAAACATCAGGAGCGAATTCGCGTTCTCGAAAAACAGCTGTTGCGATATCGGTGGTCGCGTAGAGAAACGCTCCGTCTTGTTTCCGAACAATCATGGGCGCTTCGTATCCATCCAGAAAGACGCAGATAGCCCCATCGCTTTGAACGGCCATCGATCGCGCGAGCAAGTCCTCAACCACCATGGGAAGCAGATCATGGTAGTAGCTCTCGCCGTATTCGTAATCGAACTGGACATTCAATCGACGGTAGACGTTATGAATCTCTGCCTTGCAGCTTGGCAAGAATGCTTCCCACAATTTAATGTTCTCGGAATCTCCTTCATGCAGCTTTGACGTTTCTCGAAGAACTCGCTGTCCGAGATCGGGATGCGCTTTGGAACGTTCCAGTAAATCTATGTCATGGGTCGCAGCTTCGATCGTGGCAAGAGCTTGGGTTCGCTGCTGTTGCAGATCCAGCAATTGCTGATGGGCGCTAGAAGCTTCTTTCGCAAGCTTTTTATCTTTGAGTGCATCAGCCGCCTTTTGCTTCGAATCATTCGCCTTTTGTTCTGCTTTGAGAATGTTCGCTTCCAGCTTGGGAACATTAGCAACCGTGTCTTGATAGCTGATGGTTTGTTGAATCAGCCGATACAGTCGGCCAAGTTCAGCGACTGGGGCTTGATCGAAAGCTTCTTGGTTTCGAAAGTGCTTGTATCCACAAATGATCATCCCAAACTGAGTGCCCCAGTCACCCAAGTGGTTGTCTGAATGAACTCGATGCCCAAGGAAGCGAAGAATCTTGTTGATCGCGTCGCCAATGACGGTGGAACGCACATGCCCCACGTGCATCGGCTTGGCGACATTGGGCGAAGAAAAGTCCACCACGTACGTTTTTGGGTTTGCTGCCAAGCTCACTGCAAGACGGTCGGGATCGGATAAAGCTTCGGAAAGTCGATCGCCAAGCCATTGGGGCGAGAGCCTTAGATTGACATACCCTTGACCCGCGATCGTTACCGACGAACAAATATCGCTGAGCTTCACACCCGCAACCAGCTCTTCGGCGATAGCTAGTGGTGGTTTCCCCAACTTCTTTTGAAGGGGCATTGCAACGTTGGCCTGGTAATCCGCTAAATGAGTTTCACGCGAAGGCACAATCCGTTCGAGCGTCGCGGAAAGCAAAGCGGGATCGTCGATCCAAGTTGCAAGAACATCTGCAAATCTGGAGCGGATCAGAGAAAGAACTTGCATGCTTACAGTCGACAGTTGTTGATAGAAGTTTCAAGAATGGCTAGCGCCCCAAGCAGCTCTAGCTTTTCCATGATTGGGATAATGTCGCTTCGCTTTACCATCGCACGTACGGCGCACCAGGAATTGTTTTCCAGGCTAGTCACCGTTGGGGATGTGAAACCTGGCGTGATGGCTTCGGCCGCAGCAAGTTTGTCGCGAGGAATGTTGTATTCTAGCAAAGAATAATCGCGTGCAATCACGACCCCTTCCAGCCTACGAACAATACGGTCTGCGGTTGCACCGTCACGGCAATTGGGGCTTTGGATCAGTACCGTCTCGTACTGTCCGATCTCCGTTAAAATTCGAAGTTGATTCGCGGCAAGCGTGCTACCCGTTTCGACCAAATCGACAATGGCGTCAGCGACTCCCAACGAGATCATAACCTCGACCGAACCATTCAACTTCACCAAATGCACGGGGGCATCATGTTGCTTTAGGTAACGCTCGGTGGTGTTCGGAAAACTAGTAGCGACCCTTTTTCCCTTGAGTTCACTTGGGTCTTGAATGTTGCCGGTGGTGGGGACACAAATAGCCAGTCGACATCGCCCGACTCCCAACTTCATTCGCACTACCACGTCCGCCCCGGCCTCTTCGATCAAATCACTTCCAGTGATTCCAAGATCAATAGCACCTTCGGCGCATAAAGTAGGGATGTCATCGGTCCGCAAGAAAGTGATTTCTGCAGGAATGCTGCTGACTCGAGCAAACAAGGATCTGTCTTGGCGACGAAAGTTTAGCCCAGCCTGCATCAGCAAGTCGGTAGCCAATTCACTCAACCGCCCTTTACTAGGGATTCCGATACGAAGATGATTCAATTTTGCACTCACGAAACCGTTTCCTGTCCTCGACGACGTTTTTCTTCTAAACCCGAGACACCTTCGCGACGTTCTAGTTCGCGCCGGACATCATCGACAACAATACCTCGGCTGGCAAGCAGCACCCATAAGTGGAAGACAACATCGGCCGCTTCCCGAATGGTATGTTCGCGACCGAGTTCGCCGGATTCGGCTGCCGCTTCAATCACTTCGTTGGATTCTTCGAGAAGCTTGGCGCCCATTTTCGGGATTCCGCCCTGAAGAAGTTTGGTGGTGTACGACCCCTCGGGAAGCGATGCAACCCGTTGATGCAGTTCCAGCATAAGTCGATCTAGAACGTCGTTCGGCATGAAGAGAAATGAAAAAAGGGAGTGAAATAAGCAACGCCACAGGAAACGGACAATCATAGTTGCCCCACCGATTTCTGTCGATTGCTAAGCTCATCCAGCTAATTGGTGGGTGGCACCGATCGACTAAGCTCATCCAGCTAATTGGTGGGTGGCACCGACTGGTGGCACCGATCGACTCCGATCGACTCCGATCGACTCGTCGCAACAGGTTTGGGGTGCTAATCGGTCAGGTAATTTAACCCTCTTGCGATCTTGGGCCGGAGGCCCACGATCGCGGTCTTATATGGGGGGGAGTCGCATGTTAGCACGCCAAACCTGTTGCGTAGGAGGGCACGAGGCCCACCTTCGCGATGCATTAATCCTCGAAGGAAACGATATCGGAATTACCCTTCGTTCCCATGGCGCTCCATACGTTTGCAGAAATCGATTCGCCTATGGTTTGAACATGGCCATCTGCGAATACCGCTTGGACAAGACCTGCGTGCCGGGACGCAAACCCAAGCTCAATATCTTCAACAAACACCTGAGGTACCTTCTTGTATGAATTGATTGGAATTGCGGACGAACCAAGGCATTCCGACATTTCGTTGCTCGCCCCCCCTGGAGAGCCCGTGTGCCAATGGTCAATGATCTGAAAAACTCCAGTATGATCTGGACCTGAAACGCCTGGCAAAAACAAAGCCTCCGAGATCAACAAGGTCTGAGAAAGACCGTCGAAGATATCCCGATGTTTTGTCCGGCTATTCACGTACATGATACCATTTTGACGAGGCTCACCAATCAACGTGCCCGAGCCAGTTTCGTTGCGGATAGTACCTGATGCACAGGCAAGGTACGTGCTTGTAGCCCGTCCTTCGACCACTTGGTTGAAGTATTGCGGTCCCCCCGAGGATGGGCAT
>Ga0247831_1000964_pt1 | contig 58615 bp, 57 predicted proteins | sample LaCruzMarch2015__9_FD_192406 | JGI IMG/M metagenome (GOLD analysis project Ga0247831, IMG submission 192406) | Freshwater microbial communities from meromictic Lake La Cruz, Castile-La Mancha, Spain - LaCruzMarch2015_1m | ecosystem: Environmental > Aquatic > Freshwater > Lake | place: Spain...
CAGAATGGCTTGCGCCAGATAGCCGCACCCTGTCTTCGGTCTCTACATACTCCGTGGTGATGCGCTGCAGGATGGTCATGGGCGTATGGCTAAGGCTTGGGGTGTTCATCAGCGCTGGAATGACGCGCTGTTCTCACGCTTGATTATGCCGCTGGGCTTCTACACTAGGCACTCTATGACCCTGTCCAACGCGACTCCTTCGGGATTTCACCACACCCTTGCGCCCGCAGCCACCCCCGTCCGGCAGCCTGAAGTCCCCCACGAGGTGATCGTCGTTGGGGCCGGCTTTGCCGGAATCGGCGCAGCCATCAAGCTGCGTGAGGCTGGATGTGACTTCCTGGTGCTGGAAAAAGCTGCTGAGATTGGCGGCGTCTGGCGCGACAACACTTACCCCGATTGCGGTTGTGATGTGCCTTCGGCGTTCTATTCCTACTCTTTTGCACCCAACCCACGCTGGAGTCGCCTGTTTGCCAAGCAGTCTGAGATCAAGGCCTACACCCGAGACACGGCCGAGCGCTTTGGGGTCGTGGCGCATATCCGGCTGGGGGCGGAGTTGATCACAGCCAACTGGGACGCGCCGGCCAGGCTGTGGCGCCTAAAGACCACGGCGGGAGACTATGCAGCGCGGTTCCTCATCATGGCTTGCGGCCCGATGCATGTGCCGGTCTTGCCGCGTGTGCCAGGTCTCGAGACGTTCACGGGAGTGAGCTTTCACTCGTCGCGCTGGCGACATGACCTCGATTTGCGTGGCAAGCGGGTGGCCGTTATTGGTACTGGTGCGTCGGCCATTCAGTTTGTGCCCATGATCCAGCGCTTGGTGCAGCAACTGACGCTGTTCCAACGCACCCCGCCCTGGGTGCTGCCCAAAATGGATGCGCTGATTTCGCCGCGTTGGCAATGGCTGTTCGAGAAGGTCCCATTGACTCAGTCACTCTTTAGGAAACTGCTTTATGTGCAGTTCGAGCTGCTGAATCTGAGCCTGAAATCACCCCGCCTGATCAAACGTCTGGAGGCGGCGGGCAAAAAGAATATCGCTCGTGGCGTCAAGGACCCGGTCTTGCGGGCCCGCCTGACGCCGGACTTTGCCCTGGGTTGTAAGCGCATCCTGATGTCCAACACCTGGTACCGGGCGCTGGCCAAGCCCAACGTGCGCGTGCAGTCAGGGGTGGCCCGGGTAGAGGGCAGTGAGTTGGTGGCCGAGGACGGCCAGCGTTGCACGGCCGAGGTCATTATTTTTGCCACAGGCTTCGAGGTGGCCAACCCGCCTATTGCCGAGCGCATCGTCGGTGTCTCTGGCAAGCTGCTGTCCGAGCGCTGGCAGGGCTCGCCCCAAGCCTATCTGGGCACCATGACGCCAGACTGCCCCAACCTGTTTCTGACCTTTGGCCCGAATCTGTACACCTTCTCGTCTTCATTCGTGATGATCGAGGCGCAGCTTAAATTCATTCTGTCGGCCATTACGACGGCTCGGCAAAATCGGCTGGCCACCATCGCCGTTGACCCTGACGTCTTCCAGCGCTACAACACCCAGACCCAGGCCGCCCTGCAGCGCACCGTCTGGAACAGCGGGTGCAGCAGCTATTTCCTCGACAAAAACGGCCGAAACAGCACTAACTGGCCCTGGACCACCTGGACCATGACCTATCGGCTCAAGCGGTTTAAGGTGGGTGACTTCCTGGTCGAACCCCGCGCCTAGGCGACGGTGTTCAGCATGGCCTGCCCGGAAACAGTCCGGAAATAGCCCGACAATTACGCCATGCTCCATTCCCTGCGTTCTCGCGAAGCGGCCATGCCCTTCATTATGCTCACTGTACTGATTGACATGATGGCCATCGGAGTCATCATTCCGGTTCTGCCGCCGCTGGTGGCCGCGTTCAGCGACTCTCAGGCCGACCAAGCCTACTGGTACGGGGTGGCGGCCTGCACCTTTGGCGCCGCCACCTTTATCTGCTCGCCGATCCTTGGCGCACTGTCTGATCATTTTGGCCGTCGCCGTGTGCTGTTGCTGTGTTTCTTGGGCCTGGCCCTGAGCTTCTTTGGCACTGCACTGGCCACCACCCTGACGGGGCTGATTGCCTGGCGCATTGTGGGCGGTGCCATGCAGGCTAATGCGGCTATCGCCAGCGCCTACGTAGCGGACATTTCGGCGCCAGAGCAGCGCGCCAAGCGGTTTGGCTTGCTGGGTGCCATGATGGGCTTGGGTTTTATCTTTGGCCCGGTGTTGGGTGGTCTGCTGGGTGCCATCGATCTGCATTTGCCGTTTTATGTCTCGGGCGCGCTGGCCTTGATGAACTTGGCCTATGGTTTTTTTGTGCTGCCGGAGTCGCTGCCGGCCGACCGGCGCAAGCGCTTTGACTGGCGCAGTGCCAACCCGGTGACCTCTTTGAACAAACTCGCGCAACTGCGCGGCGTTGGCCCATTGGTGGGTGTGGTGGCCTTCAGCGGGCTGGCGCAATTTGTGCTGTACACCTGCTGGGTGCTGTACGGCACTTTCAAATTTGGCTGGGGCCCGCTTGAGAGCGGTTGGTCGCTGGCCGCGGTAGGCGTGGTAGCGCTGGCAGTGCAGGGTTTTTTGCTAGGGCGCATGCTCAAGGTCATCAGCCCGCAGCGGTTGGCCATTGTCGGGCTGGTGTCGTCCACGCTGGCCTACCTGCTGTGGGGTGCCGCCACCGAGGGCTGGATGATGTTTGCCGTGATCGGCGTCAACCTGTTCGGCGTGACCGTGGCCACCACGGTGCAAAGCATGATTTCCTCGGCTGCTGACGGCAGCAGCCAGGGGCAGACCATGGGCGCGGTGACCTCGCTCAACAGCCTGATGGCGGTGGTGGCGCCCATGCTGGGCGCGCCGCTGCTGGCCATGGTGTCGCATCTGCCGCGCGGTGACTGGCGCATCGGTGCCCCGTTTTTCTTCTGTGCCGCATTGCAGGCGGTATCGCTGTACCTGGCGGTGTTGCACCTGCGCCGGCATCGTGCCAAAACCCCCCATCATTCCCCCAACCCAACCTAGAGGATTCTTCAATGACCATCTCCATGTACCAGGCCAGCGTGCCCCGCCTTGTCAACGCCCTGAACAACCTGTCGCACGTGCTGGGCAAGGCGCAGGCCCACATCGAGGCCAAAAAGCTCGACCCCAAAACCCTGCTGGAATTTCGCCTGTTCCCCGACATGCTGAACATGACGCGCCAGGTGCAAATTGCCTCCGACACCGCCAAGGGCGTCGTGGCGCGGCTGGCCGGCCTGGAAATCCCGGCCTATGCGGACACCGAACAAAGTGTGGCCGACCTGCAAGCACGCCTGGCCAAGACAGTGGCATTTATCGAAAGCGTGTCGGCTGACCAGATCGACGGCACCGAAGACAAAGCCATCGTGGTCAAGCGCGGCGAGACTGAGACCCACTACACCGGCATGCAGTTTTTGCTGGGCCACGCCCTGCCCAACATCTATTTCCACTCGTCCATGACCTACGCCATCCTGCGCCACTGCGGCGTCGAGATCGGCAAGCGCGATTACCTCGGCAAGCCCTGAGGCGAAGTGGCGTTAGACCAGCGCGCTTACCGCTTGGAGCCAATGCCAAAGCGGTAATCGGCTTCCTACGCTACTTGACTTCGATCACGCGGTGAGCGCCATCACACCAGCAAAGTCTTTGACTTTGCTCAGGCGTAACGCGTGACCGCACTGGCAGTTCAAGCTCCCAACGCCGGCCAGATGGCATCGCCCCTCAAGGGTACTGGCCCGTTCACCAGTTTTGCCCCCCACCTACGAGGCGTTCGCCAAACTCCCAAGGTCGGGGCGGCCGACGTGATGAAGCTTGACGGCAATACCGCAACCACGCTGAATGGCGGCAACCTCAAGTTCAGCACGAAGGGTGGCGTCAAGCTCAACGGTGAGGTCAACGTCACCATGACAGACGTCGCGGCCTGCAACGTAGTCAAATGATCGCTTACCCTATAGACAACAATGCCTGTGAGAATTCCATCAGGCCGTTTGTTATCGGAAGGCGCAACTGGTTGTTCGCCGATACTGTGGCCGGTGCCAACGCTAGTGCCAATCTGTACTCGCTACTTCAGACCTGTGCGGTCAATGGTGTGGATGGCTACAAGTACCTGCGCGCGCTGCTGGCTCAACTGCCAAACGCCCAGACTGCGGATGACTACGAAGCATTGCTGCCATGGACCATTGCGCTAACGGCTGACTGAGTTGTCGCCGGTCTCAATGGAAATCTCAACTTCAAATCGCTGTGTGTTACTTTGCAAAGCCATGCACGAGCGACCAGCGCAACACAAAGTCGGACACTCAGGTAGGGTGCTCCCAGCTGCGACGTCCTGAGTCCCCTACTCAAGGCTTTGGCGACGTTCTTTTGACTGTTCCAGTCTTCAGGGCTGGCCTGACTGGCTCAGGCGAAATTCAAAGCTTGGTTCAGGCCTGACGTTCCCCTGGGCGACCCGCATTTCGCTCGGACGCTGCTTTGCCTAGTGCAAACGCGTCTAACCTGCCTTAACGTCCGAGCCACCCACCGCGAGACGTGTCCGCTTGTCGTAGTCGCCAAGAACCGCCGACGTGAACCCGAAGTCTGTGATGGCAAGCACCACGAGTTCCTCCGTTGCGGAGGTATTGCGCGTTTGGTGGAATATCCACCTAGGTACGAATGCAACGCCGCCTTCCTTCACGGGAGACCAGACATCACCGACGCGCACTTCGCCCTCTCCTTTGAGCACGACGAAGAGGGACTCGTGTGCGTGCTTGTGGTATTCGTTGTTTTTTCCCGGTGCTATACGTACCACTCTCGGATCCATCGTCTGAATCTCGGGAAATGCAAGACGATTTACCTTGAAGTCGATGTTCAGCTTGTCGTTGTGATTGCCATACATCGCTGCGCCGCCAATCAGGGCGTTAGCTACCCATGAATCGGCAGGCACATCCAGCCCAAGTGGTTTTTTTGCCTCGGTTACTTCAACGAGTTTTTCAAGGGCTTCGGGGAATTCGCGTGCCATGGACGGTTTCACGTGGTGGTTTGGGGCGCTGCCCGGTGATTGAGCCAGAGTCGAAGCATGAGCCGCGGAGATGCCGGATCATCTTCGAACGCATCGCGGTCATGTGCGGTTGTTGTGTTGTCGATGAAGAGGAGATCGCCGGGTGCCATGCGAAACGCAAGCACGTGCTCCGGGTCCTCAAGTGCAGCGTCCAGTGCATCGAAGGCTTCGAGATCCTCTGGAGCCAGCGGTTCGCCAAGGCGCGCGTGGCCTTTCTCGATCCAGTAGCGCATGTACCTCATACCAATGCGCCCATCGTAGGAGAAGACTGGGAAACGGTTCGCCGCCACGCGCTCAAGGCTGCGGTCGCTGCCCGGTGTGACGACGTCCCGAACGAACGACCCGTACAGCCGTGGCAACAGTTTTGGGTGCTTCTCGCGAAGCACTTCGTGGGCCTGAACTGCGGAAACCACTCTTGATCGGCCGCCCTTTGGCGCCTGCCGCACGCAGGCGAGGCCGATAACCCCCGGCCGTACGTCCTTGCCCGAACTGTCAGTGTGCATCCCAGTGGACTCTCTGGTCTGGGAGACAGGGATCGGCATATCTTTGTAGGACGCGCCCGAATCTTTGACATCGTAAAGGCGGCCGTAGGTGTCGATGGTTGGGCCCAGCGCGAATCCCATCTTCAAGTAGACGAGCCGAAGTGAGATCTCGGATAACCCGGTGAAGCCGCGGATCCACGCGAGGCCTGAGCCAAAGTCGAGTTCGTGCGCCGCGGCTGAAGCTAGCGCATCCAGCGCTGGCGTCGCTACAGAGTCGGCAGTCAATGCCGAACACGGATCGGCCTCCCGCGTAGACCAAGCTTCCAACGCGCGTACGTCGGGCTCTAGCGCAGCTGGAGCGTCGAAAACCCACGCACTAGACTCGATGATGGACCGCGCAGTCCACGCGAGAGGGTGCACTGCCTCGACGGAGGGGACTCTGGCTACCATTAGGTTCACTCCGGCATTTGGATGCGAAAGAGCACATGGAGCGGATAGCCATGCAGGGGCTCGAAAAAGGCGCGATCGAACTCGATATGGTTTTCCGTGACCTTCAACTCAACGACCTTGGGGAGCGCAGTGAAGCCAGCCTCTGCAAGCGCCTCGAAGTAGTCCGTGAAGGTCTTGTGCACGCAGCGCACGGGAACACCTTCGCCGTCTCGGCGCCAAATCTTACCCTCGTAAGTCGTGTCGACGCCCTCAAAGTAGCTCTTTCCCTCCGTGTGAAAGAAGAACGGCGCCGCAGCAGGCCGCATGTATGGGAAACAAGGATGCGGCACCGTGAAGACGAAATGCCCGCCGGGCGAGAGACGTTGGCGCGCCAAGCGCATGACCGCGGTCATCTGCTCGCGCGTCAGATAGTTGAACAAGAAAACGGCTGCCACGCGATCAAAGCTATCGCGCGGGAACGCGGAAAAAACGGATGCATCACCGGCCTCGAACGCTAAGGCGCACGGACTTTCTGCTGGGATCGCCTTGCGCGCGTTTTGCACCATCTCGCTTGAGATGTCCACGCCAAAGACTGACGCTGCGCTAGCCTCCGCGATCAGACGCGCGACATAACCCTCGCCGCAGCCTAGGTCGAGCACGTGTGCGCCTGTCAGCGGGAAGAGTTCTTCAAGCACGAAGGGCCGCGCCGTGAAATCGCTAAGCAGCACACGCTCGTTTCGCGCCCAGCTCCCCGCGTGCCGGTCGTAAATTGCCTCAGTGGTGGTTAGTGGCATCACAACACCTCGTCAGCTCGTGCAGGGTTCATCGCACGCTCGTGGAGCCAGTCCCAGAACGCGGTACGAAGCTGCAGCGCCTTCAGCATGCCGCGGCGCAGACCGGCGCGGCCTTCATCGCTTTGCGCGAAATCTCCAGAGATCGCCTGAAGGGTCGCCTGATGGTGATCGTCGACCGTGGTATGCAGTGGAAAGAAGACCGTGTCGCGTGGTGAGAGTTCACCAAGGCGACCGATAGCTTCTACGAACGGCCCGTAGATCGTGCGCACGATGTTCTCGGTGCCAAGCCCGAGAGCGCCGAGGGCCTCCGCGGGTGAGCCGCTCGACAGGAGTTGAAGGAACAGCTCCCGCCAACAAACGACTTGGTCGGCCTCTGTTGCTCGCTCGCGGCTCACGCCCATGGCATCGGCGAACCTCTGGAAGAGTAATGGGTGAGCAATGCCGTCCACCCACTCTCGCTCCACGCCCACCGCCGCAAGCGCCAGAAGTTCTTCTTCCTCATAAGCCCCCGATTCTTCGCTGAGGTTTTCAAGCAGCGCTTTTCGGTGTGCAGGATTCTCAAGGCGCGAAACGACGGCCGTCAAAAAGCGTGGAAAGTGAGCAGAATAGCCGTGATAGTGCCACGCGAAGTCTGTGAGTGCCCAGCGTGCATCAGGGTGTGATCCATCGGAGAGCGCGCTGAGGTATGGGTGGCGCACAGCGCGATGCAGTAGCGACTCATCCGCAAGCCTCCTGACGAACTCCGCCGCCGTGTCTGCAAGGGTCTGCGTTGTCTGCGGGCGAGATTCCTGGGCGACTTCGATCGCTGACATCTCATTCGAAAGCGCTGCGAGCGAGCTCATGATTTGGTCCCAATCGAAACGCTGCAGGCGAACATTGATGTTGTCTTTGAGATTCTGGACATTGGAATAGCAACAGTGGATTAAAAACTATTCGAGTTTATCGCCCGAAAATGAACAATTGGTGTCAGCCAACCGCTAGGGTTAACGCGATAAAGGGGCTCGGCTCTCGGATAGGGTTAAGGTGCGAATACCAACCTTGATCCTTGAAGTGAGAACCACGATGACCAACGCAACTATGGCACTGGCCGAGAAGGGCCCCGATGTGGACATGCTGCGCCAAATGGTGCAGTTCGCCGCTCAGCGCCTGATGAACATGGAGGCCGAGACCCTTTGCGGTGCCGGCTACGATGGGAAGAACCCTGAGCTATCGGCGCGTGCAGGAAGCGAGTCCGCTGGGGGCAGCATTCTCGCCGGCAACACCGGTCAGGGCGAGCCGAATAGGACGGCCTCGGAGTGGGCCGCTGCCGGGCGGCTGGCCACACGAGCGCCGCAGGCAAAAGCAACAAGAGCGCCCGGCCGGAGCCTGGTCTGGTGGCTAAACGGTACTAAACCCAGTGCAGGTGGCAAAAAGCTAAACTACATTCACCGTTACATCCGATTCAAAGAGAAAGGGTCTGCTACTATTTCCATAGTGGCAGACCCTTGATTTCATTGGTGCCGTATTGTTGACACGGTATGACTGTTGTAATTCAGCCATTGAGTAACGCTTCGGGCTCCTGTCCATCCAGTACTGATCGATTGGTTATTCTATATCCCATCGCCCGGTAACCGCGCTGCCGTTTGTCCCACATTTTCAGCAGCGCCGGGTGACCGGTATCCACGAAATCAACAATGCGTACATCGGTCTTGGTGGCGTGCTCACGGTGCAGTCGGCCAGCGTACTGTTGCAGCGTACCCTTCCATGACACCGGCATGGCAAGCACCAGGGTATCGAGAGGTGGGTGGTCAAAGCCTTCACCGACCAGCTTTCCGGTGGCCAACAAAATGCGTGGCGCATCAGGTGGCAGCGACTCCATTTCCGAGATGACCGTGGCACGCAGCTTTTTTGAAACCCTTCCATGCAGCACGAATGGCGTTGGAACCTTGTCCGTCAAGCCAGCCAAAATGGCATCCAAATGTTCCGTGCGCTCGGTCAACACCAGCACTTTGCGACCTTGATCGAACGCCACCTTGATCTCGTGGCAAATGGCCGTAGTCCGATCATGATCGGTGACAAGGTTGCGAAACACATCCTGAATTCCAGCATCACTGGATACTTCAATTTTCTTGAAGATGGAATGCGGGATCACTTCCAGATCGTGCGGTGCCGACTCGGCACTGGTCGCCTTGTGCCGGATCGGCCCACATTGCATGAAGATGATGGGTTGCTGCCCGTCGCGCCGGATGGGTGTTGCTGTCAGGCCCAATACATATTTGGCCTTGGTAGCTTTCAAAATCGCGTCAAACGAAGCCGCACCAATATGGTGGCACTCGTCGATGATGACGTGCCCGTAGTTTTCAACCAGGGCATTAACCTCACCCTGCTTCGACAAAGACTGCATCACGGCAATATCAATCTTGCCAGTAGGCTTGCATTTGCCACCGCTAATGGTGCCGACCACACCTTTACCAACGCCAAGAAACGCTTGCAAGCGTTCCTGCCATTGCTTGAGCAGATCAGTTCGATGTACCAGCACCAGGGTGTTGACACCTCGACGGGCAATCATGGCCGCAGCAGTTACGGTCTTGCCAAAGGCAGTCGGCGCGCAAAACACGCCTGCGTCAAACATTAGCATGGCGGTCACCGCCGATTCCTGATCAGATCGCAAATTGCCAGCAAATGCCACATCAATCACGTCACCGGCAAACCGTTCGTCAATCAGAACACATCGGATGCCGTTATCTTTGAGCAATTCCTGAGCAGCCTCCAAGCAGCCCCGTGGCAGGGCGATATGGTCAGGGTAATTCTGTGCGCAGCCAATGACACGAGGGATTTTCCACGTCGACAGACGCATGGCCTGTGCCGCATAAAACGCAGGATTTTGAAATGCGGCAAGGCGAATCAGTCGGTTAGCCAATGATGTCGGTAGCTTTTCTTTCTCAAAATAGATCAGATTGGCCAGTGTGACATTCAACGCCTCAGGCATTGGCCCAACGAGTTTTTTACTAATCGCAACCGGACGCTTCCAAGGCTCCTTCAGGTCTTCGTCATCTATGAAGGTGACATCCAATGGATGCACACCACCGGTTGCACGCAGAATGGTCGGATGAATATCGTGCGCGGCCATGGGCACGATGCTGGTCAAAAATTCCCACTGGTCTGGATAGGGGTGCAACTCACCGTCAACAAAGAGACTAAACCCCTTCTCCCGAGGGTGTTTCTGCAACGGCAAAGCAATGAGGTTTCCGAAGCCACCCTTGGGCATGGTGTCTTGATTTGGGAAAAGACGGTCATAAGAGGTGAGTTTCAGTTGTCGAGTGCGGGCACAAGTGTGGCTGATGATGGCCGTGCCCAGTGCGCGTGCATCACGCGCCGGAACGGAGCACGAGAAAAATATCCAAATGTGTGCACCGTTGCCAGACCTTGAGATTTCCAAGGCGACCGGCACGCCCAGGTCAACGCAAGACTGGCGAAAAGCCAGTGCATCCGACTTCCAGTCAGCTTCGTCGAAATCGACAGCCAGAAAATTGCAGGTGTCGTCGGTCAGTAGTGGATAAACACCAATTGTTCGCTTGCCAATCAAATGCTCGTACAGGATCGAATCCGACAATGGGACAAGCTTTCGGTTGCTGCAATCAGAACACTTGATGTTCATCTTGTTGCATAGTCCGGCAACCCAAAGGTTGGCGCATGTTGGTGAGTAGCCCGATTTGCCTTTGGATTTGTTTTCCCAACGCTCCGGAAAAACATCGGTGCGGCCGCTGAACAGGCCGCGAAACAACGCGACCTTCTGTGGCTTGGACAGAGAGGATTCGACCGCAGTGATTTTTGCTGGTACGGGCTCTGGCGGCAACCGCCATTCAATGCCATGCGATTCCAAAACCGCAATCAGGCGTGCGTTTTCGGCCTGCAACGCAGCTACCTGATCGCGTTCAATCATCGGCATCGTACTCGGCAAGCAGGTCGTCCATGTCGTCACCCACGCCATAGCCAAAGTTGTGGCTGGTGCGACGCACAGCGTCCAGCCTGTCCCATAACGGTGGGCGTAGCGCATCGGCCAAACCAGCGATGGTTTTTAAGGCCTGCTCGAACATCCGAACCAGCGCATCGAAGTAGCCCTCATCCTGCAGACCAACCTCCATGCTGAACCCGGCTGCCCGCTCGCAATAGAACACCATTAGTTCGGCCAATCCTTCAGCCTGGCCAATAGCTTTTTTGTAATCGGTGATGGGTTTTTTGGCTTTGGCGACCGAAGTGTCTTGATTCTTGATCACATTGGGCCAGAGCCAGCGGTCGATGCTGGCTTTGTACGGCTTGAGCACGTCATCGCCCAGACTAAGGCGGGTGTGCAGAAAGGTTTGGTTATCTTTGTTGGCAGCGTACAGGTCTTGCAGCAGCCCGAGTAAGCCAGCGCGGTCGAAATCGGTGAGTCTGACCTTAACGTCACTCCATGAAGGGGCGGCTTTCTTTGTCGCCATTGCTATTCCTCCTTGCTGCCCGGATCTCGCTCACCGGAGATCTGCATGATCAGCCTGTCAAAGTCGCTTTCAAACAACCGGTCCTGAATGATGCGGTATTTCTCGAACTCGCTTTCGGCAAAGCTCCGGGCGATCTCGGCACTGACTTTTCCGGCATCCTGCAAAACTTCCCGGTCTGTTGCTTCGATGAACCGGTTCAGACGAGACTCCCAATCCTGCATCGTCATTGGGATCTGTCGCAGAGCCATGCTCTCGGCCACGTCCAGATAAGCCGACACCAGCCGTTGCAATTGCGCGATCTCGTTTTCAGTCAGGTAGTTCTTGGCGACCACCACGTCGAATTTCTGGATTTTCCCCTTGGGTGCATCTTTCCAGGTGGTCAAGCCCATATGGTCTTTTTCGGCATCGGCACGCTGGTGGATGACTTCCGCTGCCGTCTGACCATGAATGGCCCAATGCAGTTTGTTTTGAACGGTGGCGAAAAAGCGCTTGGTGGCCTGGGCCGTGACATCGTAGTCAATCGACGTGGCGTAAATGTCGGTGATTTTTTGGTAAAACTTGCGCTCGGACAGCCGGATTTCCCGAATGCGCTGCAACTGCTCTTCAAAATATTGGTTGTTAAGGATCGAGCCACTATTTTTCAGGCGCTCGTCATCCATCGCGTAGCCCTTGATGGTGAACGACTCGATGATGGTGTTCGCCCATTTGCGGAACTGCACGGCACGTTCAGAATTTACTTTGTGGCCGACAGCAATGGTGGCAGCGAGCTTGTAATGCTTGGTGCTGTAGCTTTTACCGTCTGCGGCAGTTATTCGAAAATTTCGAATAACTGAATCTTCCTCCAGTTCACTGTCGGTAAACACCTTTTTCAGGTGGTAGTTGATGGTCTGGGTTTCAACGGCATAAAGCACCCCCATCATTTTCTGGGTGAGCCAGACGTTTTCGTCGGCATACACCGCCTCGATGCCGCCCTGGCCGCTGGACGCGACAAAGGTCAGATACTCGGCCGCTGATGAACGAACGATGGAGACATCATTTTTCTTGGGAGACTGCGGTGGTTTGTTCTTGCTCATTTCGATGTCCCATCGCTATCAGCACCACTCACATCAACAGCTGATGGCTTGTTGGGCGCAGCCACTAAAACGCCTTCTCCAATCGGTTCACTGTGCATCGCATGGCAGGCATGGTGCAGGACGACATCAAGCACCTTGGACGGTTCGCCTTTCACCACATCCCAGCACCACGTACCGAACCCGCCGCGCGAATTCACGGCACGCACCCAGGTGTCCAGCGCCATGCGCTTGTTGCGGTTTTGATCAGAATCCTCGCCCTTGATTTCCAGTACCAGCAATTTACCGTTGGCCAGACGAATCAAAAAGTCAGGTACAAAACGCCGTTTGCTGCCGCGCCAGAGGTAGTAAATCTGAAAACCCAAATGGTCGTTTTTGGCGAACGCCGCCACCTCAAGACGCTTTTCCAGCAAGGTCGTCGTGTACTGCTCCCAGGTGCTGTCGGCCACCGCGTGACTGATTTGAGACTTGGCGGTTTCAATGCATGGCTTGGTCGAGTACCAAGTGCGCATCAGCCGGGTCGAGCCAATCGGAAATTCACAGTCAAACACCGGTTCCAGCTTTTCGCTGTTTTGCTGATGAATTTGCCCAATCACATGCCCCACCAACGTGTCGATGGACAAAGCAATCAGGATTCGCTTGCGCAGTGGCTCCTGATGGAATAGCGAGGGAATCTCCAGCCGGTCAGAGGCAAAAAACTGTTCAACCAATCGGACCAGTTGCTGAATCAGTAATTCCCGGCCTCCGGTAAAACCATGCTCAATGGTCGTCATCGCCTTGCGCGCCGCCAAAAACAGCAAGCGTTGCAAGCGAAATTCGTCCGGCAAGGCTTCCAGGTCAATCGACACTGCTTTTGACAAATCCGCTGCCCCACCCAGGGCCGGTGCCAGATCAGCGCTCACATGCACCTGTGCCGGGTCAATTTTCAGCGGTGGCATCTTCGACCAGTCCACCGTCAACTCAGGGCGCACGATCACATCCACGCGCAGCACGTTAGGCCAGCAAATCTCAAACTCCGAGCGATCCGCCAATGACTCGATTTGCGTGCTCGGCTTGGGCGGTGGTGGCGCATCCCCGCCGCCATCAGACTCCTGAAAGATCGACAGTGGCACGCCAAACACGTTGACATATTCCGTGCGGAACAACTCACGCGTCTTGCCATCCGGGCACTCCACGGATTCTGTCTCGTAAGACACCCGCCGCAAACCCCGCCCAATCACCTGCTCACACAGCAACTGGCTGGTAAATGCGCGCAAGCCCATGATGTGCGTCACGTTCTTGGCATCCCATCCTTCGGACAGCATGGCCACCGAGATGACGTTTTGCAAATCTTGCCCAGCGCTGCCACGTTTGCCCACGTTGTCGATGATGGCGCGCAGCAGTTCCTCTTTTTTCATGCCGCGCATCAGTTCTTTGCGCGTCTCTGGAATGCGCGCAGCCTCAAGAATCGCTTGCAGCACCTCTTCATACGCTTTGTCTGCCGTGGCGGATTCGCCGACTTCTGCTTTTTCCAGCACACGCGAGTCCACCCGCAATGTCCGCTCGGGTGCTTTTAACTCCGGCCAATAGGCATCGCCCTGGCGAAAGTAGTGCTCAACCCGGGCGGCGGTCTCTGTCTTGTTGCACACCGTCAGCATCACCGGGGGTGACAGGTGCCCTGCCTGTGCCCAGGCATTGAGCGTCTCGCGCCAGTCCGCGCCCAACAGGGTGTAGGCCTCCTGCACAATTTGCGGCAAAGCCTCATGGGGCTGCGCACCACGCCGGTTCAAATCTTCCGCCACATCGGGTTCGCGGTACAGGTGGTACAGCTTGCTGCGGTAAGTCTGCGCATTGGGCAAGGCGCTGTCACGAATCACCACACGCGGCGTTTTCACCAACCCGGCTTCAATGGCATCGTTCAAGCCAAAATCAGACACCACCCATTCAAACAGGGCTGCCTCGGTACTGGTCTTGCCAGTGGGCGCAAACGGTGTGGCCGACAGGTCAAAGCAACGAATGATGCGCCGCATTTTGTGAATCCGGTCCAACCCCTCAATCCAGCGGGTGGCATCATCCAAGTCGATACCAAATTCTTCAGCTTCCTTTTTGCTGACCTTCACCTCTGCTGGTTTTCGGTAAGCATGGTGGGCTTCATCGTTGATGATGATCAGGTCTTTGTAGCCCGAGAGCTTGCCCAGCACGCGGCGCACGTAGGCTTCATCACTCTCCGCCCCTTTTTTGACCACCGTGCGGTCTTGCACCTTGAGTGGCATCAGGCTGTGCCAGTTGTCGATCAGTAGTTCCACCTGATTGAGCTTTTGCCGTAATGCCTCGTTGGGGCAGAGCGAAAACAGGTCGTAATAGTTTTCCAGGTGCCCGGGCAGTAGCACCTGCAAGCGCTCTTTGACCGTCAGCCCCGGTGCCACGATAAACACGGCGCGAGAGAAATCCTTGTTCCGCTTGGGGTAGGTCAGCGCGTTCAGCACCTGCCAAGTGATGATCATCGCCATCACCGCAGTCTTGCCGCTGCCGGTGGCCATCTTGTTGCACAAGCGCTCCCAAGCACCGCCATCACCGGGCACGGCAATGCCTTGTTTGAACTCAGGTGCAGCCTCGACTGACCAGATCAGCGTCTCAATCGCCTCCAACTGGCAAAAGTAAAAGGCATAGACCCGGTTGGCTTGCGGGTCTTGCCAGTGCGCCAGCAGTTGCCGTGTGATCGCTGTAATGCCGGGGTAATCTGCGCTGCGCCATGCATCCACCCGCTCGCGAATGCGATTGACCAACTCCAGGTCAACGCTGCGCACAGTGTTGTTGCGCGTATCAAAGATTTCATAACCTGCCGCGCGTCGGCCCTCAAACAGGGTCAGTTTGCTGTCGCTGGCGCGCCGCCAGTGGTGGGTAGGTCGCTCAAAAGGTGAGCTGATGATGAGGGATTTCGGGTGTGACATCGCCAAATCCTTTAATCCAGCGTCATCACTTTGAGTGACTCGATACCCCGGTCATCCACAATCTTCACCGCCACTTTGCGGTTGTCACCCGCCGCAAACGGCAGACTCACTGTGCCATGAAACGCCTGCAACAGCGATTCGTCCAGCTCCGCACGAATATCCTTCTTGAGCTTTTCCCAGCCTTCACCTTTGCCCGCCATCGGGAAGAACACCTGCCTTGGAAACAAGCTGCGCTCGTCATAGTCGGTGTCAAGCGCCCACATGGCGATCTTGTTTTTGCCGCCCGAGACCAGTTCGCCTTTGACCGTGTCAAAGTAATCAAAGCCGTGGACTTCGACCACCCACTGATCCGCTTTGCCGGTTTTGCGCACCTCCACCTCGGGTTGACCCATCAGCCAGAAGCTCTGGTTACTGGTGCGGGCTTTTTTCAGGTCTTCGGTCAGCAAGTCGGTGTTCATTTGCGCCTTCAGGGCGGTGATGCCCTTGATGGCATCAATGTCCTTGGCGGCTTCGGGGTCGAAGGTAAAGGCGCAAAACACCAGCATTTTGGGCAGCGGGAACAGGTTGCCCGCATCGTTCATGGCATTGGTGACCTGCCTCTGTTCAAGTGCCGCATGTTCCGGGCCAAAGCTCACCACCACCCGCTCACCGGTGTCAAGGTGGCCACTGGCGTGCAGGTTGCGAATGTGCGCATCAGCAGGCAGTGCCTCCAGATCGGCAAACTTCAGCATCTGCCCACCTTTGCCGCGAATACCGGCTTTGAGCAATTCGTCACGCCACTGGTGCTGGCGACCACTCTCGCCGGTGCGAGCAATACTGGCATCGGCCTGATCGGGGCCGCTGGCTTCGTCGAGTGACTTGACGCTGGGGAAAGGCACTGCCTCCACAGTGAACGGGCCGGTGATGCGCAGCTTGTTTTTGGTCTTTTCGGGCTGGTCGTACAGGGTTTCGTTATCCGCCTGGGCTGCGATTGAGCGATCCATCTCGGCCTGCATCTTCTGGCGGGAGGCATGAAAGGCTGCAAACAGGGGCTCAATCTCCGCAGGCCATGCGGTGGGCAAGTCAAACGGCACTTCCCATTCAGCCAGCGCTGTTTTTGAATCAAAACGGACGGTAGCCCCCTTGCGATAACCGTCAGGCACTATAAAAGGTGTAGCAATTGGTGCGGCATGCAAAGCGGTGTTAAGTGCTGCCAGCGCCGACTCAATGCCGGGGTGCAGGCGCTCGTAAATAGTGTCGATCTCGGGGTTGTTGGCAATGCTTTTTAGCGTGACGTGCGGCACGGTCTTGTAAATAAAGCCGCCCTTGAGCCCCTCATGCGGGTAACGCAGGGCAAAGTAGTCGTAGCTGGCGGTCATCAAACGCTGTTTAGCCAGCGTGACCGCCACGCGCGAGGTGTCGCAGGTGATCCAGCGGCGACCCCATTTTTCGGCCACGAAAGCCGTGGTGCCGCTGCCGCAGGTCGGGTCGAGCACGAGGTCGCCGGGGTCGGTGGTCAGTAATAGGCATCGCTCCAACACCTTGGTGTTTGTTTGGACTACGTACTGCTTAGATTCTGTAAAGCTTCCGGTTAGCGTATCAGTCCAAAGATTCCCTCGTGCCTTGACGGGAAAATCCTCAGCAAACCGGCGAAAACGGATGCTGTTAGTCGCTATATGGAGTCGTCCACTACGGGCCAGCCTTTCAAGGCCAACTGGAAAGTTCGGCTTCCAATGATTATTGCCACTTGGCTCGTAGCGAGAACCGCAATATTCAAATGGTTGAGGTTCGTTTGCCGCGTTTTGTGATAGCAAATTGTCTGGGTTGTATAGCCTGCCACCATTCGGCAGTTGAACGGTCCCTGCCTCTTCCTTTGACGTTACCCCGCGATACCGGCCACTTTCAAACAGGAGCCATGATGCATTAGCACCACCTGGTTCAATTTCTTGTGGCTCAAATAATGCTCGAACCTTTGTCTTAGTGCGATCAACACCGTACCAAACCAAGTAGTCCCCCATACGGGAAAGTCCATTCGATTCCGCAAAACCCGATGTTGTTTGGAATGAGATCACGCTAACAAAATTCGCGGATCCAAAAACCTCGTCGCAAATCTCTCGTACATGGTGCAAATTCTCATCCGAAATCTGCACAAACACGCTTCCCGTCTCGCTGAGAAGCTCCTTAGAAAGTAGCAATCGATCCCGCAAATACGTCAAATACGAGTGAATGCCCAGCTCCCAGGTGTCCCGAAACGCCTTGATCATTTCAGGCTCTTGCGTCAGGTCGGCATCACTGCGGTCTTTCACTTCGCGCTTATTGGTAAACGGCTGAAAGTTGCTGCCGTATTTGATGCCGTAAGGCGGGTCGATGTAGATCATTTGCACCCGGCCCGCCATGCTTTCCTTTTGCAGTAGGCTGTTCATCACCAGCAGGCTGTCACCAGCAATCAACCGGTTGGCCCAACCGCGTTCGTGGCGGTAAAAGTCGATGGCATCGCGCAGCGGCAGGTTTTCGAACGGTGCGTCAAACAGCCCCGGCTGCACGGCTTTTTGCGCGCCCTGGCTCTTGCCTTCCTTCTTGCCATCAGCCGCCATGGCCTTGCGCACGGCACTCAGGATGCTGGCCGGGTCAATGCGTTCATGCACATGCAGGCTGACAGTGTCCACGTCAAAACTGGTGCGCTCGGCCTTGCCCGCCCATGCCAGATAGGGGCTTTGCAGACGCTTCAGTTCTTGTAGCGCCTCACGCATATCCGACGGGCGCTCAGAGGCCAAAGCATCATCAATCAGGGCTTCCAGGCGGGCGCGCTGCGGGTCAAACTGCAGGACCGGGTCCAGATGCGGGTCATAGGCCCAGCGGTTTTTGCCAGCCTCGGGGTCAGTGGCCGGTGTGACCATACCCACCTCGGGGTTGTTGACCCGTTTGTCGGCATGGCGGTAGGCAATGATCTGCGCTGCGTCATTGGCATCCACTGCGGTGGAGCGTTGTTTTGGGGCCGCTTCCGATCTGACCGCTGCACCGGCTGGCTTGGGTGCCACTTTGAGGCTTTCAGCGACCGTGGCAGGGGCAACTTCAGCTTGCAGGGCAAAGCCATCCGCACCATCGGCCAAGTCACCCCCGATGTGTGACTCTGGCACGGCAGCGCGGCGCACCGAACCGCCGCGACCTTGGCCCTTGACCAGCAGACCTTGCGTGACGAGTGCGGTGTGCGCTTGCCAGTAGGCATCTTCACTGAAAGCCTGACCTTCAACGCCGGACAATTTGGTTTCAAGCGCTCGCTTGAGTGCGGTGTTGCCAATGGTGGTGCCGTCAAGTGGCACCATGGCCAGCAGCACTTCAGTCAAGGGTGGATCGATATTTGTTTGTGGTTTGTTTTGATCGCTCATGGAAGCCTCCTTTTTTATTGTCTGTCCCGTCAGTGCCGACTGATGGTGTTGTGTCTCATGCGGTGTCCGCCAACGGGTGTGGTGCAAGGGCTGCATCTGCGCCGCGCAGTACAAGCATCAATTCATCGGTGCGCCATTTCACATCGGCTTTGCCACGCGCAGCGTCGAAGCAGTCTGCTTGCGCACCGGCCACGTCGGCATTCACCACCACGCCAAGGCTTGGGCTTAAAGCAGCACCATGTGTGCGCGTTGGGCTTGCTGCCTGACTTTTACTGGCAGGTGGTGGGTGCATGAATAGGTTTGTGATTTTTGATTTCAGTTATCGGGCGGTGTGGGGCATTGTAAAACTGCGTATTCCGCGCACCGCCTTCGCCATTGTTGGCAGAGATGCAAATTTGCATCTCTGGTGTTGGTGACTTCCGGCAAATTTGCCGAAAGTGCCGTTTCAGCGGAAATGATGCAAATTTGCACGATTTGTCGCAGGGCAACCGTCTGAAAAATTACGGGAGGTTGGCAGGTTCGATTGATCGCCAAAAAAGAATCAACAAATGATCGAAATGGACTTGGCTTCTCAATCAAACAGCGTCTTACTAGAGGCATCGCAACACACCAACCGGAGATTGACATGACCACCACCATCGACCAGATTTTTGCCCTGATTGCTGAGAAGCACCTCTTTATCGAGACCTTGGAAACACGCAACTCAGACCGCCTCGACTTCCACGATGTCTCGGTCTGGGGTGTGCGCAGCGCCCTGGAAGCTGCGTTCAAGGCGGGTGTCGAGTTAGGTGCGTCCATGCCCAAAGCCACGGAGGCAGAAATCGCGCAGGACTGATTGTTTGCGCAACCAAGCAAATAAAGCTTGGCTTCGTCGCCCAACAGCGCGTTCATCAGCACCCCGCAACAAATCAGGATCACATCATGACCATCCAACTCAATCCCACGCAACACGCCGTTCTGGCCCGTGCCGCCCAAAGCACCAACGGCAAGATCACTTGGTTTCCCGACAACGTCAAAGGTGGTGCCCGCCAGAAGGTGCTCACCGGCCTGTTTAATCGCGCCCTGATCACCAGCAACGGTGTCGACCATTTTGTCGCCGCCGAGGGTTACGAAGCGCTTGGGCTCACGCGGCCAACGGCTGCACTTGCGCCAGAGGTGGCACCCTTGGACGCAGACCCAGAACTGGAGGCCACCGTGGCCAACGTCGAGGCCCAGTGGGCGCAAGCCGCAAAACAGCCACTGGCAGCGCCAAAATCTCACCGCCAGCGTGAGTACAGCAAGCAGGCCACCATCATCGCAATGCTGCGCCGCCCCGAGGGTGCGACGGTGGCGCAAATTTGCGCATGCACTGGCTGGCAAGCCCACACCGTGCGCGGCACGTTTGCCGGAGCGTTCAAAAAGAAACTGGGATTGACCATCACATCGGCAAAACCAGATGGTGGCGAACGCTGCTACCGCGTTGTGGCATCTGCAGACGAAATGCTGGCTTGATTGCATGCGTGGACAGGGTGCGCAAATTTGCGCATCCATGTTGATTCACACGCCAAAAATAGCTTGGCTTACGCCCTGAACAGCGTCTTACTACGGGTGTCGAAACAATCAATCCACCGGAGAAAACCATGAACACAACCGCCAGCATTCCCGCCGCCACTGTCACCGATTTCGGTTTTTGGGGCACCATGCAAGAGCATGCCCCCGCTGCTTGGGCCATCGCCCTGCCAACCATTGCCAGCGCCACCGGGTGCGAACCAGAGCAAGTCAGGGCATTTTTGGACAGCCGCCACGGTCGCCACTTTGCAGACGATGTCCAAAACGGACTTTTTGTGGGTTGCAACCTCAAGGACGCGATTGACAAAGCCACTGCCAAATGGATGGGCTGGACGATTGGGCGCCTCACCGCCAAGGAAACTGGCATCCCTCGCGGTATGGCTTACTTGACCGGGTTTGTGGTGCAAGCCGCCATCGACGACGAAATTTACATCTGACCGGTCGCGCCAACTGCCATCGTTGGCGGTGACCTCCAAATGCTGGAGGTCATCTCTGCCACAAGGGTGTCCATTGTGCGGACACCCTTTTTCTTCGCCAGCACATCATTCACCGCAGGAAATGCGGCGAATATTCCGTTTTATCTCCGCATGACCCGCCTGCCGCGTCGGCAAAGGGGGGGAATTCAATTCGCACCCTTTGGTGCCCAAGGTGCAAACCTGCCGTGGTGCAAACCTCTGCAAACCTCGGTTTGCACCCTGACTGTAGGCGACGCGTGCGCTGTTGCCCCCCGCATAGGATTTTCTGAAAGAAGGACCCCTTTTACCTGGGGCATGTGTCCGTGCGGCGACCATAACAATAGGCAACCACCATCACAACCGTCACCACCATCACGCTGCGCTTCGTTTTCGGCAGTGTCTGTGATGGTTGTGATGGTTGTGATGGTTGTGACGGTTGTGACGGTTGTGACGGTTGTGACGGTTGTTTCCTATTATTTGCATTGCGCAACGGATATATATCGACATGGATACATTTCTACCCATACCCATTTAGACATCCTGACCCATAGCCATACAAAGCAACGCCAAAAGTGATGCAGCGGAGGTAAATGCCCCTGATGACGACATCTATGCGTTTGTCAGGATAAAGCTTCGTGTGACAGTGCTCGGTGATGGTGAGCACTATCCTCTCTCAAGACTCTACAGTAAGCAACAACCATCACCACCGTCATAACCATCACACATCGTATTGGTTTCGGCGGTGCCTGTGATGGTGGTGATGATCGTGATGGTTGTTTCATACTGTCCAGTTCCAAAAAGGTATACCCCGTCGCTAGACTTACCCCATTTCAATCATTCGGAAAACGCCATGCCTGCACCAAGTGTCACCAATTGCCTGCGCTATTGGGATTTAGCCGACCATATCCAACTCGCCGATGCGATTGCACTGTGGTGCGGTGTCGAGCCTGCAGAACTGGCCAAACTGAACTTTGAGACCCAATGCATGAGCGCCAAACGGGCGGCATTGGTCACTGCATTGCGCGATGGCAGATTGGAGTATGAAGACCTCGGACTGGTCACAAACCAAGGCAAAGTCTTCAAAGGCGCACCGATTGACGAACTACTGGAGAAAGGTCGACTGGTCATCAACAAGACAAGCCTGCGCCGGTGGTTCGAACAGTTGCCGTTTGAGGACAGGCCAGAGTTCTTGTTTGACGAATCCCGCCAACCTGTCCTGCCAGATGGCAGCGACGTGGCTGAAATGAATAGCCTGCGGGCCATTGCTGTCATGGCACATATGTTGGCTAACGCATCGCCCAAGTACAGACATGGAGAGAAGCCAAATTCAGATGCCATTGGCAAAGCGGTACTTGAAATGGCAGAACAAGTCCTGGGCAACTCACGCAGTCTTGCATCGTTTCACAAAAAGATTGCTGACGCACTGCGCCAGTACGGCCCGGAGATCAAAGTCAAGCGGATTTGACCGAAGTTCTGAAAATCAGAATACCTTTCTGAAAATGGGTGACCCAAAAAAGCATACGTCAGACCATCCGGCATTCCAAATGAACCGGAAGGAATGCCGAAATGCCCAAACGGGTCCAAATACCAAAGCTTGCGAGCACTGCCGATCTACGCAATGAATTCTGGCGTGCGCCAGACCAAGCACTACTCAATCGTCAAACCACTGCCGTTGGCCTTGGCTACACCGTAGGCTGGCTGGAATGGGCTGCCACCAACGGCGGTGGCCCGATGCTCACCAAAATCGGGCGCAGCGTTCGCTATCGCAAGGCCGATGTTTTGGCTTGGCTGCAAGCCAATAGCCGTCGTATCTCCAGCACAGCCGAACTGGCTGACAAGGTGTGACGATGGTGAGCACTATCCCTTCCCAAGCCTCGACAGTAGGGAACGACCATCACCACCGTCACAACCATCACAGCGGTGACCTTGGTGATGGTCGTGATGTTGAATCTCCTGTGGTGGGCGTTGTCCAGACAGAGTCATCGACCGATCAACCCACCGTCACGCCGCCGCAAACCCCGGTTGAGGTGATCGAGGCAGCGCTGATCCGACTCAAGGACGATGTCGGTGTTCTGGCTGAAGAGGCGGTGGTGCAGGCGTTTTCTGTTTTGCGCGCCACCGACATGTCGGCCTATCTGCGCCTTCGCCACCAAGCCAAGGTCACAAACCGGGACTGCTCGGTCACAATTTTGGACAAACTGGTGTACCAGGAACTCCCCGGTGGTGGCGAGGAACGCTCGGCCATGGACGCGTTGGTTGAAATGGCCCGTGCCCAGTGCCATTTGCACCACGATGCTGACCGCACTGCGGTGGCCATCATCCCCATGCCCAGTTGCCAAGAGGTCTGGCGGGTGCAGTCATCCGGCTATGAAGCGTGGCTGCGCGCTGCCTATTGGCGTGCCACTGAAACTGGCATACCCGACATGACCATGCGCGCAGCCCTGGCCACCCTGTGCGCCGCCGGTGTCAATGATGGTCGCGAGGTCGAGATATATCTGCGCGCCGCTGTCCATGCCAACGGCTACTTGATTGATGTGTGTGATGCGCAATGGCGCGCCATCCACGTCACCTGCAACGGTTGGCACGTTCTGGATGCATCGCCGCTGCTGTTCACCCGCAATCAGTCAATGCGCCCCTTGCCCATGCCTGAGCGGGGCGGTCAGATCGACACCCTTTGGCAGCACGTCAATGTCCCGGCCGACCGGCGTTTGATGGTGCTCACTTGGCTGCTGGATTGCTTTCGGCCCGAAACCCCATTCCCGGTTCTGGAACTGGTGGGTGAGCAAGGGTCAGCCAAATCCACCACCCAGTCGGTGCTGCGCAGCTTGATTGACCCAAACAAGGTCATGTTGCGTGGCAGGCCCAAGACGGTGGAAGACATCTTTGTCGCCGCCGCCAACAACTGGCTGGTCTCTTACGAAAACCTCTCGGGCTTGACCGCCGAACAGCAGGATGCCTTTTGCACCCTGGCCACCGGCGGTGGGTTTGCTGCGCGCCAGTTGTACACCAACGGCGAAGAGCATGTCATGGAAACCAAGCGGCCCGTGGTGCTCAACGGCATCGCGGTTGTGGCCAGCCGCCCAGACCTGATCGACCGGGTGATTCATGTGGACATGCCAGTGATCACCGCCGGAGCCCGTAAAGATGATGCCGACACCCATGCCCAGTGGGAGCGTGACCGACCCGTGGTGTTTGGCGCATTACTGGATTTGTTTGCCCGAGCCTTGCTGATTCTGCCCAGCGTGCGTCTGACCCACAAGCAGCGCATGGCGGATTACGAACGCTTTGGCGAAGCCGTTGCACGTGCCCAAGGCTATGACGCCGGTGTGTTCCAGCAGCAGTACGCCGAACTGATCAGTGCGGGCATCGACCGCGCCCTGGAAGGCAATGCGGTGGCACAGGCGCTGGACAAGGCATTGGGCCACGGTGGTTTCCCATGGCGTTGGAATGGCACCGCCGGTCAGCTCTACGACTTCTTGAGCATGCACAGCAATGGCGACCGCACCAGTTGGCCGCGCTCGCCCAAGGGGCTGTCTGACCAGTTACGCCGCATTGCACCTGCGTACCGGGCCAAAGGCATTGAGATTGCCGCCGCCGGTCACAGCCGCGAAGGTGCGCTGTGGCGCATCGCGCCCATCAAACCCAATGATTTTTTATGACGTCACGCCGCCCGATGTCACCACTTCAGTAGTGGGCGGCAATTCTTAAGGAAACCCTCATGACTCAACCCGTCAATCCGAACCTTCACCCGATCTGGCACGACATCCTCGGCATCAAGCCGGTTCAAGTGCCAGCAGCAAGCGCTGATAGCAATGCTGCTGCGAACTATCTGATGGCGCAGATCAGTACACCCATGGCAAGCACTGCGGCGACACCCATGGCAGCAACCATCGCTGCGCCAAGTATCCAAGTCGGCCAAGACTGGCAAATCAACTCGGCAAATCCGGTTGCCGGTCGACCCGTGGGCATCAAACGCCAAGTTGGTCCGAATCTGTTTATCAGCACCACGGTCCATCCGGGTGACCCGCGTTACCCCCGATTCAGCACCCAGCACAACCCTTCACCTATCAACCTTTGAAAGCATCGCCATGAAACTCAATCCATTTCGCAAGAAGACCAATCGCTACGTCGAGACCACCCAGGCCAAGTTCAATGAACTGAGTCACGAGCTGGATGCTCTGAATAGGGAGTACGCCACCGTCAAGGCAGAACTCGACCGTGAAACAGCGGTGCGCCAGAAAATGGATGACCGGGCATCACACTTGGCGCTGCGACCAACGGCTGCACAAAATGAACAGTGGCACATCGTCATGGAAATCAGTCGACGTGAACAGAGGCTGGGTGACAAGGTCAGTTCGTTGGAAGACAAAATGAAGCCGCTTCGCCGGATCATTGATGCGCCCAAGAATTTTGATGATACCCAAGCGGCGCTTCAGAAGCTGTTCGCAGAGCGCCAGCGCATCAACCAGGAAGTCGCCCAGTTAGATGCCAGCATCGGCAAGATCAACAAACGCGTCACCGACGTGCAAGCCAAGATTGCGGCCGAAACCGCAGCGGCCTCCAAGCAGATGATTGCATCAGAAGATGATTTTGTGGTGCCGGAATCCCTCACCCGGCTGGAACTGCAAGTGCGATTGGCCAATACCTCGCTGACAGATTTGCAGCGCCAACGGTCTGACTTGGTCGGGCAACTGAAAGAGATGCCGGAGCAGATCAGATCGGCCCAGCGAAGTTTTGAATTTGCCCGGGCAAAGCTGGCCGAAGTGGACATCTACGACCAGATGCTGCCGTTCATGAAGCAACTCAGCCGTGCTTCGGTGACGCGCAACCAGACCGGCCATCACCATGAAGAAGCCACATTCAAGTTTGAAATTCCGTGGGAATTGATCAATTCGACTAAAGCCGAACTGGCTGCTGAACTCGTCGACTGACTTGATTCAACCACGTCATGTCCGCGCTGAACTGGCGTGGTGGCTCCCATGCAGCGGCCCAGTGCGGGCCGTGTTCTTCACCCTTACTCACCCCTATCGTCATGGAAATCAATATTCATAGTCACTGTCAGGTCGACCCATTTGCGCGACCTCGGCAACTCGCTGATCAAGTCAGTCAGGTACTTGATCAACAAATATCGGCACAGCAACAGGCCTGCCTTGAGTCCGCCGCCATTCAATACTCATTGGAACCGGACTTTGTCGGGCATCGCAATGCACCGGTGGTCAGTTTCAGCGTGCCACACCCCAGCGGTCAAGGCGCAGCGTTCGCAGCGCCCACCGAGCAATCTCATCGCCCGACGGGGATTTACCGCAATCGCCAGCGTCAGCGGCAACTCACTGAAATGGCTCAAACCAGACCATGGCTGTTTATGGGCTTGAAGTTGGTTTTGCGCATGCGCCAATTCTGGCGCAACCAGACCATATCAATGGATAGGCGCTTTGGCTCAAACCCAAGCAAACGTCGTGATGAAAAAGCACGTCGTGCGCGTCGGCACTGAATTGCACCGGCGCACCTGTTCAACCCAAACACAAGGATTTCCCAATGAACGCTTCTCAAAACCCCAATTACCAATGGGTCAACCACCCCAGCGCCGATGACAGCATGATGCGCCGCGTACAGGCTTGGCTCGATCAGGACAAGTCCATGGTCTGGTTCCCAATCCTGAATACACAGAACTTTCCTGATGTTTCGCCTGCCATCCTGCTCCAAGCCAACCAGTCGCACCGCTGCTTTGCATGGTCGATTGAGGAAGCCGAAGACCTCTTGCACATCCCCGAAGGAGTGACTGGCTGGCTGTTGCCCCTTGATCAGCCCGACACCGACGTGGTGGTTGGCTTGTGGGAGGGGGAGCTTCACTTTGTCGCAGCCGTAGATCAGGGCACTGGTCAGCCGCAGACGCTGCTCAGCAGCAAGGGGATCACCTCGATTGCTGTCGATAGTCAAGACCATAGTCAGACCGATGCGACAGGTTCATGAAAGAGACAGGTTTGACTTGGCTAATGCCCACCACAGCGCGTTCATTGGTGGGTCTCAACCAACAGGAATTTCAATGACGACTGACATCAAAACCCAAGGCAGCGTGAGTGCCCAAATCGCCGCGCTGCATGACATGCCCATGGACAATTTGTGGAACCTATGGGATGCCCATTTCTCACGGCGACCGGGCACTTGGAGTCGTGATTACGTGGCATCGCGACTGGCCTACAAAATTCAGGAAAGGGCTTATGGTGCCATCGACCCGGACATCAAGCGCCGCTTGTTGCGCATGGGTGAAAGCCAGTCCAAATTGGGACAGCGCCGCAAACTCGACGATCAACTTTTGCCGGGTACCGTTCTGGTGCGTGAATGGGAGGAGGGAACGCACCGCGTTACGGTCATGCCGGACGGTCGGTTTGAACTGGACAGCAAGGTGTTCAAAAGCCTGTCTGCCGCTGCCCGCCACATCACCGGAACCAATTGGTCAGGGCCGAAATTCTTTGGTTTGCTTGATGTGCCGCGAGGTGTCAAATGAATGATCGGACTTTGGTCGCACCCAAACGCTGTGCGGTGTACTGCCGCGTGTCGTCCGATGAGGGGCTGGATCAGGCCTTCAATTCCATCGATGCCCAGAAAGAAGCGGGACATGCGTTTATCGCCAGTCAACGTGCCGAAGGCTGGATACCCGTTGCAGACGACTATGACGATCCGGCGTACTCCGGCGGAAACATGGATCGACCAGCGTTGCGACGTTTGCTGGCCGATATTGAGTCCCACCGCGTTGACATCATTGTGGTTTACAAGATTGATCGGCTATCGCGGTCGCTGGCAGACTTTGCCAAGATGGTCGAATTGTTCGAACGCCACAACGTCAGTTTCAGCGCAGTGACCCAACAGATCAATTCGGCCACCTCCATGGGGCGGTTGATGTTGAACGTGCTCTTGTCCTTTGCGCAATTCGAGCGTGAGGTGACCAGCGAGCGGATTCGGGACAAGTTTGCAGCCAGCAAGGCCAAAGGCATGTGGATGGGTGGGGTGGTGCCTCTGGGCTACCGAGTGCAAGATCGCAAACTGCTGGTTGTGCCACACGAGGCGGAGATCGTGCGCCGGATATTTCGCGATTTTGCTGACACCCATTGCACCACCGACATGGTGCGTGCCTTCATGGCGGAGGGCATCTTGTCCAAACGGGGCAAACCCTTTTCCAAACAGGCGCTGTACAAGGTCTTGCACAACCGGGCCTACATCGGTGAGATGGTTCACAAAGACAAAAGCTACCCCGGGCAGCATGACGCGATTCTGGATAAGGCGGTTTGGGACGCGGTCCATGCTGTGTTGGGGCAGGATGCCAATGAGAAGAAAAGCCGCACCTTGACGCGCAACAGCCCGCCTGCGTTGCTCCGTGGTCTGTTGTTCTCGCCCAGTGGAAGTCGAATGACACCCAGTGCCGCCACCAAACGCACGGGTGGTGGCAAGCGTTACCTGTACTACATTGACAGCAACCGAGTCAGCTTCGGCAAAGGGCCAGATACCTTTCGCTCCATCAGTGCAGACCAAATCGAAGGGTTGGTGATCGAGCAGGTCTTATCCGCGTTGCAAACGCCCGCCATGATTCAGGGCGTGTGGGATGCTGTGCGCAAGGAGGTCACAGATATCGATGAGCCCACGGTGGTGCTGGCTATGCGCAATTTGGCGGCGGTGTGGAAATCGCTTTTTCCCATTGAGCAGACGCGTATTGTCAATCTACTCATTGAGCGGATTCAACTCACGCCCGACAGTGTGGAAATTGAATGGCACGCAACAGGCTGGTCGGCGCTGGCCAATGAGTTCACGCCCGGAACCATAGGGTCCGAAATGGCAGAAATGGAAAATCAATGAGAAGAGTCACTCGCGTATTGAAGACAACTGGTCGGCCACAAGTTCTGAAGCGTTCGGAGGCGGATGGTATCAAGCTCACCACGGTGATACCCATGCGGGTGGTTCGTCACCGATCCAGCAGTGTCATCATTCGGCCCGGTTTTGAAGGCCAACCGGCAGGTGAACGCCAATGGCAGGCGGAAGTGGATGCCAACCTGATCAAGGCGCTGGCTCGGGCGGTCTACTGGCAGGACCTGCTTGATACTGGTCGGGTGGTAAACATCACGGAGCTGGCCAAGTCGGAAGGGCTTGAGAAAATGCGGATTCAGAAGACGCTCAAGATGGCCCTGTTGCACCCCCGGATCGCAGAGCAGATTGCCAGTGGCAAGGCACCGACGGGCATGTCGTTCGAGTTTTTTGTGCGCAAGCCGCTGCCCTTTGACTGGGCAGATCAAGAGCGTGTGGTCACTGAACTTTGCAGGTGAGTTTTTTTACCGGGGTCATCTGCTACCCATCGTTCAATTCAAACCGCTGTGGCGTTCTTCCTCTGAAAAGGCGTGAATTCAAGGGAGAACGACCCTCGCATAAACAGAGAACAGAGACAGAAACCGAGGTGAATTGGGCGGTATTTGGCTTGGTTTGAGGGGTGGTTGAATTCGCACCCGGCCCGAACCCCCGCAAACACTGGTGGAAAACTGGCAAAGAAAAAGGCCCGAGCAATTCGGGCCTTTAAATATTGGTGCCGGAGAGATGAATCGAACACCCGACCTTCTCATTACGAATGAGCTGCTCTACCGACTGAGCTACACCGGCAACCTGCTTAAATTATAGACTGCGAGGCCAGTCAGTCACGGGCTGATCAGTCGGCGCGCTAGCCCATCCACGCTGCGCGAATCGCGCCAGCCATTGGTGGCAGCAACACGGCCGGTCTTAGCGTTGATGCCCACCCGTTGGCTGGAGTGCCCGAAAAACCAGGTATTGCCGTCAGCGCCCACATGCAGTCCCAGGCCAAACTGGGGTGCTGCGTCCCAGTAGCCCTTGGCGACCAGCGGTTGGGCAGCTTCCTTGATAAAGGTGTTCATGCAAGCATCCGGGCTGCTGCCGGTCAGGCGTTCCAGCACGTACACACCAACGCGGGCAAAGTCCCGGGTGGTGGCAAACATCAGAATTTCGGCAATACCGTTGCCGTCACGGTCCAGGAACCAGCCGGCCGGGTGTTCTGCGCCGGCTTTCTGCCACACCGTGGCTTCGAACCACTTGGGCAGTGACATGCCAGTGGCCGCGCGCAGCACGAGGCTTAGCGTTTCAGAGTCGAGCCCGTTGTAGATGAATTTTTCACCGGCTTTGAAGCGGCTGGGTTCACCATGTTTGCGAGCCAGGTCCAGCAGGGATATTTGGTGCTGAGCCACGGCGTAAAAGTCACGCCCATTGTGAATGCCGGCGTACCCGTCCCCACCTGGCTCTTTGGCGCCGCTGGTGTAGCGCAGCAGGTTGCGTAAGCTGGCAGCGCCGTAGGCGGTGCCGTCCAGTGCAGGCGCATAGCTGGACGCCAGGTCGTCCAGGCTTTTGATCTTGCCGGCGCACAAGGCTTCGCCAACCGCCAGTGCCGTCAGGCTCTTGGCCATGGAGTAAGAATTCAGGGGCAGGTCGGCCCGGGCGCCATTGCCATAGGCTTCGGCGATGAGCGTGCCTTTGTCGATCACCACCACCGAGAAGCTCTCGCGCATCAGCGCCCGCACGTCCGCACTGATCTGGTTGTTGGCCGCTTCGTCCTGACTGGCAGGCAGCGCCCTGAGGGTGGCGGCCGGCTGCAACACATGCAGGCGCGGCGCCATCACCCGGAACTGATTCAAGATGGTATCGGCCGATTCGTGGTTGGCGTGGGCTGGCAGCGCCAGGGCCGCGGTGACCAGCAAGGCGAGGAGGGTGCGGGGCATGTGACGATCCTTCGGTCCGAGTTCAGGCCACGCCCGCGGCCTCAGCGTGGTAGCCGGTGACGCGCTCCACCTCGTTTTTGGAGCCCAGGATGACGCTGACGCGTTCGTGCAGCTTGGCCGGCGCGATGTCCAGGATGCGTTGCTGCCCGTTGGTGGCTGCGCCACCGGCCTGTTCGATCAGCCAGCTCATGGGGTTGGCCTCATACATCAGGCGCAGCTTGCCGGGTTTTTCGGGCTCGCGCTGGTCCCAGGGGTACATGAACACGCCGCCGCGGGTCAGGATGCGGTGCACGTCGGCCACCATGCTGGCGATCCAGCGCATGTTGAAGTCTTTGCCGCGCGGGCCTTCTTTGCCCTGCAGGCATTCGTCAATATAGCGGCGTACCGGCGGCGCCCAGTGGCGCATATTGCTCATGTTGATGGCAAATTCTTTGGTGTCTTCCGGGATGCGCACGTGCTCTTGCGTCAGGGTGAACGAGCCCTGTTCGCGGTCCAGGGTGAACATGGCCACGCCGGCGCCCACGGTCAGAACCAGCGTGGTTTGGGGGCCGTACACGCAGTAGCCGGCCGCCACCTGGCGCGCGCCCGGCTGCAGAAAGTCGGCTTCCGACACGCCCTGGCCCTCGGGTTTGACCAGCACGCTGAAGATGGTGCCGATGCTCACATTCACGTCGATGTTGCTGGAGCCGTCCAGCGGGTCAAACAGCAGCAGGTATTCGCCCTGTGGGTAACGGTTGGGCACGATGTAGATGCTGTCCATCTCTTCGCTGGCCATGGCGGCTAGGTGGCCACCCCATTCATTGGCCTCGATCAGCACCTCGTTGGCGATGATGTCGAGTTTTTTCTGCACCTCGCCCTGCACGTTTTCGCTATCAGCGCTGCCGAGTACGCCGCCCAGCGCACCCTTGTTGACGGCCTGGCTGATGCTTTTGCAGGAGCGGGCCACCACTTCGAGCAGTAGGCGCAGCTGCGACGGGATGAGGCCGCCCACGCGCTGCTGTTCAACTAGGTAGCGGGTGAGGGAGATCTTGGCTGCCATGTCAGTCCTCCAGCGCGCGGCTGACCACCTCGCGCACGTCGTTGCTCAATTCGGTCTTGGCGGCGACGCGGGCGAGGGCCTCGCGGGCCGCGCTGCGGTAGGGTTCGGCCAGCTTTTTCCAGCGGTCCATGGCCCGCGCCAGGCGCGCCGCCACCTGCGGGTTGGTGCTGTCAAGCTCCAGCACGCGTTCGCTCCAAAACACATAGCCTGCGGCATCCTGCCGGTGAAAGGCGCCGGGGTTGGCGCTGCAGTAGCTGAAGATCAGGCTGCGCGCGCGGTTGGGGTTGCGCAGGTTGAAGTCTGGGTGGTTCATGAGCTGGCGCACCGCCGGCAGCACCTGGCCGCCTCGGTCGCAAGTGCCGCCCTGCAGGGCAAACCATTTGTCCAGCACCAGGTCCTCGCCCTTGAACAGGGCATGAAAGCGCGCCAGCGCGGCAGCAGCCAGCTCGTGCCCGCTGTTGACCAGGGCTGACAGCGCATTGAAGCGGTCGGTCATGTTGTCAGCATCCTTGAAGCGCTGGTAGGCCTTGCCGGGCCAGACGGCGTCGCCGCTGTCTCGGGCGGCCAGGCAGAGCTGGGCCAGTGCCATGCCGGCCAGGGCGCGTCGGCCGGCCGAGACCGGTTCGGGCCGGTAGCCGCCGTTGTCCTTGTGCGCTTCAAACGCCCAGGCCCAGTCGGCTTGCAGCGCGGTAGCCAATTGCAGGCGCATGGCCTCGCGCACGGCATGAATGCGTTGCGGGTCCACCACCTGCAGCTGCTCGGCGATATAGGTTTCAGACGGCAGTGTCAGAGCCAGTTCCTTGAAGGCGGCGTCCAGTTGGTCTGATCGCAGCAGCTGGCGCAGGGCGGCAATATAGGCATCAGAAAGCACGCTAGCCCTTGTCGCACCTTGTTCTTCTGCTATTGATTGAATAGCACTGCGCAACGCCAGCCGCTGGCCGGCTTCCCAGCGGTTGAAAGGGTCAGGGTCTGAGGCCAGCAGGGTCAGCAACTGAGCGTCGCTGTAGTCGATGTCCAGTACCACCGGTGCGCTGAAGCCGCGCAAGATCGAGGGCACGGGCTCTTCGGTCACTTCAAAAAAAGTGACGGATTGTGCGGCCTCGGTCAGCACCAGCAGGTGGCTGTCGGTGGCCGCGGCACCCGGCGCGGTGCGCAAGGGCAGGGCGCTGCCACTGTGGCCGACCAACCCTAGACTGACCGGGATCACAAACGGTGCCTTGTCGGCCTGCCCTGGCGTGGCCGGGCAGCTTTGGCTCAGGCTCAGGGTGTAGGTCTGCGCCTGGGCGTCGTAGTGGCCACTGGCCTGCACCCGGGGCGTGCCGGCTTGGCTGTACCAGAGTTTGAACTGCGGCAACAGGCGGGCCAGGTCAGAGTCGGGGTTGGCGTCGGCTACTGATTGGGCGAAGTCGTCGCAGGTTACGGCCTGGCCGTCGTGGCGGGCAAAGTACAGCGTCATGCCCCGGGCAAAGCCAGCGCGGCCGACCAGGGTTTGCATCATGCGCACCACTTCGGCGCCTTTTTCGTAGATGGTGACGGTGTAAAAGTTGTTGATTTCGATGTAGCTGTCGGGCCGCACCGGGTGGGCCATCGGGCCTGCGTCTTCAGGAAACTGGGCGGTGCGCAAAACGCGCACGTCTTCAATGCGTTTGACGGCGCGGGCCGAGGCCTCGGCGCACAGGTCTTGCGAGAACTCCTGGTCGCGGAAGACCGTCAAGCCCTCTTTCAGGCTGAGTTGAAACCAGTCTTGGCAGGTGATGCGGTTGCCGGTCCAGTTGTGAAAATACTCGTGCCCCACCACGCTCTCGATGTTGGCGTAGTCGGCATCCGTCGCGGTGGCCGGGTTGGCCAGCACGTACTTGGTGTTAAAGATATTCAGGCCCTTGTTCTCCATGGCGCCCATGTTGAAGTCGCTGGTGGCCACAATCATGAAGCGCTCTAGGTCCAGCGGTAGGCCAAAGCGGGCCTCGTCCCAGACCACAGACGCCACCAGGGCGTTCATGGCGTGTTCGGTTTTGTCCATGTCGCCAGGGCGCACATACACCTGCAGCAGATGCTCACGCCCGGCGCGCGACAGGATGCGCTGCTCGCGGCACACCAGTTGTCCTGCCACCAGCGCGAACAGGTAGCAGGGTTTCTTGTGCGGGTCGACCCAGGTGGCAAAATGCCGCCCCTCATTACCCGGGCCTTCCAGCGGGCCCTGTGCCACCAGGTTGCCGTTGGACAGCAGCACCGGGTACTTTTGTCGGTCGGCGCGCAGCGTCACGGTGTAGCTGGCCATCACGTCGGGACGGTCCAAAAAGTAGGTGATACGGCGAAAGCCCTGGGCCTCGCACTGGGTAAAAAATGAGCCATTGCTCACGTACAAGCCCATCAGCTCGGTATTTTTGGCTGGCGCACAGGTGGTGAAGATTTCCAGCTCGAAGCTGCCTTCTTCTGGCAGGCTGTCCAGCACCAGTTGTTGGTTTTCGATCTTGAAGGCGGTGCCCTGGCCATTGACCAGCACGCGGGCCAGGTTGAGCTCTTCGCCGTCCAACCGCAGAGGCTTGGCCTCCACGGCCGGGTTGCGGCGCAGCGTCATTTTGTTCAGCACCCGGGTTTTAGCCGGGTCCAGGTCAAAACTCAGGTGCACCGTGTCCACCCAGTAGGGCGGGGCCGTGTAATCGGCGCGGCGAATCACCGTAGCGGGGCTGGTGCCATCACGAAATTGCAACATGCAGGGTCTCCAAAAAGCCTGAATTCATCAGGTCAAAGTAATTATTCACACTGGCGATCACGTGCGGCCCGGTCAATTCTTCGGCCCGGTGCGAGGTGCACAGGGCCACCGCACGCATGCCAGCGCGGCGCGCGGCCTCGATGCCAAAAGGCGCGTCTTCAAACACAATACAGCACTCAGGCCTTATGCCCATTCGCTGTGCTGCTTCCAAAAATATAGCGGGCTCGGGTTTGCCTGGCAGCCCCTCGTCGCCGCCCACCACCGAGTGCGGTGCCTGAGGCAGTTGCAGGTGGTCAAAGGCAAAGGCAATGTTGTGCCGATCGCCCGCTGTACCCACCCCGACTTTAAGGCCAAGCGCTCGGGCACGGCCAGAAAACTCGGTAAAGCCCGCCACCTCGCGAAATACTGGGCCAAAGGCCTCCCGGTATAAGGACTCTTTGTGCTGGGCGAGCTCACGGGTACGCTCAGGCGCGAGTTGGGTCTGGAACAGCTCGTTCATGCATTCCACCACGGTGCGGCCGGTGGTGCGGCGCATCAGCTCACCCACCTCGATGTCAATCCCATGGTGTGCGGCAAAGGCCACCCAGCTTTGCCTGTGGTGGCCCATGGAGTCGATCATGGTGCCGTCCATATCAAAGATCAGCGCCTGCACCGGGTCGGCAGGGCTTTGCCAGCGGCTCATCAGACGCCCTGCTTGAGAGAGGCTTGGATGAAGGGGTCGAGGTCGCCGTCCAGCACTTTTTGTGTGGCGGAGGTCTCGTAGTTGGTGCGCAGGTCCTTGATGCGGCTTTGGTCCAGCACATAAGAGCGGATCTGGTGGCCCCAGCCCACGTCGGTCTTGGTGTCCTCGAGCTTTTGTTGCTCTTCCATGCGTTTGCGCATCTCAAAGTCGTAGAGGCGGCTGCGAAGGCGCTTCCAGGCCACGTCGCGGTTGCTGTGCTGGCTGCGGCCGTCTTGGCACTGCACCACGATGCCGGTGGGAATGTGCGTCAGACGCACCGCCGAGTCGGTTTTGTTGATGTGCTGGCCGCCGGCGCCGCTGGCGCGAAAGGTGTCGGTGCGCACATCGGCCGGGTTGATGTCGATCTCGATCGAGTCATCCACCTCGGGGTAGACAAACACCGAGGCGAACGAGGTGTGCCGTCCGCCCGACGAGTCAAACGGCGACTTGCGGACCAGCCGGTGCACGCCGGTTTCTGTGCGCAGCAGGCCAAAGGCGTACTCGCCCTCGACCTTGATGGTGGCACCTTTGATGCCGGCTGTGTCGCCTGCGGATTCGTCTTCAATGGTGGCCTTGAAGCCCTTGCGCTCGGCGTATTTCAGGTACTGACGCAGCAGCATGCTGGCCCAGTCACAGGCCTCGGTGCCACCTGCGCCAGCCTGGATGTCCAAAAAGGCATTGAGCGGGTCGGCCGGGTTGTTGAACATGCGGCGGAACTCAAGCCCCTCGATGGTTAGCGCCAATTTGGCGGTTTCTTCTTCGATGGTGAGCAGGCCGGCCTCGTCGCCGTCCTCCTTGGACATGTCGTAGAGCTCGCTGTTGTCGCCCAACTCGCGTGTCAGGTCATTGAGCGTGAGCACAATGCCGTCGAGCGATTTTTTCTCGCGGCCCAGCTCTTGGGCACGCTTGGGGTCATTCCAGACGGTGGGGTCTTCCAGCGAGGCGTTGACCGTCCTCAGGCGTTCGGCTTTGGCATCGTAGTCAAAGATACCCCCTGAGCGCGGCAGTGCGTGCGCTCAGATCTGCCAATTGGGTGCCAATGATGTTGATGTGTTCTGCTTCCATGATGGGTATCCTGATCGTTGCGGTGGGTAGTGAGGCGGATTTTCTCATGCCGCCCGGCCTCAGGCGATAAAGTCTTCGATCAGTGAAGCCAACTGCTCGGGCTGGTCATGGTGCATCATGTGGCCGGCGTCCTCGATGCGGACGATGCGCAGTTGGGGTACGACGCGTAAGCGCTCGTGGTGTTCGGCCAGGGTGAAGCGGCCTTTCCACCAGTCCTCGAGTTTGTGGTTGGCGGCTTCGACCATCAGCGCCGGCATGGAGATGCGGGCATAGACGGCCAGTACCTCGTCCACCCGGTACAGGTAGGGATTGGGCAATTTGTGGCCGGGCTCGCCCAATATTTGCCACTCGCCCGCCTCGTTTTTCTGGGCCCAGTTCAGGGCCAGCCAATCGGCCTTGTCTTGGTTCAGACGGGGGTTGGTTTTCATGAGGCGGCGCGCCACGCCAGCCGACTCGGCGTAAGCGCGCAGCGCCAGCTCGCCCAGATTTAGTTGCTTGAGCTCGTCCATCCAGCGGCCCAGGCGCTCGGCGGCCTGATCGGGCTGGGTGGCGGGCATGCCAAAACCCTCCAGGTTAACCAGGCGGCGCACCCGTTCGGGGCGAACGCCAGCGTATTGCATGGCCACCCCGCCACCCATGCTGTGGCCGACCAGGTTCACCGCCTGGTCAGGGGCGTAGTGGTCCAACAAAAAATCCAGGTCTGCCAGGTAATCGGGGTGCCAGTAACAGTCTGCGCCACCACCGCCAGTCAGGCCGAAACCGCGCCAGTCGGGTGCAATCACATAGTGGCCCTGGCTGAAGGCGTCCACCATAAACTGGTAGCTGGCCGCCACGTCCATCCAGCCGTGTAGCAGCACCAGCGGAATCTTGTTCGGTGAGGGCTCACCCCACACTCGTACGTGGTACTGCAACTGGCGGATCGGGATAAATTCACTGCGGGAGGGGCGTTTGACTTGGTACATTTGTCAGATCTTACGGAGGGCGAGTGTCGGTGTCAGTCAAAACAGGGACAACATGGAAGCGCGTGATCCAGAATGTTGACAAGCGTGACTTCGGTACATATCATGAGACATATCACTCGGACCGGAATACACCATGCACCAGACTGCCAAAATATTTACCACAGGACGCAGCCAGGCGGTTCGTTTGCCAATGGCATTTCGATTTGATGCGGCCGAGGTTTTCATTCGCCACGACCCGGCAACAGGCGATGTCGTTCTTTCGCGCAAGCCGACCGATTGGCAGGGTTTGCTCGACGCGGTGGCGCAAAACAGGGATCACGACCTGCTTATTGAACGGCGTCAAGGCCACGCCCGGCGGGACCCTTTTGAAGGTTTGGCTGAATGAGCCGACGGTACCTGTTGGATACCAATGTGGTCAGCCACATCATGCAGGGGCGTGATGCTGATCTGCTGGCGCGTTTGACGCAACTGCCTGTGGGGCGGGCGGTGTTGTCCAGTATTACCCTGGCCGAGTTGGAGTACGGCCTGCATCGCAAGGGGCAGCCGCAACGTCTCCGAAATGCTTTGACCCAGATACTCCTGCGCATGGACGTTCTTTCTTGGGGTGAAAGTGTGGCCGTCTGTTACGGAGAATTTTGCAGCACGCTTGAATCCCAGGGCATCAACTTGAGCGACTTTGACATGATGATTGCAGCCCATGCCGTCGCGGCCAATGCCATTCTTGTCAGCCGAGACAAGGCTTTTGCACAAGTGCCGGCCGAGCGGCTGAGCCTGGAAATATGGTAACAACCCCGCCTTCTTCGATGGTTGGTGATGACGCGTATACGACGCTGCATAAGGGCTTCGGCTGGCAGGTGCCTGAGTACTTCAACATGGCGCAGGTCTGCTGCGCGCGCTGGGCTGCTACGCCTGATGCTACTGAAAGAATAGCTATACAAGCCCTGAATACGGGGGGTTTAGCTACTTTTTATACTTATGCCGAGCTGCAGGCGCAGGCCAACCGGTTGTCCCATGTGCTCACGTGGCTGGGTGTGGCGCGGGGTGACCGGGTGGCGATTGTGATGCCGCAGCGCTTTGAGACGGCGGTGGCCTACATGGCCGTGCTGCAGATGGGGGCGGTGGCTATGCCCTTGTCCATGCTGTTCGGCCCCGACGCGCTCGACTTTCGGCTGCAGGACAGCGAGGCGGTGCTGGCCATCTGCGACGAGAGTTCTATTGACAACCTGCTGTCGGTGCGGGGCAACTGCCCACAGCTGGGCCGGGTGCTGGGCGTCGGCGCAGCAGCGGCCAAGGCCGATGTCGATTACGCCGCGGCCCTGGCCGGCGCCCCAGACCACTTTGCGGCAGTCGACACCCGGGCCGACGAGGCGGCGGTGCTGATTTACACCAGCGGCACCACCGGCAACCCCAAGGGCGCGCTGGTACCGCATCGCGCGCTGATTGGCAACCTGAGCGGTTTTGTCTGCAGCCAGAACTGGTTCGGCTTTGACGGCCGCACCAATACCAACAGCGCTGCCGTCTTCTGGAGCCCGGCCGACTGGGCCTGGACCGGCGGCCTGATGGACGCGCTGCTGCCCACGCTGTACTTTGGCCGCCCCATCGTGGCCTACAGCGGCCGCTTCAGCCCGCAGGTGGCGTTTGAGCTGATGCAGCGCTTTGGCGTGACCCACACCTTTTTGTTCCCGACCGCGCTCAAGGCCATGATGAAGGCCTACCCCGGTGAACCGGGCCGTAGCGTGCGCGAGCAGTTCGGGCTGCAACTGCAGGCCATCATGAGCGCGGGCGAGTCGGTGGGGGACGCGGTGTTTGACTACTGCAAGGACCAACTTGGCGTGACGGTGAACGAAATGTTCGGCCAGACCGAAATCAACTACATCGTCGGCAATTGTGCCCCCACGCTTGTCGCTGCGCGTACTGCGCTGCCCCCCGAGGGGGCGTACCCCGCCTTGGGGCGGCCCGGCGGCGGGGTGGGCCCACCTGTTGGCGTAGGTTGGCCCGCCAAGCCCGGCAGCATGGGCCGGGCTTATCCCGGGCACCGGGTGGCGGTGATCGACGATGCCGGGCAGGTGTGCGCGCCGGGCGTGGTGGGCGATGTAGCGCTGCACCGGCTGGATGTGCATGGCGACCCGGACCCTATTTTTTTCGTGGGCTACTGGAAAAACGAGGCAGCCACCCAGGCCAAGTTCAGCGGTGATTGGTGCCGCACCGGCGACCTGGCCACCTGCGACGCCGACGGCTATCTCTGGTACCAAGGCCGGGCTGACGACGTGTTCAAAGCCGCCGGCTACCGCATCGGCCCGGGCGAGATCGAGAACTGCCTGGTCAAGCACCCGGCGGTGCTCAATGCCGCCGTGGTGCCCAAGCCAGACCGCGAACGCGGCAGCCTGGTCAAGGCCTATGTCGTTCTTGCTCCTGAATATATAGCTAGAAAGCCAAGTGGGACAGGGGCTAGCGCCCGATTTGATGCCCAACTTGTGGCGGCCCTTCAGGCCCATGTGCGCGGCAAGCTGGCGCCCTACGAGTACCCCAAAGAGATCGAATTTGTCGACGCCCTGCCCATGACCACCACCGGCAAGGTGCAGCGCCGAGTGCTGCGTCTGCAAGAAGAATCCCGTGCCCGCCAGTCGGGCATACTCCCTTAACAACGTACCTATCCCCATGGACCTGAAAAAAATCAAACTTGGTCGCAGTGATCTGACAGTCAACCCCATTTGCTTGGGCACCATGACCTTTGGCGAGCAGGTGGACGAGCCGATGGCGCACCAAATCATGGCGCGCAGCCTGGACTGCGGGGTGGATTTCATGGACACCGCGGAGATGTACGCGGTGCCGACCCGGGCCGAGACCTATGGCGCCACCGAGACCATCATCGGCAACTACTTTGCCCGTAACCCCGGCGTGCGCCAACGCTGGACGCTGGCCTCCAAGGTGGCGGGCCCGTCGCGTGGCATGGCCTGGTTGCGCGGTGGCAGCGACAACCTGACGGCGGCCGACATCGTGGGTGCCTGCGAGGACAGCCTGCGCCGCCTGCAAACCGATGTGATCGACCTGTACCAGATCCACTGGCCGGTGCGCCACTTGCCGGCCTTTGGCAACCCTTATTTCGATCCGGCCAAGGTGCGCACAGACCTGTCCAGCACCCGCGAGCAGCTTGAAGGCCTGGCGCGGCTGGTCAAGGCTGGCAAGGTGCGTGAGATCGGGCTGTCGAATGAATCCGCTTACGGTGTGATGGATTTCACCCGGGTGGCTGCCGAGCACGGTCTACCCCGCGTCGTCTCGGTGCAAAACCCCTACTGCCTGATCAACCGCAGCGTGGATAACGGGCTGGATGAGGCGATGTACCACGAGCAGGTGGGGCTGCTGGCCTATTCGCCGCTGGGTTTTGGCCAGCTGACCGGCAAATACGACAGCTCGGGCCACGATGGCGCTGACGCGCCGCAGGGTGGCCGCCTGCAGCGTTATGAATCGGTGCGCAAGGGGCGCTGGGGCCGGGCCGAATCGTTGGCGGCGGCGCGGCGCTACAACGCTCTGGCGCTGCAGCATGGTCTGTCGCCTACCCGCATGGCGCTGGCCTTTTGCTACACCAATTGGCGTGTGGCCAGCACCATTCTGGGTGTGACCAACGTGGCCCAGCTCGACGAGTGCCTGGACGCCTGGGGCACCACCCTGTCGCCCGAGCTGCTGGCCCAGATTGACGCCGTGCGTTGGGAGATACGCGACCCGTCGAACTGAGGGGGTGGATCCCCATTGGTCGTGGCCGAGGATGACGACAAGCTGTCAGTGGTGCGACTCTGCGCAGTACCGTCATGCCCGACCTGATCGGGCATCCATGGCCCCAGCCCTCAAATGCCGGCTGGTTTCTGGATGCTCAGGCTGCGGTCTCGCACTTCGAGTTGCAGGTCGCGAACCCGTCCGCGGTCTTGCACGGTCAGGGTAAAGCTGCCTGCGTCAAGCGGCTTGGCCCACACTTTCTTATACAGCCGCGCCAGCGAGGTCAGCACCTCGCCATCCAGGCTCAGCACCACATCGCCTGGGCTCAGGCCGGCCTTGGCCGCCGGGCTCGCTGGCGTCACGCGGGTGATCTGTATCCGGCCATTGCGCTCCACCGCGTTGATGCCCAGCCAGGGCCGGTGGCTGTCGGCCGAGCTGCCGGTGGCCAGCAATTCCGGCAGACTGCTGTTGAGCAACTCAGAGGGTACAAACATATTGCCGGGCAGCGAGCGAGGGTCGGTCTCGCGCAGCACATCCTGCATGTACAGGCTGCCAATGCCGACCAGTTCACCCTGTGGGTTGAACAGCGCCGCGCCAGAATGGTTGGCCACCGGCGGACTGGCGTACAAGGCCTTGTCCAGGTGGTATTCCCAGTAGCCAGTGAATGCACGCACATCCACCAGGCGGGCCGGCCCTATGGCCTCGGCGCTCTCGCTGCTCGCCACGGCAAAGGTCTCTCCCACCGCGCTGGGCCCCACCTGGCCGATCTTCACGGGCTGTATGTTTACCAGCGGAAACAGCGGGCGAAGCAGACCCAGACCGGTGGCCGTGTCATAGGCCACCACCCTGGCCGGGTAGGTTTTGCGGTCCATGGTGCGGATGTCGATCTGGTCGGTTTCCAGGATCAGATAGCCAATGGTCAGGATCAGGTCATCGGGGCCGATCACCACGCCGCTGCCGCGTCGAACCTTGCCCAGGGTGCGGGCCGAGGGAGCGTCTTCGATGGCGCGGGCGGTGATCTGCACCACCGCCGCTTGGGCCTGGCGCAGGGTGGTGGCTGCCACGGCTGCGCCCTGGCTGGGCTGCGGCACTGACTGGCCCCAAGCCCCAGCGCCGAACCAGCACAGCAGACCGGTAAATACGAGTAACAACCTGGTTTGAATCACAATCTCACCCCCGCGATGTATTGGCGACCATCCCACTATACCCAGCCCCGTCAAAAGCCGGCGCTTCAAGGGCAATGGCCCTGTAAAGGCGGGTCATGATCCAGCCCGAGCCCTGTGTCAGTCGCCGCTGCCATCGCGCCACGGAGGACAATCGCCATCATGGCAAAAAAAGACCACGTCACAGAAACACCGGCAACTGCCCTGTTGCGGGCCAATCGGGTGGCGTTCACCGAACACCCTTATGACTACCTGGCGCACGGCGGCGCACAGCACAGCGCCGAGGTGCTGGGGCTGGACCCGTTCACCGTGGTCAAGACACTGATCATGCAAGACCAGGACGCCAAACCCTTGGTGGTGCTGATGCACGGCAATCGCAAAGTGTCGACCAAGAATCTGGCCCGGCAAATCGGCGCCAAGTCGGTCGAACCCTGCACCCCAGAGGTGGCCAACCGGCACAGCGGCTACCTGGTGGGAGGTACCTCACCATTTGCGACGCGGCGGCATATGCCGGTCTATATCGAGGCGTCTATCCTGCAATTACCGAAGATCGCCATCAACGGGGGACGGCGTGGCTATTTGGTGGGGCTCGATCCCCAGGTGTGCGAGCAGCTGCTTGAGGCTCGGCCGGTCAACTGTGCTTTAGCCGACTAAGGCTCGCAAAACACTGATCAGCGCAATCACGATCAGCAGGTTGATGACCTGGCGCCGAAAATGCTCAGGCGATACCCCTTGGAATGCACGGTTGCCTACCCAGATGCCAACCAGCATGGCCGGCCCCAGCCACAGGGCCCAACGCAAGGTGTCTAGGCCGACCAGTGCTGTGGCCTGCTGCCCCCCAATTGAGAACACACTGGCCCAGGCCAGTGCGTACAGGTCCGTCAGCAGGAACAGCAGCACCAGGGTGGCCCGCATCACTGCGGGTGCCATCTGCGTGGTACTCAGCATCACCGCCACCGCAATGCCACCGATGGCCGCCACCCCGTTGACGAAGCCGGACACCAGCCCGGTGACCAAGCGCGTGCCGCGTGTGGGTGCTAAGGCCAGTTTCCAGCCGCTGCGCAATAAAAGAGCTGCGGTCAACAGCAGCAAACCGATCAACAGGCGCAAATGCATTTCATCCAGCCAGGCCAGCGCTGCAATTCCAAGTGGGATGCAAATCGCATTGCCCAGCGCCAACCAGCTCAGCCACGCCCAGTCCACCTCACGCAGCGCCGCGCGCAACAGCGTCAGGCTGGCCAGAACCTCAAGCAGAAAAATCGGCGGCACCACCTGTGCCGGCGGCGCAAACAACGAAAGACCGGCCACACACAGGGCCGAAAAACCAAAGCCTGCAAAGCCTCGTACCACGCCGGCGGCCAGCACGATCAGCAGCGCGGCCATCAGCAGTGCCGGTGGCAGAGGTGGCGACAGGGCTAGTGGCAGCGGGATCTGCAAGAGATCAGGCCGTGGCTGCGCCGTACAGGTCGACCAGCTTGAGCCTCTGCACCTTGCCCGACGGGCCACGCGGCAGGTCAGCCACCAGTCGGAATAGCTTGGGCGTCTTGTAGCGGCCCAGCGCTGCCAGGCAAAACGCCCTCAGCGCCGCCTCATCCGCACTGTGACCGGGCCGCAGCACCACACAGGCCATGATCTCCTGGCCGTAGTGCCGGTCCGGGATGCCGACGGCGGCTGCGTCCAGTACGGCGGGGTGTTTCAGCAGGGCTTCGTCAATCTCGCGCGGCGCGATGTTCTCGCCGCCTTTAATGATCAGCTCCTTGATGCGGCCGGTAACGAAGAAAAAACCATCCGAGTCACGGTGACCCAGATCGCCGGTGCGCAGCCAGCCGTCGGGGGTGAATGCGGCTGCGGTGGCCTCTGGGTTCTTGTAATAGCCGCGCATGACGTTGGGGCCGCGGATGGCAATCTCGCCGGTTTGGCCGTCGGGCAGCTCGGCCAGCGCTGCGTCCACCACCCGCGCCTCGCAGCCCGAGGCCCGTCCCACCGCCCCAAGTTTGCGCAGTTGGGGGTCGAGCGGGTTGGAGAATGAGGGCGCCACGGTCTCGGTCAGGCCCATGGTCTCGATGATGCCAATGCCAAAGCGTTGCTCAAAGGCGCGCAGGTGCTCGGGCGGCAGGGCTGCCGAGGCCGAGCGGCAAAAGCGCAGGCCCTGGGTTTGTGCTGGTGTTGGTGCGGGGCCCTCAAGCAGGTAGGAGATCATGGTCGGCACCACATTGATCCAGGTGCAAGCGCTCTGGCTCGCCTGTTCCCAAAAGCGCGCAGCTGAAAACCTGGGTGGCATCGCCAAGCTGCCACCGTGGTGCAGCGGGGCTAGCATGGTCACAGCAAAGGCATTGATGTGGTACAGCGGCAGCACCGCCAGCACCCGGTCATGGGCCTGCAGCGCGTGCTCGGCGCTGATGGCCGCTGCGTTGGCTGCCAGGTTGGCCTGAGTTAGCATCACCCCCTTAGGTTGCCCGGTGGTGCCAGAGGTGTACATTAGCAGCGCCATGGCCTCGGGCAGCGGGGCCGGCAGGTCGGCCTCAGTCTCGGGCCAGTCGTGGTGGTCTGGCGCGCTGACCAACACGCCGATGTCACGCGGTATATGCTGCAGCAAGGCGCGAACTGGGGCCTCCCAATCGGGGCTGACGATCACTAAGCTGCAATCGCTGTGGTCAAGCACATAGCGCATCTGGTCCGCCTGTGACAGCAGGTTGACCGGGTTGACGCACCAGCCGCCCTGCATCGCGCCCAGCAGCCAATGCAGCGTGGCCAGCCCATTGGGCATGACCAGCGAGACCGTATCGCCCGGCACACTGCCTTGCGCCAGCAGCAGCCCCGCAACCTGACGGCAGCGCTTGGCCAGTGTGCCGTAATTCAAGCTTGGCCCACCGTCGCAGTCGACGGCGTAGATGGCATCTGGTTGCAGGCTGGCCTGATGCGCGATCAGGGCGTGGACCGTTGACCTCATTCGCGTCCGTACTTGTCGAAAAATGTGCCGAAAATTGCCTGTTCGCTGGGGATTCGTTCCGGGATGGGGCGCGATATACGGGTGATGTTGAGGTAGTGCCGGTAGTTTAGGTTGTCGGAAAAGTTGTTTTTACCCCAGGTGCCGCAGCCCATGGACAGTGAAAACGGCAGGCCGTTGTCAAAGCTGCCGCCGGTGGCGATGCAGTGGGCCTGCTCCACGATCACACGGGACACCGGCAAGGTCAGTCCCAACTGCAGCGCCCGCTCGGGCCGGCGGCTGTGCAGGCCGACCGAATGGCCGGCGCCTTGAAAGGCGTACAAGCGGCTGACGGTATCGGCTGCTGCGTCAAAATCTGGCACGCTGTAAACCGCCAACACCGGGCACAGCTTTTCGCCCGAGAACGGGTGCGCCTCGCCGATGCTGTCCTCATCCACCAGCAGCATGGTGGGCGACAGCGCAGCCACCTCGGGCAGCCCGGCGCGGTTGGCAATGGTGGTGGCCGACTGGCCAATCACAGCCGAGGAGAGCTTGCCGTCTGGCCACATCACGGCAGCCAGACGGGCTTTTTGAGCGGCATCCAACAGCACCGCACCTTGATCGCGCAGCGCGGCCAGCGTAGCTGCCCGTACGTCATGCAGCAGCACCAGGCTGTTCTCAGACGAGCAGCTGGTGGCGTTGTCAAAGGTCTTGGAGCGAAATATCCGCTCAGCTGCGGCCTGCGGGTCGGCGGTCTCATCGACGATGCCTGCCACATTGCCCGCGCCCACGCCGAAGGCCGGCGTGCCGCTGGCGTAGGCCGCGCGCACATTGGCCTGTGAACCGGTGGCCACCACCAGATCACACTGGCGCATCAAGGACAGGGTGGCCGCTTTGCTGATCGGGTCGGGCAGCAGTTGAACCAGATCGGGTGGGGCGCCGATGCGCACCAGCTGAGTCTGGATATGCGCGATCAGCTTGGCTGCTGTGCTCCAACCTTTTGGGGAGGGCGCGACGATCACGGCGTTGCGACCCTTGAGTGCATTGATGATCTTGTTGGCCGGTGTGGCCGCCGGGTTGGTGGAGGGCGTGACAGCGCAGACCACGCCCACGGGCCGGGCAATCTCGGTCAGGCCCAAAGCTGGGTCTTCATGGATTACGCCGACCGAGCGTGCGCCCTGCAGGTCCCGCAGCAGGCCCAGCGTCTTTCGGTGGTTCTTGCGCACCTTGTCGGCCACATTGCCTATGCCTGTGTCGGCGACAGCCAGCTCGGCCAACTCGCGGTTGCGATCCGGTGCCAATATGGCCCAACCGGCGGCGGCGACCAGCTCGTCAACCCGAGCCTGGTCATAGCGCTCGGCCGTCCGTTGCGCAAGTCGCGCCCGGCTGACCAGATCAGCAACAGTTTGATCGACTTCGACTGCGGATGTCAGCATGTCAGTCAGCCTTAATGTTGGCGTCTTTGGCCAGCTTGGCCCATTTTGGAATTTCGGCCGCCACGATGCGGGATAAGGCCTGTGGCGTGCCACCCACGCCCTCGGCGCCCTGGGCCAGCAGTTTGTCGCGGATGCCAGGCTCGGCCACTATGGTGTTCAGAGTCCGGTTGAGCCGGTCAATCACGGGCTGCGGCGTGCGGGCCGGCACGAACATGGCGTACCAGGAGTCCACCTCAAAATCTGGCACGCCGGTCTCTTGCACGGTGGGCACATCGGGGAAAGCCGCGCTGCACTTGAGTGTGGAGACTGCAAAGGCCTTGAGCTTGCCGGCTTTGACAAACTGCGCAGCTGCCGGGATCGATACCCACAGCAGAGGTACTTGACCACTGATGACGTCGGTGACGGCCGGGCCGCCGCCACGGTAAGGAATGTGCGTCATCTGGGTGCCGGTGCGCAGCTTGAACAGCTCGCCCGCCAGATGCCCGGGGGAGCCATTGCCGACCGAGGCGTAAGCCAGTAACTCGGGCTTGGCTTTGGCCAGCGCCACTAACTCAGCCACGGTATTCGCCGGCACTTGTGGGTTAGCCACCAGAATTTGCGGCAAAGAGGCCACGGTGCCGATTGACTCAAAATCCTTGATCGTGTCGAAGGACAGTTTGGGGTAAATCGCTGGGTTGATGGTGTGTGAGCTCAGGGTGAACAGCACGGTGTAGCCGTCCGGGGCGGCGCGAGCCGCCAGTTCCGAGCCCACAGACCCGCCTGCGCCGCCCTTGTTGTCGATGATGATGGGTTGGCCCAGCAGTGACTGAAAGCGGTCTTGCACAATGCGGGCAATCACATCGGTGCCGCCGCCGGGCGGGTAGGGCACCACAAAGCGCACCGGCTTGTCGGGATAGGCTGCTTGAGCAATGGCTGAGCCGGTTGAAACCACCCCCAGCATTGAAATCACAAAGGCACTCAGGATGGATCGAAAGCTCAGCATGGGGCGCATGGCAGTCTCCGGACAAGTTTGAGAGGATTCATTATGACTGCGAGCTGCGGTCGCTGTGGCACCTGGGCAATTGAGGGCAGGCCAAAAAAAACGGGCCAGAGGCCCGTTTTTTCCAAATGCCGAGAAGATTACTTCTTGGCTGCCTTCATCTTTTCGCAGTCAGCCTTCATTTTGGCGTCCATCTTGGGATCAGCCTTTTTGCAAGCCTCTTCCATCTTTTTCTTGTCTGCGTCGCTCATTGCGCCGCCATGTGAACCAGCCATTGCGGCGGAAGCGAACATCATTGATGCAACAATTACTGAAAAAACTTTGGTCATGATCTATTCCTATTGATATTTGTCAAACTTTGGCCCAATTAGGCCGACATATTATGCCGAGATTAATTGTACGCAGCAAAGTCGGGTTAACCCGATGTTTGGTCGGGTTCTCCCTATTTTGCACAGTCACCTTCGGCTGGTCAGCGCCTCGGACGCCGACTGAGGCCGGCGAGGTGCTGGAGCGATTGGCCGTCAAGGCCGGCGACCCGGATGCCAGCCTGCTCAAGCGATACCAGCAAGCTGTTAACCGAGCCCCGAAGGACGCCCAGGCCGTGGCGGCCTTGGCCCGGCTGTATTTTGACCTGGCCATGGCCCATGGCGACCCGCGTTATGTGGGCTATGCCGATGCGCTGATCAACGGCTACCCGGGTCAGCTGTCGGCCGAGCTTTTGTTCACTCGTAGCTTGCTGCGTCAATACCGCCATGCGTTTGAAGAGGCCAAGGGTGACCTGCGCGCTGCCCTGGTCGCCCAGCCCGATTTTTCGGAGGCGCATGGCTGGCTGGCCGCCATCGCCTTGGTCCAGGCCGACTACGCTGGCGCCGGCCAGGCCTGCACGGCCTTGGGCGTAGCCGGGTCGCTAACCCTGCAGGCAGGCTGCCTGGGCCTGACGCTGGCCTACACCGGGCAATTGGCGCAGGGTTACCAGGCGCTTGAGAAGGGCTTAGCCCGGGCGGACGATCCCGGTAACCGTTTGTGGCTGTTGACCCGGCTGGCCGAGGTTGCGGCTTGGCAGGGCCGGGCCGCGCTGGCAGAAAGCCACTACAAAAGCGCCTTGCGCCTGGGGATCACCGATGCTTATTTGCTGGCCGCCTGGAGCGACTTCTTGCTTGACCAGCAACGCCCCAAAGAGGTGGTGGCACTGCTGGCTGACAAGGAGGCTTCGGACCCGCTCTTGCTGCGTCTGGCCCTGGCGCACCAGCAAACGGGCTCTCCCAAAGCCCCTGCGCTGGTGAAAATGCTGGATGAGCGCTTTGCCGCGACCCGGCTGCGCGGTGATACCACCCACCGTGCCGAAGAGGCGCGCTATGCGCTGCAGCTGCGCCGCGATATCGGCTCGGCCCTGGCCCTGGCGCAGGCCAACTACGAGGTGCAACGTGAACCGCGAGACGCCCGCATTCTGCTCGAGGCCGCGCTGGCGGCGGGCCAGCGGGCACCTGCCCAAAAGGTCGAAGCCTGGTTCAAGAGCAGTGGGTTTCAGGGCGCCCCCCTTAGCCAACAGCTGGCCCAGCTGGCCGCTTTACCCAAGGGCAACCCATGAGCCGCGGCTTCTGGGGCCAAGGGGTGGCCCGCGCGGTGGCCATGGCCTGGCTGGTGATGTGGCTGATGGTGTGGGCTGGCGCAGCGCTGGCGCACAAATCGAGCGACAGCTACCTGACGGTACAGGCCCAGGCCGATCAGGTCAGCGTGCAGTGGGACATTGCCCTGCGCGACATTCAATTTGCCATTGGCCTTGACGCCAACGGCGACGACCAGATCACCTGGGGGGAGTTGCAGCAGAAAGAGCGCGAGCTGCAAGCCTGGGCTGTTAGCCGTCTCAGCTTGCAGCGCGGGGGCAGCTGCACACTCGGGCAAGCCAGTCTACAGGTCGACGAGCATACCGACGGTGGCTACGCTGTGTTGGCCTGGCGTGGCCGCTGCCCGCAACAGCATGGCCCTTTGTCCATCCAATACAGCTTGTTGTTTGATCTCGACGCACAGCACCGCGGACTGCTCAAGCTGGATCTGGATGGCGCAACGCACAGTGCCGTGCTGGGGCCGCAAAGCGGACTCATGCAGTTCGCAGAGGCGACCACAGTTGGTGCGCAGTTTGTGCAGTACCTGTGGCAGGGTGTGTGGCACATCTGGATCGGCTTTGACCACATCTTGTTCTTGCTCGCGTTGCTTTTGCCGGCAGTGTTGCTGGCTCGCCGAAGAGGCGGGCACGGCGGTGGCGTGCGCGGGGTCAGTCGCTTTAAAGAGGCTAGCCTGAGCGTGCTGGCGGTGGTTACGGCCTTTACCTTGGCGCACTCCATCACCCTGTCGCTAGCTGCCCTGGAGATCATCAGCCTGCCAAGCCGGCTGGTGGAGTCGGCGATTGCCGCGTCCGTGGTGTTTGCCGCCGCCAACAACCTGGTGCCTATGGTGCAAGGGCGCTGGCTGATGGCATTCTTCTTTGGGCTGATCCATGGCTTTGGCTTTGCCAGCGTGCTGACGGAACTGGGCCTGCCCACCGGTGCGCTGGTCGTCAGCCTGGTGGGCTTTAATTTGGGCGTCGAGTTGGGGCAACTGGCCATCGTGGCGGTGTTTTTGCCGCTGGCCTTTTTGTTGCGGCACACGCTCCTCTACCAGCGCGGCGTGTTGGTGGGGGGCTCCTGGGTTGCCCTGTTGGTGGCCTTGGCCTGGTTCGTGGAGCGGGCCTTTGACCTCTCACTGTTTTGGTGGATCTGATGACGGCACCGTTTCAATTGCTACCCGATGCAGCCCAGTCGTTCGCGCGTGATGGCGCCGTGGTGCTGCGCGGCCTGCTTAACGCCGCTGAGCTCGCCCAGCTCACGGCCGGCATCGAACACAACCTGGCGAACCTGAGCCCGCTGGCGCTGGTGGCCAGCCAGGCCGACGACCCGGGCCGGTTTGTGGAAGATTTTTGTACCTGGCAGGCCAACCCGGACTATGCGGCGGTGCTGCACCATTCTGCGCTGCCGCGGGTGGCCCGGCAGCTGATGCAGAGCCAGACCTGCCGCCTGTACCACGACCACCTGCTGGTGAAGGAGCCCGGCACGCGCCAGGAGACACCTTGGCACCAGGACCAGCCTTATTACAACGTGAGCGGCCGCCAAAACGTAAGTTTCTGGCTGCCTGTGGACCCTGTGCCCTTGGCCAGCAGCCTGCGCTTTGTCGCGGGCTCCCACGCTGGTACCTGGTTCATGCCGCGAACCTTCCGTGACCAGCAGGAGAAGTGGTTCCCGGACGGCAGTTTGGCCGAACTGCCGGATATCGAGTCAAAGCCGACCCAATACCGGCAATTGGCATGGGCGCTGCAGCCCGGCGATGCGGTGGCATTTCACATGCTGACGCTGCACGCCAGCAGCGGCGTCGGCCCCACCCAGCGCCGCCGTGTATTTTCAGCGCGCTACCTGGGCGACGATGCCCGTCACGCTGTGCGTCCCTGGCGCACCTCGCCGCCTTTTGTTGGTTTGGCCGACCGGTTGCCGGATCAGGCGGTAATGGATGACCCCTTGTTTCCGTTGTTGGATTAGCTGCCCTGTCTTTTCGTTATTTGCCATCGTCAGTGAGCAGGCAAGCGGCGAATCTAACGCTGTTGGCAAGGCAGGCGGCCCGTGTATCCGTTCTCCGGCCCACGCTCGCGCCCCAATGGGTTGGCGTGCAACTATTCCTTCGTCAACACCGTGGAAGGCGATCCGCCGCTGTGGCAAGCGCGAATGGGGCCTGCGCCCGGACACCCAAACCACCTGCCCGGCAGCGGGTTTGGTCGGGCCGGAACAGCCAAAATGCTCATCTCGGTGGGCGGTGGGGTTTGCGGGCGCAGGCCGGAGAACGCGAACCACGCCGCCCGCCAGTGCGAGGTCGTCAATCGCCAGCAGTTCTAGGTTTCAGCCCAGGCTGGCCATGAGCACGTCCACAAAGGCCAATTGTGCCGGCGATGTGCTCCGGTCATTCCTGGTGATGAGCCCCAGCTTTGCCATGGCTATTGGCAGACTGACCGGGATCACGGCCACCATGCCGTAACTGGCGTAGTGCTCTGCGACGTGGGCCGGTACCACCGACAGCGCATCGCTGTTGCAGAGCAGGGCGGTGGTGGCGAGGATAGACGCTGTTTCCAAAATGTCCGGGATCGCCACAATTCCCGCTACCTGAAATGCCTGTTCAATGCGGCGACGCATCGGACTGCCGTCTGGGTGGAGCACCCAACGACAGTGCAACAAGTCGGTCATGCTCAGGTTTTCCTTGATCGCAACCGGGTGTCCGAGCCGCCCAATCACGCACATGGGCTCAGCTTCGAGAGGCTGCATCGTCAAGTTATCGTCGTAAAAGCCGTCAGGCAGACGACCCAGAACGATGTCGAGTTCTCCCCTGACCAAGGCGGGCAACAGCAGGTCACTGGTTTCTACCAGCAAGGACAAGCGCACACGCGGGTTGGACGCGTGAAAGCGGTTGAGTGCCTCGGTCAGAATTTTGGGTACGGCCCCCATGACGCTGCCAATACGCAGCAGGCCACTGGCCCCGGCGGCCAGTGCCTCGATTTCATTTATCGCGTGGTCAAAGTCGTGCAGGGCACTTTGAGCGTAGCGAATCATGGCCTCGCCATAGGCTGTGGGCCGCATGCCACGGGGGTGGCGTTCGAACAGTTGGACGCCCAGACGCTCTTCGAGTTGCTGAAGCGCCGCCGTCGCCGCTGGCTGCGTGGTGTGGATGGCCACGGCCGCCCGCCGTAAGTTGCGATGCTCGTCCAGTGCCGCCAGCAGCATGATTTGTTGGCTTTTCAAGCGCAGCTTCTGGAATTTGTCCTCGGGACGTGTGGTTGGTTTGATCATGTTGTATTGATATGAAAAAATAGATCAATGAATCAGATATAACGATTAGACGAGTATCGATCAACGGTCTACGATCCGACCGAACCTTGATCTACAAGGCCCCTTCGTCGTTATGAAAATCACCTCCATTTCCGTTCAGGACATTCGTTTCCCAACATCCCGCAGTCTGGACGGTTCTGATGCCATGAACGCTGCGCCCGACTACTCGGCAGCCTATGTGGTTTTGCACACGGACAGCAACCAGGGACTGGAGGGCCATGGTCTGACGTTCACCATCGGCCGTGGTAATGAGATTTGTGTCGCTGCGATTCGCGTGTTGGCGCCTCATGTGGTGGGCCGGACGCTGGATGCCATCACTGCAGACATGGGCGGGTTTTGGCGACAGATCACCTCCGCCGACAGCCAGTTGCGTTGGTTGGGCCCTGACAAGGGCGTGATGCATCTGGCGACTGCCGCCATTGTCAATGCCGTGTGGGACCTGTGGGCCAAGTCGGTCGGCAAGCCGGTCTGGAAAATGTTGACAGACATGTCGCCTGAACAGCTCGTGGCATGCCTTGATTTCCGTTTCGTCACAGATGCGTTGACGCCAGAGGAGGCATTGGCCATGCTGCGCAAGAATATCTCAGGCAAGGCGAGCAGGGAGCAGGAAATGCTGGAGCACGGCTACCCCGGTTACACGACCTCGGCGGGTTGGCTGGGCTATACCGAGGAAAAAATAAGACGACTGGCCAAGGAAGCCGTCGCCGAAGGTTGGACCCACTTCAAACAAAAGGTCGGCGGCAACCTGGCCGATGACATGCGTCGGGCCGCCATACTGCGGGAAGAGATCGGCTGGGATCGCAAGCTGATGATGGATGCCAATCAGGTTTGGGACGTGGATGAGGCCGTTAGCCAGATGCGGCAGTTGGCCGCATTTAACCCTTGGTGGATTGAAGAGCCCACCAGCCCGGACGACATTCTTGGCCATGCCACCATTCGCCAGCGCATCGCGCCGATCGGCGTGGCTACCGGTGAGCATTGCCACAACCGGGTCATGTTCAAGCAGTTGCTGCGGGCTGGGGCGATCGATTTTTGCCAGCTCGACGCTGCGCGTTTAGGCGGGCTCAACGAGGTGCTCATCGTGGTGCTGATGGCGGCCAAGTTTGGGGTTCCGGTGTGCCCGCACGCGGGTGGCGTCGGTCTATGTGAATACGTTCAAAACGTGTCGTTGTTTGACTACATCGCCGTCTCCGCCTCACTGGAGAACCGTGTGCTGGAGTATGTCGATCACCTGCATGAGAATTTTGTTGAGCCTGTCAAAATTCGCAATGGCAGATACATGCCGCCCCACCGACCGGGTTACAGCATCGAAATGCTGATGGCCAGCCGTAGCCGGTATGCCTACCCCGACGGGGCGGCCTGGGTATGACGGCTAATCGAAGGCCCCGCATCGCGCTGGTCATAGGCGACCCGTCGGGCATTGGGTCGGAACTGGTGGCGCGCCTGCTGGCAGACCCTGAGACCCTTCAGCTAGCCGACGTTCTTGTCATTGCTGGTCCACATGAACTGGCCAAAGGGATGGCGATCGCCGGGCAACGCATCGAGCTGCAGAGGGTCGACACATTGAGTTCGGTTTTTTTTGGTCAGCAGCCACTGCTGCTGCCACATCCGGCCGAGCCAAGGCATACATTTCAGTTTGGCGTCTGCAGCCCTGAAGCTGGCGCCTACGCTCTGAAAACTCTGGAAACAGCGTTGGAAGCGGCTAAGACGGCAGTGGTCGATGCGATCGTCTTTGCGCCATTGAACAAGCACGCCCTGCATTTGGCCGGGATGCCAACTTCAGATGAAATGCACTGGTTTACGAGCCAATTGAATCATGCTGGGCCGACATGCGAATTCAACGTGCTCGATGGACTCTGGACCTCGCGTGTGACTTCTCACATAGCGCTTAAGGATGTCGCGGGTCAAATCACGCGTGCGGGTGTGACGCAAGCCATTGAGTTGCTGAACCACGCCATTCGACGCAGTGGCGTAGCCAATCCACGGCTTGCCGTGTGCGGCCTCAACCCCCACAACGGCGACAACGGATCCTTCGGCCGGGAAGAACTTGACACCATTGGCCCGGCTGTGGCCAGCGCGGTCGCCAACGGCATACCGGTCGAGGGGCCCTTCGCTGCTGACACCTTGTTCTTGAAGGTTCAGGGCGAGCACCGCCAGTTTGACGGAATCGTCACCATGTACCACGACCAAGGTCAAATCGCCATGAAGCTGATGGGGTTCTGGCGCGGCGTGACCGTGCAGGGTGGCTTGCCAATCCCAATCCTCACCCCTGCCCATGGCACCGCGTTTGACATTGCAGGCCAAGGCAAAGCCAACGCGGGCGCCATCAAGCAGGCTTTTAAACTGGCATGCCGCATGGCGCAGGCATACCCATAACCCCGGCCATTCACATCAGGAGACAACACCATGAAACGGAAGATATTCATTGCATCGAGCTTCGCTATATTGCTGGTGGGCGCCACCGCTTGGGCGCAAGATTACCCATCAGCCAAGCCCGTGAAGATCTTGGTAGGGGCAACGGCCGGCGGGGGGACTGACATTCTGGCCCGCATGCTGGCTGACAAGTTTGGCCAGTCGATGAAGCAATCTTTCGTCGTCGAGAACAAGCCGGGCGCAGCCAATACGCTGGCTGCTGATGCGGCTGCCAAGGCGCCGAAGGACGGCTACACCCTGCTGGTGGCGACCAACACGGGGCAGGCGATTGCGCCGCACTTGCTCAAACTTGCCTACGACCCGCTAAAAGATCTGCAACCAATTGGCATGGTTGTGGTGGTCCCCCACTTGCTGTTGGTTGGCCCGACTGAGAAGGCCCGTGACAGCAAAGAGCTGGTGGCCGCCATGAAAAGCAACCCTTCCGCTTACAGCTACGCTTCGTCGGGCATCGGCAGCACACAGCACATCGCTGGCGAGGCACTCAACATGACGGCTGGCACCAAAGCCGTCCACATACCCTACAAAGGCAGTAGCGCAGCGCACACGGACCTCATTGGCGGACAAGTTCAGATCATGCTGGACACCACGTCGTCGGCCATGGGTCAGGTCAAGGCCGGCAAATTACGTGCCTTGGCCATTACCACCGCCAAGCGCTCGCCAGAATTGCCTGAGGTGCCGACCGTGCGGGAACTGGGCATGCCGGATGTTGAAATAAGCACCTGGTACGGTCTGTACACCACGGCGGGTACGCCCAAAGCCATCGTTGACAAGCTCCACACAGAATTGAAGCGTACCCTGCAACTTGCCGACGTCCAGGAGCGGTTGAAGTCCCTTGGCGGCAACTCTGAAGACCAGACGATCCAGCAGTTCTCAGATTTCAACCGAAGCGAATTTGAGCGTTTTGGCAAAATGGTGAAAGTGGCGAACATCAAGGCTGAGTGAAGCAATGACGGCCTTACAGGGCAAATGCCACGCCAACATTGCCAGCGGTCCCCGAAACACGCCGCCCGGCAGTGCGAGGTCGTCACGATCCATTCCCCACGGTTGTTGATCGTTCACGAGATCAAGGGGCATTGGCAAGGCCGGCGGTCCGGGTATCCGTTCTCCGGCCCACGCTCGCGCTGCACGGGGTTGGCGAACCGGCTTTGGCTCATCAACGCCGTTTTGGCCCACCCACTCTGTGGCAAGCGCGAATGGGGCCTGCGCTCGGACACCCAAACCACCTGCCCAGCGGAGGGCATGGCGCGGCGGGGGCAGCGAGGCTATTCGCAATCTGCCAAGAACCTCTGCGGTTGTTCCGTTGTGCGCCACCATGCTCATCTCGGTGGGCGGTGGGGTTTGCGGGCGCAGGCCCCATTCGCGGTTGCCCACCCGGCAGCCAGCCAAGTAAGGCGTTGACGCAGTAACGTCCAAAAGTCAAAGGCAGACGCCCGCGAGCGTGGGCCGGAGAACGCGAACCACGCCGCTCGCCAGCGCGAAGCCGTCAAGCGCAAGTGCAAATGCAAATGCAAAGGCAAATGCCAGCTCAAGGTCATCGAACTAAAAGCACAGATGACGTGCCAACATCCCCAACAGTTCTCGAAACACGCCATTGCCTGGTGGGCTGGACAGGTCCAGCGCCAGGTTATGCGGGTAAAACGGGCTCAGGTCCAGCCCGACGCCCACGCCAAAAACCGCCACCTCGCCACTCTGCGCCTGCTGGGCCACCACCTGCTTGAGGTGGTTGTCCAGGTAGTGGGCGTCGTTGGCCAACTGGGTGGCGCCGTCCATCGGGCAGCCGTCGGAGATGACCAGCAGGATGCGGCGTGCCTCAGGGCGTTTTTTTAGCCGGTTGCAGGCCCAGGTCACCGCCTCGCCGTCGATGCCCTCGCGAAACAGGTCGGGCTTGAGCAGTGCGGCGATGTCGGGCCGGGCCCGGCGCCAAGTGGTATCGGCGTGTTTAAACACCAGGTGGTTGACCTCATTGAGCCGGCCCGGGTGCTGCGGTTTGCCCAAGCGCAGCCAGTCGCGCTGGGCGCGGCCGCCCTGCCAGGCGCCGGTGCTGAAGCCCAGGATCTCGGTGTTGACGCCAGCCTGTTCCAGAGCCCGTGTCAACACGTCCACCAGCATGGCCACTGACTCGATGTGTTGCTTCATCGAGCCTGAGCAGTCGATCAAAAAACCCAGCACGCAGTCGGACTGCGGCTCTAGCCGCTCGGTGCGGAACAGCCGGCGCTCGGTGGGTGATGCAATCAGCTGCGCGATGCGGCGACCGTCCAGGCGACCTTCTTCTTGCCCGCTGTCCCAGCCGTCTTGCACCGGGCGGGCCAGCAGCAGCTTGAGCTCGCGTGCCAGCCGCGCCGTGTTCACGCCCTGGCCGGCGATGCGTCTGTCCAATTGCTCGCGGTACTCGCGCAGCAGGGCAGGGCGCACCAGGCTGGCGGCTGCCACTTCGCGGTCGTAGGCGGTGGTGAACACCCGGTAGACATCGCCCTGGCCTTCAAGCACCCGGCTGCGCCCGCTCACGGCGGCGGCAATGCCGTCTTCGACCGTGGCGTCAAAGTCCATCATCAGACTAAAGGCCGCGCGCTCCATCTCCTCGGCAGGCTTGTCCTTGTCGCCGTCCGCGCCCTCGGGCTCGGCGGAGCGCAGCAGGTCGGCCACCAGTTTTGCCAGGTGTAGCGCGTGCCCGGCGTAAGCGGCTTGGTCATGGCGGTATCGGCGCAGGCCTGCCAATGCGTGCCCCAGCAACGGTGCTATCCCGGCGCGGATAGCCTCCATCAGGTCTTCGGCTTCATGCAGCACCGGCTCGCCGGTGACCCGGGCCCTGCAGATTTGCGCCACGGTGAACAACAGGATGCCGCGCATGCTGTCGGTCAGGCCTGAGCGGTGAAAGGCCAGCGACCACTGCTCGAAACGGTGGCGCAGGTTGCCGGCCACGCCACGCAAGCCGGCCGGTACCTGGGATTCGACCCGGATCTGCTCCAGCAACTCAAACAGCAGACGCTCCACCGGTGCAGCCGGGCACAGTTGGCGGTGCAACTGCGGGACAGACAGCCGCAACCTCAGGGCCAGGCCATCGGAAGCGCCGCGAAACGAGGCAAAGTCATCGTCGTCAAGCGACGGGTGCAGGTGCGGGGCAAACAGAGGCAGCGCCACGCCGGCGCTGTGCAGCCGGCGGCCACGGAAGTGCACATCGGGCTGGCCGCTGAGCGCGCGGATGCTGGCGGCGCACAGCTCCTCTACCTGGTGCTGCAGGCGCACCTGGGCGGGCTGGGCCGCCTGCGTACTCATGGCCGCTGGGCGGTCAAGGCGTGGGATTCGGCCAGTTCGGTGCCAAAACAGCGCTGGTAATACTCAGCCACCACCGGCCGTTCGGCCTCGTCGCACTTGTTCAGAAATGACAGGCGCAGCGCCAGCGCCGGGTCCTGGAAGATGCCGATGTTCTCGCCCCAGGTGATCACTGTGCGGGGCGACATTAATGTAGACAGGTCGCCCGCGGCAAAGCCCTTGCGGGTGAGGTCGGCCATGGCCACCATGCCTTCCAGTAGTGCATGTCGGGCGGGGTCGGCCAGGCTCGGCACACGCGCGGCGACGATGGCCATTTCTTCGGCGGCCGGCAGGTAGTTGAGCGCAGCCACGATGTTCCAGCGGTCCATCTGCGCGTGGTTGAGGCGCTGGGCGCCGTGGTACAAGCCGTTGAGGTTGCCCAGGCCCACCGTGTTGGAGGTGGCAAACAGGCGAAAGCCCGGGTGTGGCCGCAGCACGCGGTTTTGGTCCAGCAGTGTGAACTGGCCGCCTTGTTCCAGGATGCGCTGGATCACGAACATCACATCGGGCCGGGCCGCGTCGTACTCGTCAAAAATCAGCGCCATCGGGCGTTGCAGGGCCCAGGGCACGATGCCTTCCTGAAACTCGGTCACCTGCTGGCCGTCGCGCAGCACCACGGTGTCGCGCCCCACCAGATCGAGCCTGCTGATGTGGCCGTCCAGATTCACGCGCACGCAGGGCCAGTTCAGCCGCGCCGCCACTTGCTCGATGTGGGTCGATTTGCCGGTGCCGTGCAGGCCCTGCACCAGCATGCGCCGGTTGTGCGTGAAACCCGCCAGCAGCGCGAGCGTGACCTCGGGGTTGAAGCGGTACACGCTGTCGATCTCGGGCACATGGGCATCGGGCGTGCTGAAGGCCGGCACCCTCAGGTCTGAGGCGATGCCGAACACATCACGCACCGACACCATGCGGTCGGGGAGGCCAGAGTCA
>Ga0247831_1000974_pt1 | contig 58206 bp, 21 predicted proteins | sample LaCruzMarch2015__9_FD_192406 | JGI IMG/M metagenome (GOLD analysis project Ga0247831, IMG submission 192406) | Freshwater microbial communities from meromictic Lake La Cruz, Castile-La Mancha, Spain - LaCruzMarch2015_1m | ecosystem: Environmental > Aquatic > Freshwater > Lake | place: Spain...
ACGTCGCATTATTGACAAGCTGGTCTTGTTGCAAACCGTTGAATCTCTTCGCGACCACGCCAGCGCGCATCAGGGCAAATTGCCCAGCACGCTAGCAGACTTGAGATTGCCCATCCCACAGGATTCGCTCATGGTGAAATCGATGCAGTATGAGCTCCAAGAGGACCGTGCCATCCTTTCGATCCAAGATGGGAATAAGCTAAAGTGGCAATTGACCCTGAAGATGCGAAACGAATGATACTTGCCAACCGAACCCCGGATGCGCAGCACCATCGAGTTTAGATTTGATGAAATCTCGCGAAATACCGTTTCGCTGCACTGACCGGCCGAAAGGCTTGGATAAACTCGACGGTGGTCGGAGCGAATCAAGTTCGAACGAATCAAAGTCGTAAGCAAGGAAAAACGGAATGCGGTATGGGATCGCTTATTTCATCGGTATGATTCTGTGCTCGTACGGTTCAGGGCAAACCGAGGAACCGGAAGTGCTGCCAGCATCAGCAATCGTTGACCTGCCGAAACGGATCGCGTTCGGATCGTGCGCTAACGAAAACAAACCACAGCCAGTTTTGAATCGGGTGGTCGAGCAATCCCCGGATGTCTTCGTATATCTGGGCGACAATATCTATGGCGACTCGCGGAATATGAAAGTGCTGCGTGCCAAGTACGCGAAACTAGCTGCCAAACCGGAATTTCAAACGCTGCGGCAAAAAGTTCCGGTCCTGTCGATCTGGGATGACCATGATTATGGCGAAAACGATGCGGGCAAAAATTATCCCTTTGCTTCAGAGTCACGCGAAATATTTCTCGACTTCTGGAAAGTACCAGCCGATAGCCCGCGACGTACTCATGAAGGCATCTACGGTTCACATGTTTTCAGCTCCAAGGGGCACACACTGCAAATTGTATTGCTCGACACGCGGAGCTTTCGATCGCCTTTGAAACGAAATCCGCTTTTTAAAGCGAAAGGCACTTCCTTCAAAAACGATTATCAACCCGACTCGGATCCCTCCAAGACACTCTTGGGCGAGACGCAATGGCTGTGGCTAGAAGAGCAATTGAAAGCCCCCGCCGATATTCGCATCATCGCATCCTCCATTCAATTTGGGCATGAATACAACGGCTACGAATCTTGGACCAATCTGCCGCTCGAACAACAAAAGCTCATCGACACGATCCTGCGGACCAAAGCGTCGGGCGTTGTCCTACTGTCAGGCGACGTTCACTGGGGCGAATTATCGCGTCGCGATTTTCCTGGGCTCTATCCGATCTACGATATCACAGCCAGTGGCATCACAGAAACCTGGCCCAAGATCGAGCCGAATCAATTTCGAATTGCCAACGCGGTTCCTGAAAATCACTTTGGAATGATCGATATCGATTGGGAAGCAAAGAGCCCAACCATCTCCTTCAAGATCATCAACGTAAAAGGGGAGACGCGATTGAACGAGGATGTCAACTTAGCGTCCTTGCAGTTTCCGCAATAAGCAACCTTTTGCGGCTTATGACCCCTTGCTGTTTACGACCGCGAAAGCAAGACGTTGTAATTCCACCGCTAGATCAACATCCACCACAGTAAGGCCGCTGTTGGGTCGGCGGACGGTAACAGGAGCAAAGTTTAGGATGCCGGTAATGCCTGCTGATTCCAATCGCTGCGAGACGGTGGATGCAGCTTCGGCGGGTACAGCGACGATGGCTAATTCCACCTGGTTCGCTGCGACGATTTCATCGAGGGCGTCCAACGACTTGACGACCAACTTCCCTACTTTGGTTCCGATGATTTCGTCCGAACAATCGAAGACTGCCACCAGACGAAATCCCTGTTGATCAAACCCTCGGTAACCCGACAAGGCACGTCCAAGATTTCCCGCTCCAACCAAAATTACATTCCAGGAACGGTCGGCCCCCATGATCGATTGGATAGCTTGGGTTAAGCCCGCGATATTGTAACCAACACCACGTTGTCCAAACTGGCCAAAACAAGACAGGTCTCGCCTGACTTGCGAATCATTCAGCCCCAACCGTTTGGCGATGGCCCCGCTTTGAATTCGTTGCAAGCCCGCTCGCTTTAACTGCTGAAGCTCGCGAAGGTAAAGGGCCAGTCGCGTCACGGTAGCGACTGGAATATTTTGCGAACGATTCGTCTGGTTGGGACTCTCTTCGTTAGCCAAGGGTTCCATTTTTCTTCTGCCGCCGTTGTAGCCAACTTGGATGCCAGGACCTTGCGTACTACGCCGACTTGCTATTGTCTCGCCATTGCTGTTCCGAAGGTGCCCGGAAATACTCAGGCGCAATGGCACGAAGATGTTCAGCGCATTTATCGACAGCGAACAAAATCTGTTGGTTGGTATGGGTCGAGTTGATAAAGAACCGAAGCCTAGTCGCAGACTCTTCGACAGCGGGGTAAAGGATCGGTTGCACGTTAACACCTGATTCGATCATTCGTCGCGACAACTGAAGGGCATGCAAGGAGTTCCCCGTGATAACAGGAATCACCGCTGTCTCGCCGCTGCTGCCCGTATTCAGACCTCGCTTTTTCGCTTCAGTAAGGAATAGTCGCGAAGCGTCCTTCAGACGAGTCACTCGCATCGGCTCACGCTTCAAGACTTGCAACGAAGCAATCGCGGCGGCAGTGTTGGTCGGTGATAGCCCAACGCTAAACACAAATCCCGGAGCTGTGTACTTCAGGTATTCGACCAGTTCTTTCTTGCCAGCGATGTAACCACCGCACGAACCGAAAGACTTGCTGAGCGTTCCCATCCAAATATCAACATCGCTGGGGTTAATCCCAAAGTGCTCGCCAATGCCGCGTCCATGTGCACCCATGGTGCCGATGGAATGAGCCTCGTCCACCATCAGCCAACACTTGTGTTTCTTGCAAACCTCGATGAACTTGGGCAGATTCGGAAAATCCCCGTCCATGCTGTAAACGCCTTCCACGATCACCAGCACTCGTCGGTAACGCGTGCGTAGTTCAGTCAGCGCTTCGTCCAATGCATTGTAATCATTATGAGCAAATGCCCGCCGTCGGCTGCCCGACAGGATGGCGCCTTGCACAATGCTATTGTGCGAAAGAGCATCATGCAGAATCAGGTCTTGTTGCCCAACCATATGCCCAATGACGGTTTCATTGGTCGAGTGCCCACCGACGAGCACGATCGACTCCTCGACACCAATCCAATCGGCGATCGCCCGTTCCAGCTGTCGGTGAATGTCTTTCTCACCACTAACAAGCCGCGATGCAGAGACGCTAGTGCCGTATTTCTTGACGGCATCTACGACCGCTTGCGTTACCGTCTCGTCGCCGCTCATTCCCAAGTAGTTATAGCTGGCGAAGCTGATCAATTGGCGGCCATCGACGGTGGTCGTGTCGCGAGTTAAACCTTCATGCACGGAGAAGTAAGGGTTGGGTAGCCCCGTCATTTCAAATTGTCCCATCGTCTGACGCAAGCGTCGATACTCTGGAATCAAGTCGAAACGATAGTCTTCCGGTGCAACTTCACGTTCAACGGGTTCATCGCTGCTTTCTTGTAACGCCCCTGTACGAATGCGATCTTTGCCGAAGTTCTCTTCGATGGCTTCAGCGATTTCGCGAACGGTTTCGATCTCTTGAAGAACATCTTCAGGGAATCGACCGCCCACGGAGCTTTCAAGCACGTGAGCGATCTGCAATCGCTCCAGGCTATCCAGGCCTAAATCGACCACGATGTTCGTGTCTAAGTCCAACAGTTTTGCGCGTTCTTGAGCGACACTCTTCACGGCACGCTTGACCAGTTCCACCACTTCGTTGTTGGGTGGCCGATTTTTCTTTTGACGCACGGAGGAACCGTACGAATCCTTTTTTCCAAAGTCGGACCGAAGATCGTCGACGGTCGCAGCGGCGATCATGGGTGCTTGCTCTGGCAGGCTTTCATCCCACGAAAGCCATTGATGAACAATACGCAGGTTTCCTTCACGGAAATCCCGCAAGCAGGCATGGCGTTGGATCTTGCCCGAGGACGTTCGTGGCAACGATCCGTGGCGAACCAGAACTACGGCGTCGGGGGGCAATTCGTGTCCTTGAGTCACACTTTTTCGAATCGCTTGAACGACAGGGCTCCAGTCCGATTCTAAAGAACGATGGACCTCGACAGCAATGATCAATCTCTCACGAGGGCCAGAATCGTCCGCAAACGCTGCGGCGGCCGAAGAGGAAATGGATTCGTGGCACTCTTCTACTGTTTGTTCAATGTCCTGAGGGTAACGGTTAACGCCTCGTACAATGATCAGGTCCTTCACCCGGCCAGCTACGTACAATTGACCATCGCTCCAAAAACCTAAATCGCCGGTGCGCAAATAAGGACCTTCGCCGTCAGCCGTAACCGCCTGGAAATTAGCCTGCGATAATTCTTCTTTTTCCCAGTATCCTTTCCCTACGCTAGGACTTTGAATCCAAATCTCGCCAATCGAATGATCTTCAAGTGGTTTCAAGGTTTGCGTATCAACGATCAGCACCGATTCATTGTCGGTAGCTCGACCACAACCAACCAAACACCGTGAATCTTCAGCATCCTCGCGGACCTGCTTCACCATGCGAGCATCCAGGCATCGACTGTCAAAAGTCTTCATCACTGGCGGCGAATGTCTCGGTCCACCCGTAACGATCAGCGTCGTTTCTGCCATACCGTAGCAAGGAAAATGAGACGTATGCGCAAAGCCAACTCGCTCAAACTTCCGAGTGAACTGCTCAAGCGTACTGGAACGAATGGGTTCGGCTCCATTGAAAGCAAGCGTCCACGAACTCAAGTCCAGCCCTTGCATTTCTTCTTCCGTTACTTTGTCGACACAAAGCTGGTAAGCAAAGTTGGGGCCACCACTAGTAGAGGCTTGGTACTTTGTGATTGCTTTGAGCCATCGGACTGGCCGCTGCATGAAAGACATGGGACTCATCAAAACCATGCTCAGACCCATGTACATGGGCGACAGCACCCCGCCTACCAAGCCCATATCGTGATACATGGGCAACCAGCTGACGCCGATGGCTTGATTCGATTCTTCGAATAGGTCAGCAATCATCTCACAATTGCGAATCAAATTCGAATGGGTCAGCATCACACCCTTGGGCTGGCCGGTAGAGCCCGATGTGTACTGCAGAACGGCCAAGTCGGAAGTTGGTATCGGCATCTCCGAAAATTGGATCGCTTGCGATCGATCCACTCCGTTGGTCGCAATCAACTGCAAAGAACCCGTTTCTTGCTTGGTCGATTCGTCCTTGGCAATTTGGGCAATCGTGTCACTTGTCGTGAGCGCGAATGCCGCTTGGCAATCCTGTGCGATACCTTGGATCCGAGCTCCCTTGCGGCTTCGACGCGGTGGGTACGCGGGAACACAGATGCAACCCGCATACAAACAACCAAAGAATCCAGAGACGAACTCGTCCGCGCCAGGCGGATAAAGCAACAAGCCACGAGAACCAGGCTTGTTGGTCTCCAGGATCTTGACCGCGATCGCACGGGCCACGTGATCCAGTTCCGCGAAGGTGATGGACGTGTCAGCATCAGTCTCACCATCGGTATAGTAAAATGCAACCTTATTCGGCTGAGTGTTCGCCCAATACCGCAAGACATCCACTAAAGTTGTCTTAGGTGGTGTGAACGGGGCATGAAAACGGGTCAGGTCCAACACAAATATTTCCCTCAGTGATATCAACGTCATTTGACTGCTGGCAGTTCAATGGGTTATCGGACATTGTTTATACCTGCGATTCGGCAAACTCGGTACACCCTATTTCTTAACCAACCAACCCATCTTTCCAGACCCAAAAGTACCACAACCTGCAAATTCGCAGGAACAATGGGGATAAAAGCACTTGTGATTGACAAACCAGGTCGATATACTCTGCCCCTCACAATCTTTGACTGGACAGATTTTTCATGTGTTTTCGTGCCCTCTCGCAACGCGTTTTGCTGGCTGCGAGCCACGAAAATATTGGGAAATTGAAGGAATTTAAATGGTAGCACAACCGAAAACAACTGTAGCAAAGCCAGGCTTGGTAGAACAAAAGTGGTATTTAGTCGATGCAACCGACCTGATTTTAGGACGGTTGGCTAGCGATATTGCAATGGTTTTGATGGGAAAACATCGCCCAGAATACACCGCTCACGTTGATACTGGCGAATTTGTTGTCGTCATCAACGCAGAAAAGGTTGTTATGACTGGCAACAAACTCAAGGTTCGACACTACGCTTGGTACAACGGTTACCATCGCCAGAAAATGGAAAGCTACGCGGAACGCCTCGAACGCAAGCCAACCGATTTGGTCACCATGGCTGTCAAGCGAATGCTTCCTAAGAATGCCCTCGGAAGGCACATGCTTGCAAAACTAAAGGTGTACGCCGGTAGCGAACATCCTCACCAAGCTCAACAGCCGAAGTTAACCGAAATGGGTCAGAAGGCCAGTTAGTCACAACTTGCCCTCAAAGTAACTTTCGTCGATTCACGACTTATTCAAAGCAATTCAAAAGAACTTTCCAAATGCTTGTAGGCAAAAAAGACAAAATCAGTGGTGAGAGCCTAGGTACCGGCCGCCGCAAAAGCGCAGTGGCTCGGGTTCGAATTAAAGCTGGTGCTGGAAAGATCACGGTCAACGACCGCGAATTCGAACAGTACTTTGTCAACGATTCCGAACGAGTCTTGGTCCTTCAAACTTTGGACCATGTCGGTCATCGTGATAAGGTGGACGTGTTCGTCCGAGTTGCCGGCGGCGGAACCATCGCTCAAGCAGGAGCCATTCGCATGGGACTGGCCCGAGCACTTGTAAGTCTAAGCGAAGAAAACTTCTTACCGCTACGAAGCGATGGATTCTTGACTCGCGATTCACGAATGAAGGAACGCAAGAAGTACGGCCTTCGCGGTGCTCGTCGTGGCGTACAGTTCTCCAAGCGTTAATTGGACCTGCTTGAAAGCTATTAAAACCCAACGCATTGCGTTGGGTTTTTTTTCGCCCCGAGCCGCTGGGGACAACGAACCCTGAAAAGCCGTCATTTATCGCGCGCTGAAGTTGCGTTTTGGCCAAGGTTTCTTGAGACTACGCACCTGTTTTCGATAACGTTTGAGGTCAGCTTGCTTCGCGAGCGATTCCATCCACATGACGAATGTAGACACGGTTACAGCAAAGTACATTTTCCAATCCCGCTCTTGAAAAACGATGTCCATGCCTGCTTGGCATTCCGCAATCTCATGTTCGAGATAGTCGCAGTCTCAGGTGCGAAATAGCAGTAGGAAATCTCGATTGGATTTTCTGGCTCTGGTTGCTTGCCATGTTGAATAACACCAAAGCCAAGCAAAAGCAAAGTCCTGCGGCTCAAGGATAGCAGAGTTTCTTGACCTCAGCGTTCAAGGCCTGAGAGAGGTATTCTGAGCAGGCTTCGAGGATTTGCCGCAATGTGAAGCTTAATGTGCAGCGTTCACGCCGGCCTTACTTCTTGTGATAACAGACACCAGAAGTTGCACCAAGAACAAGCATAGCAAAGGAGAATGACGGCTTGACAGGGTTCGCCGGGATAACTGCTCAACGTTACTACGAAGTCCAAAAAAAACGCATGCCGTGACATGCGTTCTTAATTCGAGTTATTCCCTACCAAAACCTGCTAAGACTATTCCCAATCCTCACCCGCGAAGACGGAATCCAACGGCGAGAATTGTTCATTCTCCTTGACGTTATTCCATCGAGCGAGATAAGTCTCGAGCGATTCTGCCAAGTCCAAATCTTGATCGTCCATGATCGGGAGCATTGGACCATATAGCATCGCATCAGCCTCCGAAGAAACGGCTAAGTCTATGCCTTCTTCGATCGCAAGTTGCTGCAACGCATCGCGATTGACCTTGAGCACCTCGATCATTGGCATCATGACAACATCGATCTGACTTGCTCCGGACGAATCGAACCCTTCACCTTCACCATTACCTTCCGAGCCAGCACCTGCCCCTCCGCGACTATTGATGAAGTTGATCAATTGCAGAACGTCCAGTGGCCCAACCCGTTGATCCCCGTCCACATCCAAGTACGGAGGTGTTGCAAGACCATTCGGCAGCAATCGCGGTCCGTTGAAGTTAATATCATTGACCACGATCAGAACATCGATTGGGGAGACAAACGTATCCGCATCGACGTCCAGATTGTTGACTGGATTCTGGTAAATCGATCGCACCACGTTGATAGTGACGTCGGTAATGTTGCTAGCCAAGCCATCATTATCGGAAACGATGTATTGGAAGGTTGCAAAGCCAAGGAACTGTGCATTAGCCGTGAAGGAAACCCTACCGTTTGACTGGACGGTTGCGACGCCGGAATCTGGTCCACCTACGATTCTGACGGAGCTTGGATCCAAGGTGCCATCGCGATCCGAATCGTTTTGAAGCACATCAATCACGATCGTTTGACCGCGTCCAGCCACAGCGGAATCTGGCAAGGCAACAGGCGCCGAGTTCACGGTGATTCGAACTCGTCCTTCATTCGAAGCTCTTCCCAACACATCTCGGACTCGGTACGTGAACGTATCCAATCCTCGGTAGTTTGTGTTTGGTCGATACTCTACTTGCCCATTCGCCAGAACGGTGATCGAACCAAAAATGGGTAGCTCGCCAATTTCAATGGTTGCTGGGTTGATTGCGTTATCCACATCGGAATCATTAGCAAGAACACTGATTAACCTTGGGGTATTGACGGGTACGTTCACTGTATCATCAACAGCAACAGGTGCGTCGTTCACGCCCGACACCGTTACCGTCACTGTCGCCACTCCACTGACAGCTCCTAATCGATCTCGCACAGTGTACGTGAACGTATCATTGGCAGTTGCTCCACCCAAAAGCCGCTGTAGTTCGACAGCAGCCAGCGGGTTGTATGTCAACTGTCCGTTCGAAGCAACCGAAACGGTCGCTCCTAGGCTGCTGACGCTCATGTTACCATTGATGGATAAGACGTCATCGGGAAGATCAACATCTTGATCGTTGGTCAACAACCCCGGTCCTGGGACTGTCAGAACAACATCTTCGCTAACGGTGTACTGATCTGCCACTGCAACCGGTGCGTCATTGACTGACGTCACCGCAAGCGTGACCGTATGGATTCGCGAGAACGATCCAGTAGGACCGTTGGGTGGACTTCCCAAACCACTTTGATCGTTGATCTGGAAGGTGATGATCGCTGGACTTCCAACCGGGGTATACGCGTTCGGTGCAAGCGTGAACTCGATCTCGCCTCTGCCATTGGCCAACTTGTTTACCGTGGGTCGACCCGTGGCGGTAAACAAAAACTGGTCCTGAGGCCGAACCGTAACAAGGAAGTCCGTTGGTTGAGCAGGCAAACCGTTCACCAAACCAAGTTCATCGTTCGCCAACGCAGGAGCGGGGGCGATACCATCGAAAATTGCAATTTTCGGCGTAGGAGTATCTTCGTCAACAGTCATGGTCAACGACATCGATCCCGTTGTCGGATTGGTCGTGGGTGCATTGGTGACTGGTGCCACTTGGACCAAGTTAAAGACTGGCGAGTCATTCACCGGATCGATGGTAATGGTCAAGGTGCTCACGGAGGTTTGAACAACGCCTTGATCACCTACATCCAAGGTGTCACGTACGTCTAGAGCTACCAGAACATTGCCAGCAATGAAGCGGTTGTAGTTGGTACCTGGAGTGTAAACGATTCTTCCATTAGATACCGATACACTTTGACCAGGCCAAGTTGGGGAGATGATCCTCGCCCCGACAATGCTCAGCGTTTGTGCACTTTCGTTAGGTGGACCAACGGTATCGTTCGCAAGGAAGTCCGCTTGTGGCCAAGATTGCGGAACATCCTCCAGGATGGTTCGGGAATCATTGCCGACCACCGGTGGATCATTAACCGGCCGAACGTTAATCGTGACGGTATGAACTATGGAAGTAGCGCCCGTGGGTCCATTCGGGAAGACGCCAACCCCACCGCGATCGTCCATTTGGAAGGTCACGACAGCAGGTCCGGAGGCTAATGAATTCACGTCCGCACTGAGAGTGAACTCCAGCTCGGCGGCGCCACCAGCCAATACGTTCACCCGAGGCTGGCCAGTCGCAGTGAACAATCCAACATCCTGCGGACGCAGAGTCACAATGAAATTGGTAGGCTGGCCAGGGAGGTTCGGAACCAGTCCCAATTCGTCCAAGGCTGTCGGCGGAGCAACGGCAACACCACTGAATATCCTCAGATTCTGAGTAGGTGCATCTTCGTTAATATTCAACGTCATCGACATTTCACCTGTCCCGGAGTCGGTAACAGGAGCTGTCGAAATCGGTGGAAGCTCTACCAAGCTAAAGGATGGAGAATCGTTCTCCTCCGTAATCGTTAGAGTCAGTGTACTCGTTCGTGTTTGAACCGTCCCTTGGTCGCCAACATCGAGCGTATCGCGAACATCAAGCTCGATCAATACATTCCCACCGATCAAACGGTTATAGTTCGGTGCCGGTGTGTAGCTGATGACTCCATTGATCAAATTCAGGATTTCGCCTGCTCTTGGTGTAACCAACCGAGCATTCGCGATCGACAATGTTTGTCGGTTCTCGTTGGCAGGTCCCGTGGTATCGTTCGCAAGGAAGTCCGCTTGGATCCAGGATTGCGCCACGTCCTCTCGGAAGGTTCGACTATCATCGCTCACAACAGGAGGATCATTCACTGGCCGAGCAATAATGGTTACCGTGTGCATTCGCGACAACGGGCCTGTCGGACCATTGGGTGATGTGCCGGGGCCACCTTGATCGTCTAGCTGGAATGTGACAATTGCTGGTCCCAGGAGCAATGTATTAGCATCTGGTGCAAGAGTGAACTCCAGCTCAGCTTGCCCATTAGCCTGGCGATTCACGACTCTCGGACGTCCTGCGGTCGTAAACAAATAATTGTCCTGGGGTCGTACGTTCACGTTCAGGTTAACAACCTGACCCGGCAATCCGGGTACCAAACCAATTTCATCCAAAGCCGTATCTGGTCCCGCGGTAATTCCACTGAAGATTGCGAGACGCTGTGTCGCGGAATCTTCATTGACACTTACCGACATCGACATTTCCCCGAGGGCATTGATGGTCGGAACGGTGGTTGTGGTCGGTAAAGTTGGCGGAGGAGTAGGCTGTACCAAACTAAAGCTTGGCGAATCGTTGATCGCGGTGATGTTCACAGTCAAGATACTTAGCGAATTTAGGAAATCCGGGGCCTCAGGGAAGCCCGTTACGCCATTGTCTAAAATCTCTAGCTCAACAAAAACCGGACCAGCGATGGCATTGTTGTAATTGGTACCTGGGGTGTACCTGATCACATTCCCTACAACCGAGATGCTTTCTCCCGCCCGAGCTGGTCTTGTTGTCACTCTATCTGCAAGAACAAATCTCGCGTTGACTACGGTCAAGGTCTGATCTTCTTCGTTCGCAATCGACGTGGGAGGCACTAGCGCTGTGGCACCCTTGAAATCATTGCTCGTAAAGCGACTTCCGTTCCAAACTGTGACCGCGTCTTCGTTGATGGTTTCCACATCATCGAACGCGAGCGGAGCATCGTTCACTGGATTTACGGTGATCGTCACGGTCGCAATATTATTGCTGACCAATCGTGGATCCGTGGCTCGGTATGCGAAGGTATCCTGACCAAAGAAATTGGTGTTAGGAGTATAGGTGAACGAACCGTCCAGATTCAAAACCAGTGTACCATTTGCAGGACCCCGCACAGGCTGCACACCTGGCAATAGCGAGTCTTCATCCTTAACTTGAAGCAGCTCCACTGGAACATCCACATCGGTATCGTTAAACAGAAGTCCATCCGCTGCAGAAACAATCAGCACGTTCTCTTCATCAACGCGATATTGTGCCACCTTGGTCGGGTCTGGGTCGTTGACCGCCACCGGTGGATGACCAGGTAGGACCTCGATCAAGTAATCTTCCACCTCTCCGCCAATTGCAACGCCGAAATCTGGCACACCCGACTTGGAACTCAAACGGAATCGCGCCGTCGTGAAGCCAGGATTGGCTCCCGCAGGTGCTTGCTGAAGGAACGTAAAAGTTCCTTTACTCACTCCAACGCTGGCTAGAACCTGCTCGCCCGCATCCGTATAGTCACCATCCCGATTCCAATCGAACCAAGCATCCAAGTAACCATCGCCATTCACGACCACAGCCACGGTCACCGCTGGAATCACGTGCTCGTTGAAAACTCCAGTAAAGGTGACGCCATCTTCATCGTTGAGCACGAACCCACTGGAGTTGAGTTGTCCGAAAAGATCGTCCGAGTTTGCAAGCGGGCCAGGTACTCCGTCCGCTTCCGAGTCCACGCGTGCTCCCAAGAAAAGGTTCGTTGTGTCGCTCGGGAAGATCGCGTTGCGCGCTCCGTCATCGGCATACAATGTTCGAATCTGCCCATCGCCAAAGTCCAACCCAACTTCGGGCATCAAGATCGTAAACTGCGTCAACGCGTTCGATCGGTTGGCTTGCAAAGGATTCGCTGCCATGTCTTCAATCGGAACCAAGCTAACGAACGGTATACCAGTAACACTGGTTGCGCCGTCCAACAACAATACGTCGCTGCCAAGGGCTGTAACGGTAACTCCACCACCGATGGCCCGAATCGCACGGAAAATCTGAACGGAAATCGCTTCGCTGGAGGAAGCTGCCGTAAACACGATTGGCACGTTTCCACTCGCCACGGTTCCGTTGCTATCAAACTCCATGGTTAGAGTTGTTGCACCAACAACAACGGTTACCAAAGCACCGTCGGTCAACGATCTTCCAGACGGGACATTCAATTGCAAAGCTCTCCGGTTGCTCAACGTGATCTCGTAGATGCTATCGTTTCGCCAGAAGCCTGCCAAAGGAGTCAATCGAATCGTTCGGCTATTCGCACTGAAGCCGAAGACGTAATCCGAACCTTCTACCAATCGACGGCCATTCTCGGTCAAGATAACCGATTCAGGAGTAATCGTTAGCGGATCGGTCCCCGTTCCAGTACGCTCGTCCAAGAGAATCTCAAAGAAGTCGAGATTACCAACTTCTAATTGAAGGTAAGTACTGGAAGTGTCATCATCGATACCGAGTGAATCGTTATCGAGAGGTCGCTGAATAATCGCGACAGGTCCGATAAAGTCAACGCGGTCCACGGCACCGCGGTCGATGAAGACGTTTCCTCCTTGCCCTGCAGGAGTCGTTACGTCCGGATCATCGGAACGCCGCAGTCCATTCACATCGAAAGTCGGCGCCAGAATGGAGCTAACAGGTAGTCCTACACCGTCCTTCACTTGTTCTAGACTCGACCGATTTTCGAGCGATGCAATGCTGGAATCGATTGCTTGGGACAACGGCGCTGGATAGTAACGTCGCCGAGTCTGATCGATGAACAACGGATCCGAGGGCTGCAAGAAAATTTCAAAAGAATCCGTCAACGCCCCTGGGGTACGATCCGTCGTATTCCGTTGGTACAGGTTTCCACCCAGAACGATCGTTGGGGTGCCAATGCCCGACGCGGAGATACCGACGGAATGTCCGGCGAGGATGTTGTTGATGATCGTTGGCGAAGCTCTTTCTGTAACTTCGATCCCAACACTTCCCGTCGTCGATCCACCTCCAACAATCGTATTATTCAGGACTCGGGCAACGCCGATCGGACCTTCCACTAGGGAAGTCGATACTGCCCCCGGTGCTCCAGTAATTCGAATTCCACCTTGACGGTTGTTTTCGATGACATTGTTCGCAATGACAACCCCCGGAGCGACGTCCGAAGAATTGAGCGTCACCAAATTGCGAGCAACGCCAGGGTACGGACGTGGATCCGTTCCGGAGTTGGCCGCACTGATGTTGATTCCAAACTCGGCGGAGTCACGGACCACGCTCGAAGAGACGATGAACTGCCCTTGTTCACGTCGTCGGTTTGCATCGCCAAGATCTTCACCAAAGCCCGTATCCTGACCGAAGGCGAGAACGATCGGTGCTCCCCCAAACGCGAATCCCGCAAGACCACCTAGCACATCCGTCGAAACATTTCCTGCGATGTCAATGATGCTCGCTCGCGGCAATGTGGAGACTGGACTACCACCGATCGTGTCACCTCGAGTTGAGGCGGTGATCTTCAAACTAGCTTGAGACGCTGTGCTATTGATGGCGTCGCGAATCGCTGCCGCGATTTGAACCGCTGTTGCATTCGGTGCAATTCGAATTGGGATATTACCTTGTGCAACTCCTGTTGCAGGGTCAAGAAGCACATTGAAGGTCGTAGCTACATCAAACTCAAAGCGAAGTGTGTTATTTCCGTCGCTCAACGTGAACGAGCTTCCATCTACGATCGCGCTGGTATCTGTTACCTGCAAAGAAATAGTTTTTGCCAAGCGGTCATTCGTTCCAAACGTGCGACCTGAAGGAAGCAACGTTTCAGGATCGATCCAGTAGAGATTCCCGTCCTGTTTGGATAACCCGTAATCCGCTGCGGTACGAATCTCCACTTGGTAGGAGCCAATTTCCACTTCGTTTTGTGGTGGTTGACCTGGTGCCAACACCGGTTCGTAGTTCGGCGTAGCTAATATGGCAGGACGGAGCTGTGCACCGGTGCTACCATTCAAAACTTGTTCCCCACGTTCAGCAAAACCGATGATGATATCATCGATCTGAAGTCCTCCCACGACTCCACCGATTCCATTATTGCGCCCTGAAAGCGATGCGGAAGTGAAACGATTCCCACCCGCATCAATTGGACCAAAAATGTCCCCAACTCGCGTGCTACTCGTGACGACAACCCCACGATTGCCTGTTCGCGCATTGGGATTGTTAGTAAATGTTAGCGCATTGGAATCGTGTAGTAGAATCGAGTTACCGCGTACTCGGAACACCTCTACATTCGTCTCTTGACCGGGAATGTTCAAGGCTTCTGCCAAACCGGCGCGAATCACATCGCGAACTTCCACAGCCGTCATCGCATTCGTGATTGGCAACAGGGTATTCCCACCAGCGACGCCTGGTAGCCCCTGAATGATAGCAGGGTCCGCACCGATGATGTTGTAGGTCGCGACGGGCGACAAAGGCAACCCATTCAATTCCGTGACGTTCAAGAGATTGCTGGTCGCAGAACTGGCGGTAACCGTGTAACCATTTGCCTGAAGGACAGCTGATACCGCAAGAGCTAGTCCTGCTGGAGAATCCGTTGCTGCAAACGGAATGTTGAAACCACCTGGAGTGTTCGAGAACGTAAACGTATCCCCTCCAACGATGATCCGGTCACCCGTTTTCACACTTCGACCACTTGGAATATTCAGCACAAGTCCAAGATCAAACTCGAACGTTTCGCCACCAACGGTGAAGTTATCTCCATCCTGAATCCGTTCTCCAGGAACAGCCAACAACTCAAGACCGCCCCGAGTGGCATCTGCTGTTCGGAAATCTCCGCTTGTCGAAAACTCAAAGCGTAGACGCACATCTTGCTTCCCAGCAAAAGAAGCAAGGCTGACGCGTGCTTGCCTCCATCCCGCAGTATTGTCGAACAGCGGAGTTGTTAATCGATGGCGACCGAATGCATCCTGATTTCGCGAGTTCGCCACGTCGAATTCATCGGAACCTCCGCCTCCAGCGGCACCACCGAAGTTGGTTCGAGTAGATGTATATCCTCCAGTTCCCGTTGTTCCGTTGTTGGTTGCCAACAGTACTTCAACTCCATCGGCCCCTCGTCCGTAAACTCGGAAAGTATCGAGAGCCGCAGCATCATCGATCGGATTTTCCAAATCTTGCGTATTCAATCGATAATTGAAATAAAGGTAAGGCTGGTCGTCTGGAGAATAGCTTCTCAAATCGAAAAGCCCAGATTCAATCGCACCCCTAGCACCACCAGGACCTGCGTAGGTATTGAACAACTCTGGAACCCGGAAGATGTCATTGGCTGAGTTCGGTTGAGTTCCAACGCCTTCATTCGGATCGGCATATGCGAACCGGATCGAACGATTACTGCCGGTTTGCAGATCGCTCGAATCGTTAAAAGGCTGCTGTCGACCGTGGCCGACCATCGTACCTTCTCGAGTACTCAAGTGGAAAAGATTGGAGTCAAGAGACGAGAAGTTGATTCCTCGAGAACCACCCAGCGCTGTCGCACCATCGATGAACGATGCCCCTCGGGGGAAGATGTTCAAGAAGTTGCCGTCAGTATCAAACGCGTACATTCTCCCTGCCGCCGTCACTCCGAACAAAATCTGAGAGTAATTGATTGTTCCCTCTTGAAGACTGCGTGGACCTGCGGTTAATCCCGAAAAAGCGATAGGTTGGTTGGTTTCTGGATCAAGCAAAACATCATAACTATCGGAGAAAACGTGTCGCTGCGAATCGCTTGGGGTCATCCCCATCAGCTCACCACGTTCCGTCACTGCGAAAAGTCGATTGCCAACCGATGCGAGTCCCGAAACCGTACCGAGTGCCGGCACTACGTTCACGTTTTGATTTGCGTTGATGGAGCCTGATTGCACAAAGAATCCGTGCGCCATGATTCTGGTACCAGCGCCCCAACCACGCTCGTTATTATCGAGGTTTGTACCATTAGGATCGAGTGCAGTTCCTACTGTCCCACTGTAGGAACTCAACCGGTACAGAGCATTCTTGGAAACAACAGCCGTCCCAACACCTACGACCGTATAAGCGCCATTGGCGTCAAATCCCATAATTGGCTGGCGAGCATTCGTGTCAGCGTACCGCGAGGCAACACCCCACAAGCTGGCGATATTGTTCCCGTTCACGTTCGCAGCAAAATTACTGGAATAGGTATAGCCATCGAATCGCATACCTACGCCATTATTTCCACCAGCATTTGGAACTTGAGTCACCTGGAACGTCGGCGGATCCGTAGCAGGAAGAATTTGACTAGCTGTGAGTGTTTGTAAGCCGCTCGCTCCTGTTGCATCGGCACCGTTCCCAAAATCAAGTCCGACAAACTGACCTGAGTTCGCATCCGTTGTCGTACCATCTGGAGTTTGGAAGCCCACCCCTTTTCCTGCGGGTGAAACGGCCAAGTCCGTGATGGGATTACTGTTCCCGCCGTAATCGGTCGGGGTGGTACCGTCCGTGCTCATGCTAGACTCAAGGGCACCGGTCAGCGGATTAGCTGTGTTGACCCGCCGGCCACTCACACTGAACATGGCCACGTCCGACAAATTGAAGGGAACAGCTGAAGTCAGCAGAGCACCCGTCGCAAAAAGATCTGCACGCTCCGCAGGCACAGCCGTGGTTTGTCTTAGTGGCGGTAGAGTATCAAATCGATCTTCTGCAATTCGGATTACCGAATCAATCGGCTCAAACCTTGAATCACCCACCCCGCTAACGGTGTACTTATCGACCAATTCAGCGACGGATTGCGATTTGTTGAAGATGGCTAGGATGTAATCACCAGCGGGTAGCTCGATAGGTCCGAGGAAAGCATCGCGTTTACCGAACGAACCTCGTGATAGATCAGACGTGTTACCCTCTTGGGTCGGAGCGACTTGATCGTCATGGATGTTGGAATCATCCGCGACCAGAACAAGCTGACCAGCCGCTGTGTAAACAGCAAGTTGTGTATTTGCACGTCCAAGTCCATCCGCGTAGTCAATATCAATGATGACCGAGATATGACTATCTGCCGTAGTGCTCACCTGTTGAATCCCTTGGCGGGCAACCGTGAACCTGAAAGCATCCACATCTTGATTGGTAGTCAATCGACCAGCAATCGAAATTGCACCTCGATCACTCGCTAGAACGTTCCCCACTGGCTGTGGGTTCGGAAAATTTGAAACTCCTTCGAATGGATCTGTCTCGCCATTTTCACCAACCAGCAACGAATGCATGGGCTGGCCGGAAACATCCAAACCTCGGGTTGCAAAGCGGATGTCTGCAAACCGTACCGTGGAACCCGACACTTCTTGAGTTTGTTGCAATCGAACTTGAAGTTTATAAAGCCCGACCGATAAACCTTCACGAACCATAGCTGGATCGGTGAGGCGTGCCAACGGATTGACTGTTGTCGGCGTGACATTGCTGCTTCGAACACGAATAAAGTAATCGTTGATGCTGTTGGCCGAACCAGGCAACGAAACTCGGAAGCCTGCATCCAACGGATTCGTGCTCAAGAAATCCACCTGTGCACTGCTTAACGCGTTGCGTTTGGCAGATGCCGACTGGTCCATCGGGAAGGTGCGGTTGATCGGAATCTGAGCCTGATCAAAAAAGACCGAACCCGCAATAGACTCATCCACAGAATTATCGCTTAACGCAATAATCTGCCCATTCCCGTCGATCAGCTCCACGACCGAGTCCAACGAACCCGCGGTTTGATCGATATCGATCCAAACCATCGTTCCGGCCGTTCCCGTGAATCGATACACGTCGATATCGCTCGGGGAGGCGATCGAACCGGTAAGTGTTGTTCCGAGGCGAATGTTTTCGTCACCTGCATTGATGTTGGCGGCAACTTGACCAATGTCCTGAGCGTCGTCTGGGAAGTCGTTAACGCCTTCATTGGAAATGAGATCCGCTTCACGTTCGTACGCTTGATCCACATTTCGATCGTTGGCGAATGCGTCAACACGGATCGATCGCCAATCACCGACGACCCCTTGGGAACTGCCGTTATTGTTCGTATCCAATAACGATCGACCATCAAACCCAAACCCTGCTCCAATCGAGTCGTCGCTTAGGCTGGTCAACACGACAGGGAAACCTGGCGACCCCAAAAACTGTACCGAACCGCCAATGCGGTCGATGATATCTAATGGTTGTCCCGTTGCTGTAAACCCAGCGTTGGTACCCGAAAGCTTGACGACCAAGCTTTCGTTCGACTTGCTGGTCAACCTTAATCCACCATAGGTATGGAAGTCCGGTACAATGATCTCGCTTTGCAAGATGTGAACAATGTCCGTATCATCCCAAACACTTTCGGTCGTTAACGTTGCTCCGCGAACTCGCATTCCATTCAGAGCATTACCACCAAGACGGTTATTCGTCACCAGGGGACCGAAATTGCCAAGACCGATGCTTTCGCGTTGGTTGGGACCTGTCGAGCGGCCATAATCGACAACTCGCTTCGTATTCATTGCATTCGCGTCAATGCTTACCGCGGCAGTGTCGGCTACTGCATTGTTTCGTATCGCATTGTTAAGAATGACCGGTTGGCTTGCGAGCACAAAGATCACCGCTTCTTCGTTCACTCCTCGAGCGTCACGGTTGGTCGTTCCAGGTCGGGCAGCACCCGATCCATTGTTTTCAATCACGGAGTTTGTTAGACGAAGCGACGACTGATAGGCCTCAATCGCATTAAACGATGCGAAACCACCAGGAATCCGGGACTCACCACCGCCAAAGGTAATGACTGCGTTGTCGATGCTCAATTCGCCCAAATGACGAGAAATAATACCAGCCCAGTCTCCCGCACCACCCACCGAGGCGGAACCGTCATTGTTGGTATCATACCCTTCGCGTGCTTCTGCGAGGCTCGCAAGACTTCCCGCTGCGCCATAGCGATCATCACGTCTCGAGGTGAACACGATAGGTTTGGCAATAGTACCTTCAGCCAACATGGTGGCCCCGATGCCGACCTCAATCCGCCCCCCTTGGCTCTTGATAACAACGCCTGGATCAATCACCAAGCTGGCGTCGCGACGGGCTCTCCGTAAATCGACTTGCCCCAAAGTTTGCATGGAGCCATTGATGAATCGCCCATTGTCAACGAAGACCGTGTCGTCCTTGTTGATTGTCGATACCAACAGGAACGCTCCTGCATTGTTCTCGCGACGATAAATCTTGCGCGATACGTAATCCAGAGTTGCGCTGGGGAGATTTGCTAACTGGACAGATCGATTGATAGGCACAACCGTGTTCATCACCGCGCTAGGCAGGCTCTCTTGGCCGAATCGATCTACATAGGTAATCATGTACTCCAAACCGGTCGCCGCCGCAAAGCCAGTGCTTCCACCTGTTGGCAAGACCACATTGAGTGAAACAAGCGATACCTCTGGACCTATCATTTCAGCCAAAGATCCACCCGGAGTTCCTTCGATGACAACGTTCTCACCCAACACAATGGTGATCTCTGAATCGTTGATGCGAGCCGGCACCCCTAGCGACTTCAAGCCGGAGCCTGCTAGTGTATCAATGCGAACGAAAAGTCCGTTCGTGGAGTTATCCAACAGTGTGTTGGAACGAATATCCGGACCAATCCGTGTGTAATCCGGAATGAAGCTACCACCATTTTGATAACGTTGTTCGGTGAATAGGGTTTCCTCGAAGCTATTCGGATCAGCGCTCATTGCCGCATCCGCGCTGAACGAAATTCTATTTCCCACGATCAATGGTCGAGCCTCCGACAAGTCAATCGGATTGACTGTCTTTGCCAATGCTCCTACACCGACCAATCCTCCACCAAATCGCATATCTGCATTGGAGATCGTATTGAGGAAAATACCTTCGCGTTCGCGATCAAACCGTCCTTGAGCCCGATCAAAGTCGTTTCGAATCTCGATACCACCCCAGTTTCCTGGTGCGGGAATCGTGTTCAACGGATTGGTGTCTCTACCCAAGCTTTCATCGGAATAGCTTGTGAAGTACACAGGTCTTTGCGGAGTACCCAAGACCTGAATCGCAGCCCCACTGCGGTCCGTCGTACTGTCGTTGCTACCAACCAAAATACGGCTGCCACCGAACTTGAAAATGGCCCCAGAGTCGATCATCAAAGTAACCCCTCGAGGCACGCTTAACGTCGATCCATCACGAAGCGTTCCAACCGATCCTCCACCATCACCAATCTCAAAAGCCGCATCATCAGTCAAATTATCGGGAGTGCGATTGTCCCCCACCAAGCGAATGATGTCGCCCGGTCGCGCTACCGCAGTGGCTTCTACGATTCGATTGAATGGATTGGCCAGGGAGCCATTGCGGGTCGCACCCGCGAAGGCCTTGTCCACAAACAAAGTCCGTGTCGTTGGATTTGTCGCTGGTGTGAACGCTGTCGCTGCTCGGAACCAAAACTCAAAATTGCCGCCAGCCAGTCCATCTCCGTCACCATCCAGGGCCGTCTTTGGTAAACTTGTGTTGGTGGAATGGCTTTCGGATAAACTGCTTGCGACTGAACTCTTGAAATCAAGCCGCAATTGGTAGTCACCCTGACTTGCCCCACCGCTACCTGAATTGGCAATCTGTGGATTGTTGTCTTCGTTACCCTTGGCCGTCACCGACAAGAAGTACTCGCCCGGCTCAAGATTCGCCATCACCAACGAATCTTCGCTGAAATAGTTGTTGTTGGCAGCAACAATGGTCAAAGTTCCATTGGTCTCACGCTTCATCAATGCCAAATAAGTATCCAGGTTGCTGGAACTGTTAAGCCGCTCTGCGATTGTCTCGGCTCTCAATTCGCCACGAGTACCTGGCGCTACCGTGAATCGATACAAATCGACATCTCGGTTATCGGGACGAAACATATGCTGCCCATGGACTACATCGTGATTGCCAGGGAAGACTTGTTCGAGCGGATTGGCCGGACTTCCAAGCGCCCCATTGCTGCCTTGCAGAGTTCCGGGTGGCAAATCATAGGTGTGCCCCAAGCCCAACAAGTGCCCAATCTCATGCAATGTTGTTTCAAAGAAGCTCTGCGTTCCCGGAATGTTAGAACCATATCCGAACGTATTGTCCCAAGCTTCCGAGCCGTCCATGATGGCCAGTTCACCACCCAACGCTGCCAAACCAATCACATCCCCTGGTCCGCTCTCTCCGCCGTTTGGAGCTAAATCACCAACGACAATTTTCTTGATTCCATCCCCATCTACGGTTGGACCAAGATGTTCCACCACATCGATTCCAAGTTGTGCTGAGTAGAACTCAAAAACTTCTCGGACGCGTTGCTTCTGCTCTGGCGTGATCGAACTAAATACAGGTCGGTTAGCAATGTCCCTTCCATAAGGCTGATTGTCCATGAAACTGTAGAGCACCGTCGTAATCTCCGGATTCGCATCGGCGAAATCTCCAGATTCCCCACCCAAATGCGTCTCATCCTGAATGTCCCGATGCCCAGGCTCAAAATTGGATCCAGGGAAGTCCAAAATCAATGGATTGACGGATCGAATCTCTTGCGAAATCACTGTCGAAAACGATCCATTCACGGCCCCTAGATCTCGTGCTGCGCTCAGAACCCCACCTGGATCACTTGGAACCGTCAACAAATCAAGACTCATTGGCGAAACCGGATTCAACCGAGAGGCAACAGGGTCGTTGGACCCAACTCGCAATCGAAAGGTACCAGACCCTTTGATGGTCGGCAGCTGATCTAAATCCTGTTGGAAGGTAAGCGTTGCTCTTCGAAGCACCGAATCATAGGTGATGGTCGTTGGTCGAAAGGACTCGTCATCGTTAGGGCTGATGGATTCATTTGTGAAAATCAGATTATAAAACTGGGGATCCACCACCGGCGGATTAGGATTCGAAAAGCCCGTCGTTACCGACCTTTCAAACAGCTCACCATCATTAAAATAAACTTCAATATCTCTGCTGCGCTGGGTTAAAACACCGCTAACGCTTCGGTCGATTGGCTGCGGAACAACCGCAATGATCTTGGTACCAATTTCAAGATCAAATTGGTAAGTGACTTTGCCGCTACCACCTGTCAAAAGTGTTAGACCACGGGTATCGCGGATCGGCGACCCACCATCCACCGCAGCCCCAAAGATCTCAACATTGTAAAGATCGTCCGGCAATGGCTGTGAGAAGCGCGCGGCCACAATGCGTTGATTCGTAGGATCAGGGAAGTTCAAAAAGGCTGGTGGTATAACCACGTCCGGAATGACGTTCAGGACGGAAGTTCCTAAGACTCCATCCCCGCCCGAACGGCTGATCCGTATTCCATTTTGAAGCGTCGCTGGAGCAATCGCTGAGTCGAATCGTAATACCAACTCTCGCGGCGATTCGTCCAACGTATTAGGGCTGGTTGTCGAAAAAATTTCACCCGAATTCGGAGCGATCGACAACAATCGAGGCCCATCGATCGCCATAAGCTCACGGCGCTCAAGAGTCTCACAAAGGAGCGAGCGAAGTTGATTCCGGCGCGCTTGGATTGTTGCTCGATTGCGATAGGTCGATTTGGATGCGTCAATTCCCATATTGGATGAACCTTAGAGACTTTGCAGACTGAGAAAAGAAAATGGGGTTGATTACTAGTTAGTTGGAGCCGGTACCTCTGTCGAGATACCGGCCTGAGCGAAACACAATCTATTGTCCGAAGGCTTCCGCAAAGAAGGAATCTAACGATTCGTAGTCCTCTTTTTGCGGTCCAGTGCCTACCAATTTGGCTATCCGTTCAGCCTCTTCTTCGGCCTCATTTCCGAAGCTTGCTAGGTACTCTGCCAAGCTCGGGGCACTCGTCTTTTCCGACGCCCCAGTCCATGGCATCGCAGCATTTGCTAATCGCCCACCCTCGGCCACTACTTGCATAGTTGTACCAAGGTTCGGTGCACTTCGCATGACATCCGAGCTCCATCCCAGTGAACCCGAATTCACCAATGGTGCAGCAACCGATGTCGTGTCGACGGTAAGCCCCACGTACGAACGGCCCTCACCCTCGCCCTCACCATTGCCACGCCTGTTGATGTAGTTGATTAAGTCAAGCACATCGAGGGCATTGATCGAGTTGTCTCCGTTCACGTCGCGATACGGTGGTGGGTCCGGCAAACCAATCACCGAAATCGACGACTGACCACTGAAGTTGATAAAGTTAACAACCAAAAGTACATCGATCGGCGAAACAAAGGTGTCCGCGTTCACGTCCTGATTCAATTGCTGATTCTGATGACGTGCTGGAGGCGGTGCCGTGATCGTGATGTTCACTCGACCTGGCAAGCTTACCGCACCCAAGGAATCCACCGCTTCGTACTCGAAGGAATCCACCGTACTTTGAAGTGCATTGCGCGGCGAATAGAGGAAGGTTCCATCTGGGTTGATAGTGACCGTTCCAAAGGTGGGAGCCGTTCGCAATCTCGCCGTAAATGTATTGCCTTCGATATCGGAATCATTGGCCAAAACACCATTGTCGTTTTGTGTGGTCGGCGTCAGGGTCCCACGAGCATCCGTAGTTCGCAAGTCGACCGTTTGACGCGTCTGATAGAACAAATCGTTGACCGCACGCGGAGCATCGTTGACCGCTTCGATGTTGACATCAAAGCTATCTTCGACTGCGTTACCTGCGGCATCCACGGCTCGCACCGTGATCGTCGCAATACCCGAAGCGTTCGGAACCAGCGTCAACCTTAACTGCCCATTGTCAATCGCAGCACTAACCAAGCCTTCATTGCTAGTGGTGACACTAAAAGTGAGCGTATCACCGTTGATGATGTCTGGATCAAAGAAGTACTGAGGCGACAGCGTGATGGGTGGAATCGTTGCGTCTTCATTGACGTTCAGATTCGGCAACGGGCTAACAAGCCTTGGATTATCAACCACCTCGGAAACGATCACGGTCAGAGTGTTCGTGATAAAGCGATCGGTATTGTCTCGCGCTTCGAAGACAATAACCGCCGTTCCATTTTGATCTGGCTTTGGTTGGATCGTTACGTTTCCACCTGCCAACGTCGGTTCAACCAAACCTGGGTTGCTGTTGGATACGATGCGATACGTAAGCACTTCCCCATTGGGGATCACATCCGGATCGAAAAAGTAATCGGCAAAGGACAACACCCGAGCAGGTGCATCTTCGACCATGTTCAGGGTGCCGAACTGGGCCGACACACGAGGATCATCCAATCTCGAATCGACTGTCACCGTCACGGTACCTCGAGACGACTGTGGGTCAGCGAGTCCTTGGCTGGTACCGTTATCCGTAATCGTATAATAGATCCGATCCGTACCATTGAAGTCGGGAGCTGGTCGGTAGGTAATCTGACCATTGGCCAAAGACACCGTTCCTCCGAACTGACTTCGAGGCTCTACCGAAGTAAAGCTAATGGTTTGTGCATTCGGTGGCAACAACTCAGGAGTTGGTCCTGCCGTATCGTTATTGATATAGAAATTGGTTGAACGAACATCGGATCCATCTTCTGCAATCGTAAACGACTTCGGTGTCACAATCGGAGCATCGTTCTTATCGCGAACCGTGATTGTGACGGTTCGAGTGATGCTAAGCGGATCGAAGTTCGTACCCGTAAACCCATTATCGGTCAAGGTAAACGTGAATGTATCCTCACCGCTGAAATCCTGTAGAGGTGTATACAGGATGGCACCGTTGACGATGCTAACCGTTCCACCTTGAGTCGATGCTCCGGAGGGCAGCGACAAGCTCAGCGTTTGATTGGATTCGTTGGCTGGGCCTGGCAACGCTGTGCTCAGTGCAATCACTTGCTGCGTTGTTAGGGTCAACGGAACGTCTTCATCAATGATTTGGCTGACGTTGCTCGCTGTTGGCACATCGTTCACCGGTCGAATCGTAAACGTAACCGTCGTTGGTACTAACGATTCAAGAATTTCGTTCTCGGCGAGGTCAATGTTAACGTAGCTCAGGTAAACAAACGTATCCTGACCAAAATAATTGGGCGTAGGGACGTAGGTAAATGTTCCATCTGGATTGAACACAAACGAATTGGCAACCACGTTTTGTGGCGGGGTCAAAACTCTCGCAAGCAAGGTTCGGCCGTCTGCACTCACATCATTTGCCAGTACACCATTGTCAGCGCTAAATCCTGGCGTGACCAGACCTCTCGGGTCGGTTGTCACATATCCACCATTCTGGTCCTCGTTCATCGTGTAGCTATCGGAGCTACCCACCGGCGGAACGCCTGGAACAAGTCGAACCAAGTAGTCTTCAACTTCTCCATCCAAAGCTAAGCCTGTTGGAACCGTGTTTCCTGCGGTTGACGCTCGGAACCGTGCGAACGAATTCGTGCTTACGGTTGGAACGGGCGCATTCGCGGGAATTCGTATCTGGAATGTTTGCGTCAAAGTCGTTTCCGTAAAGACGACTCCATTAAGGACATTCTCCCCAGCGTCCGTCCAATCACCGTCCGCATTGAAGTCGATCCAACCATCGACAATACCTGGCTGGGTCAAAGTTACCGAAACGGTGGTATCGACATTTCGATTGAACATCGCTTTGGTCGAACCTTGGAACTGGAACTTCACACCGTCGTCCGTGTCTTTCACTCCATCAGCGTCTTTGTCGCCATCCGCCTTCGGAGTAGGGGAACCATCTAGTTCCGAACTGATTAACCCTCCAAGTCGCAAGGCAGTGGCGTTCGATACGTGCCGAGCACCATCAAAGGCAAGTGTCGTTGGATAACGGCCCGGAGTGGTGGTAACTGGATCGGGAGCATCACCAAAATCTAGCAAGACGCCAGGCATCAATATGGTGAATTGCGTTTCATTGTTGATGCGGTTGCTCTTCAAGAAATTGTCTGCATTATCTTGAATGCCTCGCAAGAAGAAACTGCTTACCCCAGCACTGATCGTGCTCGCGTTTTCAACAAACAACGTCGAACCACCACGCAACTTGGACTGCAAGCTTGTTCGCCCATCTCGTTGCGCTTGATTGATCGCATCGATGATGGCCTTTTGCATCTGCTCCGGAGTGAAAGATGCATCTTGAACAAAGCGAATCGGTACTGCCGCTCCAGCTACTCCGGTGAGACTTAAGCTAGGTGCGCTTGCAACCGTCGTTGTGAACATCGGCGTATCGAGCAACCGAATACCGTTGGCTTGAACTTGCGTTTGAAGCCCTAATGTTGACGATTCAATGGCCGCTTTCATCGCCAAGAATACATCGTTCTTGGAGCTCTGGTCGTTGTAACGAACTGGCACTCGCGATGGGTCCCGGCCGTTAGCGACACTGAGATTCTCAAATTCGAAAGTAACGGAAACCAGACCATTGCTGATGATAAAGAACTCTCCATCATTCACATTGGACCTGCCTGTGGTCAACCTGGAGTTCATTACCGACACCGACGAGGTCGGAAGTGACCCAAGGTCAATTCGCCCATTGCCGATATTGCGCGGTACGATTCCCAATCCCGCATTCTGAATGATCGGCAACATGGCCGTTGCTATCTGGTCTGCCGACTGAGCCGTTGTGAACCGAATCACTCGACTATTGGGTACGGTCGACCCGCTTAAGTCCCCATCAAACTCAAAGACAACGGTTCTACCATTGTTCGTGATCGAGAAAGTGCTGTCTTCTACAATCGCAATTCCACCTAGGATTGGCACCTGCAGCAACAACGTGTCTAGAATATCCAAGGTCGTATTGCCCTGAACTCCTGGCGTTCCAAACAATCCCATGGTCGGAGCGTTGGCTACCGATATGGTGTGTTCCGAGGTGCCACCAATGGAGATGTTGCCATCACCCAAATGCACCGGATCTAGGTTCAATCCTGCATTTCGAATTGCCTCCGCGACCTTTTGCCCCACTTCGATCTGACTGTCGGTCGGCAGCAGCGATACCAAAGTGCTGTTCGGTACCGAGCTCACCCCGTTGAAATCCAATTCAAAAGTTTGATTGGTTACTACGGATCCAACGGTCCTGTTGACTACAAAAGACTGACCATCCGCAAGCATTCTTGAAACGCCTACGGCAAGCAACCCGGAGGTCCCAACGGCCACACTGCCTGTCTTCGGCAAGCCAAGGAATAGCTTGTTGCCATCAACTATCTGCGAAGTCAATCTCAACGCCGTCCCATCCATGGCAGCTTTGATCAGAGCAGCCACCTGTGCGGCTGTCGTCGACTGTGCCACGTTAATACGCACATTGAAGTTCGGGTTCGGTGCGGCCGCGTTGCGATTGAATTCAAAAACAACCGATGTATTTCCATCATTCACTTGGAACGTACGACCGTCGATGATGGCGTTGGGTAATGGAACCAACAGCCCTGTGTTCGCCAACGGCTGAGTCAAAGATCCTGAATTGTTGGTATCCAACCAAGCACCTGCTCGTGCATTGATCAACAATCTCCCGGAAGCAGCATCGATCTTCGCCTGCACATTAGGAACAAGTGAAACGGCATTGAGAATTGCAGTTGCAATCTCCGATCTTGACGACAGGGTCGTAAACGGAATGCGAGTTGTACCAGCAATCGTGTTGTTGTTGCTGTCAAACTCGAAGGTAACGCTTGTGGTTCCATTGTTTAGAACAAACCGGTCGCCGTCTGCAATCCCACCCGCGCCGCCACCGGCTAACGGAATGCTCAGTTCCAAGCTCTTTGGAATCTGAAGCCGGAATCCGCTTTCGTATTCAAAGGTGACATTTCCACCACCACTATCTCGTACAGTGAACATATCCCCGTCATTTACATCGTCTCCTGCGGCCGCATCAATAACGAAGCGATCTTTGTTATTGAGCGTGATGTCATAAACGCGCTCGTTCTTCCAAATACCCGCCAACGGCTTCAAAATGATTTCGTTGGTAGTACGGTTGTACGAGAAGACGTAATCAATGCCCTCGGTCAGCAGTCGACCATTCTCAGTGATCGTGAGAACCGATCCTGGCAACCGATTACCTCCATCGCGACCAACGACCGAATCATCGTCGATTCCAGTTCCTGCTTGCAGGTTGGACGACTCGAAACCATCTTTCAGCTGGATTCTGAATTCTGGGTAAACACCTGACGACAACCGCAATACCGAAGCGGTCGCGTCAATATCAACGCGCTCTGCGTCGTTATCAATCGGTTTGATTGTAACCGCGGTTGGTCCAACGAAGTCCGAGCGGTCGGTTGCACCGCGGTCCTTGAACACGTTTCCACCCAAGCCGCTTGGTGGTGCGATATTCGGATCATCGGATCGAAGCTGACCAGTGTGGTCGCGATCCGGAGCCAAGACTGGCGACGGTGCAATACCTACCGCTTGTTTGACCGCACGGAATCCGGCTCGTTCTGGTAACGAATCGATCGAGCTATCGATCACTTGCGAACTAGAACCTGGCAGGAATTGCCCCCCAGGTGCATCCACAAACAATTTCTCGGCGTTTCCAGCCGTAAAGTTAAAGTCAAGGCCGGTGTTAGGTACGTTCGTCGGCGAGCCTTCCACGCCCCGACCGAGATATGCCAACGCTGCTTCTGTTTCGAAGTACTGGTACGTGTTTCCGCCCACTACCACAGCCGAAGGCCGCGCTGCAGCATTCGATTCTTGAACAATCGGTGTCTGCACATTCAAGAAAACGTTATTCATGACAGTTGGCGTCGCACCACCCATCACAAGAATACCACTCTCTGGCAGAATTTGATTGAGATTGTTGTTCGCCCCAGTGTCTTTATCGACCTGGATGCTTCCGTTGCTAGTAATGCTGGTCGCATTCCGAACAACGACATACTTCTCCGTCGTACCATTACCAAGTGACGTTACTGGCCGACCATTCGTATTATTAAACGCCGAGGACATTGTACGATCATGGCCCATACTGCGATTAAAATGCCCGCGATTTACCGATTGATCAGAGGGAGACTGGTCGCTGCCAGCGCCTTGGTCAAACAAGCCTCGATAGCGTCCCAAACCTGCTTGAACCTGAGCGCCTCGAATGTTGCCGGAGTTGATGCCCAAGTCGCCATGCGAACCACCCGCTACATCCATCGTTGGATCGTGCCCGTTGATACCGCCCAAGGCGATCGCTGAAACAGGAGCCAATGGGTTGGCCAACCCAAAATCCCCATTGTCAAGATTCTGAATGTTCAACATTCCAGCCGCATTGATGGCGCCGGCAATCGCCCGAGCCATATCGGGGTAGTTGTAGTTCGGCCCGATGTAAACAGGAACGTTTCCAGCTTGAACGTTTCCTGAACGGGTAAATTCAAAGGTTCTCGAGCGGCTGGTGGTGTTCGCAAAGTCCGCCACCTGATCGATCGTGAAGGTCTCACCATCTTGATAAGCAGCAGGGTCCTGGGCCGTGATCACAAAGCTCTCTGGCTTTAATACCTTCAAGTTCAATGTGTAGGCACCGCTCGTCGCGCCGCGGCGTCGATCCGCAAGCGATAAGGGGTCATAGTTGGTGTTGCCTGACGCACTGATCGCAGCGTAATAGACCCCAGCCACGCGAGCTGTGAAATCAACGTATGCATCGCGAGCTTGATTCTCACCCGGTGCGTTGCGATTGTCCGAAGTCGTATTGTCTGCTCCAGTGGATACAATCTGAGCGCGACCAGACGCATCAAACACCTTCAGTGCGGAATCCAAGGTCGCGGTTGCTGTTGTGTCCACGTCGATGAGAACACGATCGCCCACATTCAAGTAAAACTTGTACAAGTCGACATCCGACGAACCGGTCGAAAGAGGATCGGCACGCAATTCCCCGTCCACGGTGTAGGTCGCTGTATTGGTTCCCGTTCCTTGCCAGGTTTCAGCGGCACCTGCAATCGTATCGTTAACATCCGAATCGACGCGTTCCGCATTGAACGATGCCCGTCCATCGTTACCGATGATCGTGTTATTGACCGCTCGCATGAACGGAGCAGCCTGGTACTCGCCCAGTCGAACAATCTCAAGAGGATTTCCTGCCCGGCCAAAGTACTGAATCGCTTGTGGGCCTTCAATAATGATCGAATTCTCACTACCGCCAAAGTTGGTATCTGGATCGACTGGCGACGGAACAAACCTGCCCTCTGGCTCGACCCAACTGCGTAGATTTTGAGTCGTTCCATTGGTAACCAAGGTACTTGCATGGATTGCGTCACGAATCGACTTCACCACTTCATCAGTCGAATATCCCGAGGGAGTATCGGGCGATCTTAGGTAAAGCTGGCCCGCATCTTCCCGATAGTGAATCGGGACATTGTTGGCACCCCAACCATTCCCACCAATCACGCCGCTACCAAGAATCGCCCCGCCTGCATCGGCTCCCGACAAATCCTCGAACTCAAAGGTGACTCGCTGCCGACCATAGTCCAGAACCAACAAGTCGCCATCTGCATGGAAGGATCCGGAGTGATCATTCTCATTCTTGGCAATATCATCGTTCTTACCCGGAAATGCAGTGATACGCCAGATCGGGGTTTGCCCCGATACATGAATCCCACCCAAGCCAGAAGAATCCAAGATGTTGTTCACGACCACCAAGCCTGGTGCAACACCGGCTCTTTCAGCAACCGACCCGGAACCAACTCCAAAGGGAACGGTGTTTAGTACCGGTAGCTTGCGCGCATACTGGCCGCCCAAGGACGGAGCTCCCGCTTGGTTCGACAAGAACGTCGGACCACCGATCAGATAAAGTGGCTGTGCGGCTCGGCCGTCTGCGTAGTACAAATCCGCTGGCCCCGAGAAAACACCGTAGTCGCGAGCATCCGAAACGGTGGAGGCATTGATAATGAACTGGCCTTGGTCGCGAGGGATATTCACGTCGCCAATCCCCGTAAAGACCAAAACGCTTCCTACTCCAAACAAGTCCGCTCCGCTCACGAACTCCACATCGCCAACAAAATTCACAATCGTGCTGGTTGCCGCTACCGCTGGGAACACGATCGGTCCGTCGGTGTTTGCTACCGTCACGCGGAACCTGTTTTGTGTGAACATGGTGTTCACCGCGTCGCGGAATGCATCTGCTATTTGAACGCGAGTGCTCGTTGCAGAAATCGGTACAGGCGTGTTTCCGAAATCAAAAGTTCCATCGTAAGTAAACTGGAACCGAACTCGATTCGACCCGTCGCTCAGTTCCACAACACTCTTGTCAGGAATGACAAGCCCGTCCGCGATTTGCACGGATGTGCTATTGGATCCACGGTACACGCTGGAAGTGCTTCGAGTCGCGTTATCCGACTTGCGGATTTCTACTTGGTAATCGCCATTTCCACCGCTAATGACTAGCCGATATCGGCCACGTGTCAGTGAAACAGGCCCAATGAACGGATCGCGTGCTCCCACCGATCCTCGACTCAGGTCCGACAAATCGGATCCCTTCATCGGACCGGGAAGGTCATCGATAATGTTGCTATCCAAGGAGGTAGCAATGATGTTGCCACCTGGGCCAAACAACGTCGCTGTCAAGTCAGGTCGGTTCAGACCATCTGCGTAATCAACATCGATGGAGATCGGGTATCGCGAAGTTCCACTGGCTCGAATCAAATCGATATCGCCAATGTCGAAAGTCATCACATTGGGTCGGCCACCTGAAATCGCACCTGCTACACTGATCGCGCCGCGGTCCGACATGTGTACGTTACCCACATGGGTAACGTTGTCATCCGTTCCGTCGAACATGCTTGCATTGGCTTCACCCGTCAATGGTGAATGGAATGGCAAGCCGGAGGTGTAAACTCCATTGGTGGCGTATCGAATGTCGGCGAACTGGACCGTCGATCCTGGATATTCTTGCTGATCTCGCAAACGAACCTGAACGGTGTAGGAACCGCTCGTGAGTCCGGCTGACGAATTATCGACATTCAAGCTCTTGCTTCGAACTCGGAAGAAATAGCTGCTGGTGCTGCCAGCAACGCCAGGCAAGAGAACTCGAACAGCCGCATCCTTAGGATTCGTGGTATTGTCGTCTTTCAGCAATCCAGATGCGTTACGACGCGATGCCGAATTAACACGTCGCACAATCGGGTTCGCATTTCGCGAATCGATCAGCGGCGTCGTAAAGATTGTATCGGTACCTGCTTGCTCGGCAGTACTATCGTCGCTTCGGGCCAACAAGTCTCCGTTCGCATTCAAGATTTCGATGACGGTATCCAACGAATACCGGGTGCTATCGATGTCGAACCAAACTTCGGTTCCAGCCGTTGCAACAAAGCTATAAACGTCCTGGTCGTTCGGTTCACTCAAAACGCCGTTAACGACGTAACCCAAAGGTAGGTTCTCATCGGTGGTGGACTCGTTCGGGGCAAGCGCTCCAAGATACTGAGCTGTAATCGCAGAATCATTTGATCCTGGAGCAACGGTGTCTGGTGGCTCAATTTCCATGGCAACAACCACGTGCCGGTCGTTGCTGAAGGAATCAAACAGCATGCTACGCCAATCCCCAGGTCGTGGAATCGAACGTATACCGTCGTTATTTGTATCTGTTTGCGGGCGACCATCTGGTTGTGTGCCCGATCCTACGGCGTCGTCACGCAAGCTGGTCAAGACCACAGGGAAGCCTGGCTGTCCAATGACTTGAACCGTTCCCCCAACGCGGTCGCTGATGCTGCTCAAACGTCCGGTAGCGGTAAAGCCCGTACCACGTTCCTTATCGAAGTTGGAGCCTTGACCTTCCATCTTGATCACCAGCGACTCGTTGATAGCGCTTTGCAATCGAAGCCCGCCGCTGTGCTCTAGGTTCGAAACAGTGATCGAATCAAAAAGCACGTGAACGATGTCGGTATCATCCCAGACACTTTCGGTTGTCAAAACATTCCGCTGCAAATCGCGGACTGCAAGGATGGTTTCATCGCGGTTGTTGGTGCTGGCGTCACCGCGAATTTCAAGCCCATTGATGCTGTTGTTGAACAATCGATTTTCTCGGAACAATGGACCACGGTTGGATTCCAAAGTTAAGTTCTGGTCCACATCGCCACTCTGCCGACCCGAATCGCCACGCAATTTTGCGTCCATCGAATTGGCGTCAATCGTCAGCGCACTTCCAGAATTGTTCTGGAAGACGTTACCGATCACGATAGGCTGAGTTCCTCGAATGAACACGGTGGAACCACGGCTAGCATTGTTCCCCAATGGATAGTTCTCATTGGCTGGCCGACCCAATCGATCGATTGGCCCTTGGCCGCCCATGCCATTGGCGTTGTTCTCGAAAGTTGTATGCGCTAAGCGACTTGTTGCCTGTTGAAGTTCGATGGTACTGAAGGCTTTGAAAGTACCTTCGATACGGGATGAACCACCGGCGTATGCGACAACGCCATGATCCAATTGCAAACTCGAGCCTGGGGAAGCGTAGATACCGCTCCAGTCGCCTGGATTGGCATCCCGATCTTCATTGAGCCCATTGTTGTTGGTATCAAACGTACCGCCAATACCAAACCGGTCATCTTGCTTGCTCGTGAAGACCACGCGGCCGCCGTCAACACCTTCCGCAAGCAGTTGAGCACTGTGGCCGATTTCAATCCTAGCACCTTCCAGCTTGATGATCGTTCCTGGATCGATTGACAAGGAAGCATCCAAACGAGCTCGAGTGGTTCCCAACGAAGCAAGCTGGAGCGTGCCAGTCAAGTTGGTTCCGTTGTCGACATAGTTGGTTGCAGACACATCTTGAATGTCCGCGATGAGACGGAACGGTCCCGAGCCGTTGCTTGCACTTCGATAAATTCGACGCGATGCATAGCCTGGCTGCAAGACTGGTAGATTGCTCAAGTTGATCGAGCGATTTCCGGACGCATTCGTAATCACACTGGTTGGAGACGAAGCCAAGCTCTCCCGTCCTGCCTCGTCCACCATCACAATCCGATAGGTGTAGCTGCCTGAAGGAAGAACATTCCCGGCGACTAGTGACGTTATTACTCCGCGAACATCCGGACGATCGCGGAACAATCCCGCTTTGCTATCGCTCGTGGAGGAAAGGGTTGCTCCCAAATCCTCATGGCTAAAGCTATTGCCATCGAGCTCAGCCGCTAAAACGTAAGGCCCGGTGCCACTAGCATTGCTTCGGTACAGACGTCGACTTACAAACTCGCCCGTTACTCCGGGTAGACCTGTGATGCTGATCGCGGTTTGTGTGCCGGTCACAACGACATTTTGGGTCGGCTCGCTTGGTGGTGTTTCATACCCATTGCTGTCAACATAGGTAAGCTTGTAGTTGTAAGTGCCAACGGAAAGAGTACCACCTGTTCGGCCTCGCATCGAAATCAAATTCGAGGGCAACGTTGTTTCGTCCAACAAGGAAGCACCTGGCACACCTTGAATCACGATGTTTTCCGATACAACGTGGACAATATCCACGTCATCGAATCGACCTGGAACCGTCAACTGCCGAAGCTCACCACCAGCTACGGTGCTAACTCGAACAAACAGACCATTGATCGAGTTCCTCGTCAAAATGTTGTCATGGATCCTTGGGCCGACCCGGTCGTAATCCGGGGTGAACGATCCTTTGCGTTGATACGTTGGCTCACTGAACAGTGTTTCACGGAAGCTATCGGGCGTTGCGCTCATGGCCGCATCGGCACCAAACGAAACCTTGTTGTAAGAAATCGTAGGTCGCATGTCAGCGATCTGAATCGAATTGACAGTTTGCTGAACCGCATCCACCACAACCGCACTGGAGCCACCGTACCGAATGTCAGCATGATTGACATACTGGCGGAAGATTCCTTCATCTTCTAAATCAAATCGACCTGCAGCGGCATCCAAATCTCGCTTGAACATCAACCCGCCCCAATTACCGGCTGAAGGTGTCGTTCTAGGCGAGTAGTTATCGAAACCAATCGTTTCGTCCAACCAGGAGGTAAAGAACACACTTCCTGGAGCCACTGTTCCATCGGTCATCTTGATCGCATTGCCTGCGCGATCGAGCAAAATCGGTGCACCAAGAACCTGCAATGCACCGCCACTTCGGTCCACGCTCAATGATGAACTTCCGACTCCGATTCGGGAGCGGTTCATCTTGAAGATCGCACCGGCATCAATCATCACGGTAACGCCCTTCGGCACATCCATGGTCGCACCGTCCGACAGTACCGTCCCGCTCAATAAACCGAAACCAATTTCGTAGGCTAGGTTGTCAGCGACCGTTTCAAGTCGGTTGTCGGAGCCACTATTTCCAACGATACGTACGATGTCGCCAGGAACAGCAGCAGCAAACGCGTTCGCCACACCAGAACCAGCAATATTGTTAAACGGTCTAGCCAACGAACCATCTGCGTTTGGACCAGCGGACTTGTCGACAAAAATGGTCTTGCCGGAAAGATCCACAATCGTCAAACCGGACGATAGCTGAATCAGTCGCTCGCCTTGAAGAACAATTCGCGAACCATTCACTGTGGCTGTCACCCCAAGCTCGGTACGACTAGCGATGGCTGCTGCCAAATTGGTAGCAAGTTCTGCTGCCGTGCTGGTTAGCGTGTAAGGAATACGGGTATTACCGATTCCTACCGTCGAATCGATGCTGAATTCAAATCGGACTTCCGCTCCGTTGGCACCACGAATGGTGATGAGCCTTCGCTCAAGGTCTGCCGATCCACCCGCATTAAAATTCAAAGCCCGATCGAGCGGCCGTGTTTGGAACCAGAAGTTGTAAACACCACCAACCACTCCGTCCGAGTCTCCGTCCAAGGCCAGCGAAACATCGCCTCCAGGACCAGAAACGTCTTGCAGCGAATCGCTGCTATCGGTTTGTGCACGGAACGTTAATCGTAAGTCGTACTTGCCTTCCGTACGTCCGCCAGTTCCAGTACCCGGAATGGTGGCGTCGTAATCGTCGTTTCCTGTCGAAGTGACACCCAGATAATAAACACCCGATGACAAAGTCGTTCGGATCAAGGAATCATCGCTGAAGTAATTGTCATTCTGCGAGATCAGTTCTAGCTCGCCACCGTTCAAGGTGATTGGCGAGTAAGTAATGTCCCGATTTCCGATCACGGTTGCATCCGAACCAGACACCCGAGTCGCCTTCACCAGGGATCGCGCAGCGGAGTTGTTGTCGATCGCGGTAAGCATCTGCGCCAGAGTCGTTTCACTACCGAAAGTGGAATTCAAATCGATCGTAATCGCATTTGGGAAAGCGTTGACGATCGGCAAAGCACCAATTCCTCGATTGCTTCGCGTCACGAACACTTGCAAGTTGTTCCCAAGTTTACCAGGCCGAACGGCTTCGAACTTCACTTGGACCCCTTGTCCAACGCCTAGATTCGAAAGAGCCGTCGCTTGAACTTGCTTGTACAAGGCAAGTCGGCTGTCCAAGGTACTGCTGTCAGCCAATCGTTCTGCAATGGTCTCGGCGACGAACACTCCCGTTCGCGACGCGCCACTGGCTCCAAAATCGATGTCGAAGCGATACAGGTCAATGTCGCTTCCTTCAGGTCGATGCAGGTACTGACCGTGAATGATGTCTTGGTTGCCTGGGAATACCGGCTCAAAATTTCGGTCTGCGGTGGTTGGAAAATTGATAAAGCCATTATCCAGTCGCAACAACTGAGATGGATCTAAATTGCCAGCTCGCGACAAGCCTAACATAAAACCAATGCTTGCTGCTGCTGCACGGGTCAGGTTCTCGCCGTAGTTGTCATTCCAAATATTATTGGCCGAGAACACCGCCAAGCTATTTTGATAGGTTGGGTCGATGCGCACACCCCATTGGCCGTGGATCTCGACGTTAGGTCCTGTTCCAAGCGCGTTGACAGTACCCAAGGCGACCGTGAGGCCACTGCTGGATGTCTCGACAAATTGAACTCCCAGTTGGTTCGACCAAAGGGTGAACGCTTCGCGGATTCGATCCTTTTGCTTTTCTGTAATCGCGTTGAAAACAGGAGTCACACCGTCGAAGCCATAATTCGCACGGAAATTGTAATAGACGGTTCGTATACCAGGGAAATCATCCCCGCCGAAATCCGGGTTGATGTGATTTTCCATCTGCTCCGGAACAATTCGTTGCGCTGGATCATTGATGGCTCCAGCGAGATCCAAGTCATGAACCTCAGGATCAATGGTCGAACTCAACAACAAGCTCGTCAACGGAACATTTGCGGAACCAATCGTTCCTAAATTGGTCGCTGTATCGAAAGAGCTACCCATTCCGAACAAAGTCACTGGCGAGTAATTGATCGGGCGATTGCTGACCAATCGCGCTCCATCACTGCCTGGTTCCAAAGTCGCCTTGATCAACGCTGAGGACGCTGGATTGGATTCCAACGCCGATATCAAATCATTGACCGTGACGGTGCTTCCACCGTAATTGACACGGATGGCTTGGCCCGTGACCGTAACACTTGGAGAGGCCAACACACCTGTATTGACGAACGATACCGAGATGCCTGAACCGGCTTCTCCAATCGCCTTGGACGTAAACCGAACCTTGGCAACTCCATTGGTGTTCAAATCGGAAATAGCCGTGGCTGTCGCTTCGGATCGGACCGGCGCCATCGGCGTTGTTTCACGCGTCCCAATACGCAGCCGGAATGTGCTCGATGGAACCGTTGGACCAGGAAGCAAGTCGAGATCGTTCGCGAAGACCAACGTTGCTGTGTTTGCAGATGCATTGTAACGGACGGAGGTTGGCAAGAATGCGGGAAGGTCGTCCGTGTTGCGTACCGTATCCGATGTGTAGATCAGTTGATAGAACGCTGGGTTCTCAACGCTTCGAGCGGTAGGCAAACCGTTCGATCCATTTTCCACGAGCATCTTATCGTTGTCAAAGTACACAACGATCGTATCGCGCTGCTGCGATAGGGAACTGTCCGCCAAACGAACGATCGGCTGTGGAACCACCGAAGTGACCTGTGGCCCAAGATCCAAACGGAAGTCAATGGTTTCCTGGCGAGTGTTTGGATTGGACGGAACAAAGAACTCACCTCGTGTGTTTCTCAGTCCGCGAATACCTCGCCCCGCATCGTCAAAACCAAAAACCTCTAAACGGTACATGTCGTCCGGAAGATTCTCCGCGAAACGCAACGTCACTTCGTTCTCATTCGGACGATCGCCGATCACAACCGCACCTGGAATGACCATCACGTCATTGCTGGCTGATAGACGCAATGTCCCTATGTTGGCTGGATCCACCGCGTTCAAAGGTGCTGATCCCAACCCACCATTGAGCTTGGCGGTTATGCGATTCGTTGTCACATTGGCAGTATTGATCAAGTTGACCAAGCCTTGGGCTGTGACCTGTGCTGCGGGATTGGAATTCAACGTGATCAAAAGATTGTTATTCGTCATGGCAAGCTGAGCCACCGAGAACGTTCCAAGATCGGCTTTGGCTACGTTGACCGTGATCGAATCGGCTGCATTCTTAGAGGTCAGCTGGATGTCGGCGCGACCCGATGTTCCAAAGTCGCTAGACACTGTCGGCAAGGTGAACGTGCCGTCACCCCCAGCTCGTGTCACGCGAATGCCACCAACCGTGGCTTGATCAATGATTTGAGAATCGTCAAATCGGAACGTCAGCTCCCGCGGGGCAATATTGCGAATCACCCCATTCTCGATCAAATCACTGTTGTTCGGTTGTACACCGATCAACTGAGGACCGACCGCCATCAACTGGCGCGATTCTAGTGTTTCGAGCAAATGCTGGCGCAGTTGGCTACGTTTAGCCTTGCTGCCCTTAGCATTTTCGGAAGTGTTCAATTTGGTGTTGGAATTCGTGTTGCGAAGCCGGCGGATGGTCATCACCAACCCTCAGTGCAAAGGTAGCCAGGAACCCCTCGCAGCAAACAAACGCTGCAAGGCTGTAAAAAAATGGACTAGTCTCCAGGAGTCTTTAATGGCGAAAAAACCGTCATTAAATTCTGCGAACAGATCTAGACACTCGAAATCGAGTATAGTTGGGCAGGATTCGGATGCAAATTTACCTGTGCTCTGACGCCGCTCCAAGCACTCAATCCGTCGTCGGGCGACCCACTAAGATGGGTTGTCCAGGCTCTAAAGGCATCAAAATTGAAAGTCTATTTTTCCAAAACTACCCAAATACACACGTCGCCAACCAAAGAACACGACGGTTCTAAGGACTTTGACGCCGGTTTGGATGCTTCTTGGGTCGAAAGGTTCCGATGACCACGCTGGGAAATAGCCGTCTTGAAGATTTAAGAAAATTTTTAGATGGTTTTTACTTTACCGTCCTCCACCACGCTCTTCCGGCCACCGCCCAGCGTACTTCGCACTGGGACCTACTGATGGACCATCCAAGTTTGGATGCTGAAAAAATCCTCTGTTTCGAAGCCCTTACCCCGATTTCCAGTTGGGCTGCTCGCACCAAACTCACCCGATTACCCAACCACCGCAAAATATATCTGACCTACGAAGGCCCAATCTCCAACGACCGCGGTCAAGTTACGCAAGTTGCAACAGGTACCTTGACCTGGCTTCCAAGCCCGAATGGCTCCTTGCATGCACAACTATTGAGTATTGAAATAAAGAGTGGTTCATTCAGCCTTGCTCCCAACTTGGAAGAGACGCTCCCTTTGCTGATTTTTCAACAAAATAGTGCTAATCCTGATCCATCCATCGATCTAAACCACCCTGATCCATGGAATGAGTTTTGGACCCTAGATACCATGGGTTGGCCCGTTCATAATCTGCAGACATAAACACACCTCCTGCTGTGCTTCCTCTTCCTCTACCCTGACGGACCTTGTCTTATGAACAAACCATGCTTTTGGCTCGCGACGCTGACGTCGGCAGCATTTTTTTTCGCCAACTCCTTAAAAGCCCAAGAGCTTGTTTGGCAAGACGAATTCGACGGGAAAAGCTTGGATTATTCGAAATGGGAATGCGAACAAAATGCTTTCGGCGGTGGAAACAACGAGCTCCAGATGTACACCGATCGCCAACGCAACGTTCGCGTTGAGAATGGACATTTGATTCTCGAAGCGCGAAAAGAAAAAACCGACATTGCTGGCACGGTTCGCGATTTCTCTTCGGCTCGAATCCGCTCCAAAAACCGCGGCGATTGGATGTACGGCAGGTTCGATATTCGGGCCAAACTTCCTTCTGGACAAGGCGTTTGGCCAGCGATTTGGATGCTTCCTACCGATGAAAAATATGGCGATTGGGCTTCCTGCGGTGAAATCGACATCATGGAATTCAAAGGCCATGAACCTAGCAAACTGCATACGACTTTGCATTTCGGCAGCAGATGGCCCAACAATCGTTTCAACACCAACGTTTTTGAAACTAAGAAAGATCTTACGCTTGATTTTCACACCTACAGTCTTGATTGGCGAAAGGAAAAAATAACGTGGTTTTTGGATGACCAAGAAGTCTATTCCACTTCCCGCTGGGAATCGGACAAAGGGCCCTATCCCGCCCCGTTCGACCAACGATTCCATTTGCTTCTTAATGTCGCCGTGGGGGGTGGCTTTGGTGGTCCTGTCGCGGAATCAACCCCTTTTCCTGCTCAAATGTTGATCGACTACATCCGCGTTTACAAGTAGTTGGTGAATCTAAAGAAATCACTGGGTTTCCCTTCCATCAATTAGGCGAGCGGCAGGATAAAAACTACCAATCCTCACCAGAAACATGAGTGAGGGACCTGCGGAATTGCCCCTCGCTCATCGGGCTGTTGATTTCATGGTACGACGGACTTCCTAGTCCGTCGAATTGCCCATGGACGGACTTGGAAGTCCGTCGTACTGCCCATGGACGGACTAGGAAGTCCGTCGAATTCCCCATAGACGGACTTGGAAGTCCGTCGTACTGCCCTTACCCAATAACGACTTCACTCAAGCAACGAGCCGTCACGCTTCGGGTTGGGACAACATAGGCTGCAGATCGCCTTACTCTTCCAACTGATACTTTGCTTCGTGCAAAAGTTCGTAGAGTCTATTATCTCGCAAGGTTTCGGCTATCCATTTGCATCCATGGAAGGTGCCTTTTTTGGTGTGTTCGTTCGGTACCGAGACGACATAAGCCCCGGCGGATACGCCCGCTGCCGTCCCTTTCGGGCTATCCTCTAGAACCAGCATTTCTTCCACCGCAATGTTCATCCTCGCGGCCGCTTTCAAATAAATGTCCGGTTTCGGTTTCCCTTCCGCTACATCCTCTGCGGTTATCACAAAATCAAAAGCTGCCAATAAATTCAATTGCCCTAATGCTTTCCTGGCGAATGCATGGGTCGAGCTTGTGGCTACACATTTGGGTAGCTTGAGCCGGTCAACTTCTTGGACGAATTCTTCCAGACCTGGCATCGCTCGCAATTGATGCGGCAATATTTCCTCGAAAATGCTGTCTGTTTCTTCCTGAAGATCTTGCCATGTTTCTACCAGTCGCTCTTCTCGTATCAGTATTTCAAACGCATGCTTCGCTTGCAACCCTATCATCTGTTGCCTCACCTCTTCTCGATACACTCGCCCCCTTCTCTCCATCAAGATAGTCCCAACTTGATCGTAGAGATCCTCGGTGTTCAATATCAACCCATCCATGTCAAAGGCTACCGCTCGAATCTTCGTCGATTGCCTTCGCTTTTTTTTGGGGGATAAACTGTTAACTGTTGGTGGTGTATCGTTGTTCATTTCTTGCTTTACCAACTTCGCTGGTTGGGATGTTCGTTACCGGCCTACTTTCGCACACTTCTGGTGCCCCATTACCTTCCTTCCATGAACCGCTTTTCCACCGTCAATCGGAACCGAGTTCACTTGGGATTTCCTTGTCGTTTGCTCGTACTTTACCCGGTTATCGACGTTTGGGGCCTGCCCTCAACAAATACAACAAAGATAGAATTCTATTAAGCTTAGAGATTTCCCTACGTTCACCGCGAAAAAGCGAATGTCGAATGTCCTGAAACCTGGGAGGTAAGCTTGATACAAAAAAGCCAACTGACGTTACAATTCGATTTCAAAAGCGAAGGGGGCCCTGTTACCCTACGTGACGCATAACCACTTTGCTGCGGAGAACACGTTACCGTGTCAGATGCCAAAAATGTTCTAGGATTGCCAATGCAAATTTGTTCGAACGACCCACCCACCGGATTCTTCCGTGACGGTTGTTGCCGGTCCGGAGCAGAAGACTATGGTCTGCATTTGGTGTGTGCGGAAATGAATCAAGAGTTCCTTCAATTCTCGAAAGAGCGTGGGAACGATTTGATGACGCCAGTACCAGCCTTCCACTTTCCTGGGCTCAAACCGGGGGACCGATGGTGTCTGTGTGTCCAACGTTGGAAGGAAGCTTTGATAGGCGGTATAGCACCTAAAGTCGATTTGAACGCAACCCACATCTCGACCCTTGAGTTCGTGGATCTATCCGATTTAGAACAGCATTCGCTCTAGGAAGCCAAATCCATGAACGCACAATTCTTAGAATACCTGGAGCAAGCTAACCAAGGGATGAAGCAAGCTGGGACGTTTAAAACCGAGCGGGTGATTGATACCATGCAAGGGACCCTGGTGAAGCTGGCCGACGGCAAAGAACTGCTGAACATGTGTGCCAACAATTATCTAGGGCTAGCGCAGCATCCAGCCGTTCAAGCAGCCGCGGAACGGGGATTGCAACGTTGGGGCTACGGTTTGGCGTCGGTTCGATTTATTTGTGGCACGCAAACGATCCATAAAGAACTAGAAAACAGACTAAGCAAGTTCTTGGGCATGCAGGACACGATCCTCTACAACTCCTGTTGGGACGCTAACGGTGGGCTTTTTGAAACCATCCTTGGTCCAGAGGACGCCATTATCTCCGACGAGCTCAATCACGCCAGCATCATCGATGGCATCAGGCTTTGCAAGGCGAAGCGATTCAGGTACCGAAATAACGACATGCAGGATCTGCAGGCCAAACTGGAAGAAGCCAAAACATCGCGATTTAAGCTCATTGCAACCGACGGAGTTTTCTCGATGGATGGTACGATCGCCGATCTAGCGAGCGTCTGTGATCTCGCGGACAAGTACGATGCCATGGTCATGGTAGACGATTCACACGCGGTAGGATTCGTAGGTCCGAAAGGACGTGGTTCGCACGAGCATTGTGATGTCATGGACCGAATCGATATTTTGACCGGAACCTTAGGAAAAGCTCTCGGGGGAGCCAGCGGCGGCTACACTTCAGGCAAATCGGAATTGATCGAATTGTTGCGTCAACGCTCAAGAACTTACCTTTTCTCCAACACAGTTGCCCCTCCCATCGTTGCTGGAACACTGCAGTCTCTAGATATGCTGGAACAATCGACGCAGCTAAGAGATACGTTAGAAAACAACACGAAGTTCTTTCGAGAAGCCATGCTGGAGCGTGGGCTGAATATCCTTCCAGGAAGCCACCCCATCGTTCCCGTCATGATTGGCGAAGCTAGTCAAGCAGCAGCCGTCGCCAAAGCCATGCTGGAAGATGGAATCTATGTGATAGCATTCTCGTACCCAGTTGTGCCGCAAGGCAAAGCCCGAATTAGAACGCAAGTCTCGGCAGCTCATTCGCGAGACCAATTGCTAGCAACAGCCGAATCGTTTGCGAGGCGAGTTCACTAGCTAGGGTTTGGACAAAAAAGGCTAGGGAAGGTAAGTCCCCCCTTTTTCATTTTGCGTGGATTACTACTTTATACAGCCAGACGATTACCTATTTTCACATGGGACGCCAGCCGCTCATGGAATCGAGCCGAGGATTGAATGAACTCATATAACCTTACGCACCTAAAACAGTTGGAAGCGGAAAGCATCCACATCATCCGCGAAGTCGCGTCGGAGTTCAAAAAGCCAGTCATGCTTTACTCAGTAGGTAAAGACTCGGCAGTCATGACCCATTTGGCGCTCAAAGCCTTCTATCCAGCCAAGCCACCGTTCCCATTCTTGCATGTGGATACCACCTGGAAGTTCAAAGAGATGATCGCGTTTCGCGACAATTATGTAAAGAACGAGCTGGGTATTGAACTGCTGGTCCATATCAATCACGAAGGTCTGAAGCTAGGAATTGACCCTAGCGAGAACAGCGAAAAGCACACCGAGGTGATGAAAACCGATTCGCTGAAAATGGCACTCAACAAATATGGCTTCGACGCAGCCTTCGGCGGAGCACGGCGTGACGAGGAAAAATCTCGAGCTAAAGAACGTGTTTTCTCCTTCCGCGATAAATTCCATCGTTGGGATCCTAAGAATCAACGACCAGAACTATGGAACCTGTACAACTCTCGAGTGAATCCGGGAGAGAGCATTCGAGTCTTCCCATTATCCAATTGGACCGAATTGGATGTTTGGCAGTATATCTATCTCGAGAACATTCCTCTGCCTGACCTGTACTTTGCCAAAATGCTCCCGGTGGTATGGCGAAACGGAACATGGATTCATTTGAACGATGACCGGATCAAGCCGCGACCGGGCGAAACGGTCGAGAACAAAATGATTCGCTTTCGAACACTTGGTTGCTACCCATTGACCGGTGGCGTCGAATCCACGGCAGCGACTCTGCCAGAAATCATTCAAGAAATGCTTCTGACAACCACTTCGGAACGGCAAGGTCGAGTGATCGATAAGGATGGTGGCGGGGCAGGTATGGAACTCAAGAAGACGCAGGGATATTTCTAAAGCATGTCACACCAAAGCGACCTCATTGCCAAAGACATTCTGGCATATCTCAAACAACACGAACAAAAAGAACTGCTCCGATTCATCACGTGCGGAAGCGTCGATGACGGAAAAAGCACTCTGATTGGGCGTCTGCTTTTCGATAGCAAAATGCTATACGAAGATCAGCTGGCTCAGCTGGAAACGGAAAGCAAAGTCCATGGAACCACCGGGGGCGGTTTCGATCCAGCGTTGGTAACCGATGGGCTTAAAGCCGAACGCGAACAAGGTATCACGATCGACGTAGCCTATCGCTATTTTTCAACGGCCAAACGCAAGTTTATCATCGCGGATACACCAGGCCACGAACAGTACACCCGCAATATGGCGACCGGTGCATCGACGGCCGATCTGGCCATCATTTTGATCGATGCACGATACGGTGTTTTGACTCAAACCAAGCGACACAGCTTTATTGTTTCATTGCTTGGAATCCGTCACGTGGTCGTAGCGATCAATAAAATGGATTTGGTCGGATACAGCCAAGAGCGATTTGATGAGATCTGCAAAGATTATCGTGACTTCGTATCGCGTTTGGATCTCCCCGATCTTCATTTTATTCCCATCGTGGCTTTGCACGGCGAGAATCTCGTTGACCCCAGTACCAACATGCCATGGTACAAAGGCACGACACTGATGAACTTCCTTGAAACGGTTTACATCGGATCCGATCGCAATCTTGAAGATTTCCGATTGCCGGTCCAATATGTGAATCGACCGAACTTGGACTACCGTGGCTTCTGCGGTACCGTCGCCTCTGGCATCATTCGCAAAGGTGACCAAATCATGGTGCTACCCTCCAAACGTACCAGCAAAGTCAAACGCATTGTGACTCAGGATGGTGACTTGGAGGAAGCGTTCAGTTCCCAATCGATCACGCTTCTCTTTGAGGACGAAGTCGATTGTTCACGCGGCGATATGATTGTTAGGCCAGGAAACGTCCCGAAGATGAGCAACGGATTCGATGCGACCATCGTTTGGATGAGCGCCGAAGCGATGGTCCCAGGCAAAACCTACCTCTTTAAACACACGACCCAAACCGTCACGGGCCAAATCGATTCGTTGAAATACCGAGTCGATGTGAATACGCTGCATCGAACTCCTGCACCCGATCTGCAGTTGAATGAAATAGGTCGTTGTTCGGTTACCTTGAGCCAACAACTCTATTTCGACGCCTACCGCCGCAATCGATTCACCGGCTCCTTCATCATTATCGATCGTATCAATAACACGACGGTCGGAGCAGGCATGATCTCCGATCGCGATTCGGCCAAAGCAGCCACCGCAGCTTGGGAAAGTAACGATTCACAAGTATCCGACAAACAGGAACAATTATCCAGCGTCACGGATTCCGAACGAGCCGCTCGGTTCGGCCAAAAGCCAGCGACCGTCTTGTTCACTGGATTAACTGGGACCGGTAAGACCACCATCGCTCGGGCTGTAGAACGCGCCCTGTTCGACGAGGGGCGTGCGGTATCTGTTCTCGATGGCGAACAAATGCGGAAAGGGGTCAACATCGACCTCGGTTACACCGTTGAAGAACGCAGTGAAAATCTACGTCGTTCCGCACACGTCGCCAAACTGTTCAACGACAATGGATTGATCTGCCTAGCAGCGTTCGTCGCCCCCAACCAATCGGTCCGCGAACGCGTTGCAGAGGTTATCGGCAAAGACCGATTTTTGAGGATCCATTGCACTGCCGACGAAAGTATTCGAAAAGCCCGAGACACCAAAGCGGCTGGCAGAATGGAACCCGCTGTCGATAGCAACAAAGCCCTGTACGAGATACCGGAAGATCCGGATATGATCTTGAACACAGGCGACTTAAGTGTTGCTGAAAGTGTAAGCGCCGTGTTGGAGTTGCTTAAGGCAAAGGGCTTTGTTCGGTAAGCAACACTGGGTGGTATGCTAAATTCCCAACCGCGAGCGAATCCATTCTAAAGTCGATTGGGTCCGCGGCTCGGTTCGGTCAAGATCTCGAATCAATCGAACGATGCCTCGTCTTTCATCGATTCGGGCTTGCTGGTCGTCTTCCTGGGCAACGATTTCTGCATTGATGTACAATTCGCTGTCCAGTTCATCGAACGCTTGATCGATCAACGGTTGCTGCATTAGCAGCACGGTCGAGGGCTTTTCGGAAGCCTTGGCGAACAGTGGCTGGCTGGACAGCTCCAGCGTTTTTGGTGAAGCAGTTAGGCCATCACCCCGAGCAGAAATGCTAGCCTGTTCGATTTCCTCCCGATCAATCGGATAGCTCAATTGGACTCGTTCGTAAAGGTCCCGGCGTTCCCGGGGATCTAAAAGCCTGTACGCAGCAAACGCGATGCGTGCACGCCGGCGGTCGGAAAGATCCCCTTGCGAGTGTTTTTCGTGATGCGAGAGCGCAACGGACATGGCCTGTGCGGCGGAACGGATGACGTGGGTGCGACATTCGCCGCGTCTAAGCCCAAGCAGCCTGAAATGGCTGATGAAGCCAGATGGCCTCAGATTTTCGAAAGTAGTTTCTTGATGTTTTTTCATAGCTTCTTCAACCCAACCATCCTGGTTTTGTATCGTTTGCTTTATGCCAGCAAAACTCCTTTTCCTAGCAGTATTCGCTGGTCCGCAGCAATTCTTGCTTTCCATTCTTCGATTCTATCGGCACCATTGTAGTCGCAACCATAGCGACCTTCCCTGAAACAGACTGGCCCTTTAGACGATGAAAGGGCCTTAAAAGTTCGCAAAATTTTTTTTTGGCAATCATGTCCATCTTTGAGGGAGGCTTAGGTCGCATTCCCAGCCCAAAACAAACTCAGACAAATTCCTAGCTGTTTTGACGAATAACCCGTTTTGGTAATTTTTTTCGTTTTTCGGCCGTTGCTGGGAGCTTTTTGGAAGATTCGTTCACAAAACATTTCTAGCCCGTAGCCAGTCGAGCCCTGTCGTGTGTATCCTGCTCTTGGGGAACCGCACAACGAATCCGATTCCTAACGTTCATCCATCGTCTTCCATAGTCACTTCAGGGTTGCAATATGGTGCTTTCAGGCGAAGAAATCAGAGCTCGGCAGGGTACCGATATTCGGATCACCCCCTTCTGCGAGGATTGTCTTAATCCGAACAGCTACAACTTGACTTTGCACAATGAGCTATTGGTCTACGAGGAAGTTGTGCTGGATGCCAAGCAGCCGAACCGGTTCCGTCGTCTGACCATTCCGGACGAGGGGATGATTCTTAGCCCAGGTCAGATTTATCTTGGTAGAACGGTGGAGCACACGGAAACTCATAATCTGGTTCCGATGATCGAGGGCCGAAGCTCGATCGCCCGGTTGGGGCTTTTTGTGCATTGTTCTTCTGGGTTTGGGGACGCGGGTTTTCGAGGCCACTGGACCATCGAGATGTTTGCCGTCCAACCAATTCGCATTTATGCCGGGCTTCGAATCTGCCAAATTTTCTATCACGAACTCACCGGCGACGTCCGTGAATACGCCAGCGAAAAGTATCAGAACAATCGCGATGTGCAGCCCAGCTTGCTCTACAAGGAGTTTGACAACTGCCGTCGGTACGATCAACTGGAGCTCGACTTTGGCTCGATCGCTGCAACCTATCGGCAGGCTCCTTCAAAAGACAAGCTCGAGACAGTTTAAGCAAGGCCACGGCAACATTTCACAGTCAGCCGAAGGCCATGTTTCATAGCAATACCGTTCAATCAATCGTTTAACAGTCAGCCGCAGGCGTACTAGCGCAGCTAATTCGACGCCTCCACCCAACAACAGATCAGCTAAATCACCAACCCATCATCCCCATAACCTTCGATGCAGTCGCTGTAGCACTAAGTTAAAAATAGCACTATCGAAAACGTAGCGAATCTCGCGAGGAGCTTGAAGAGACGATGCATTTTTTGTTGATGTACGACTATGTACCCGACATCTTGGAACGTCGTGGTCCTTTTCGTCAGGAACACTTGCGATTGGCTTGGGAAGCTCACGACCGAGGCGAACTCTTAATCGGAGGCGCTTTTGCCGACCCCGTTGACGGCGCATTGTTGTTGTTCGACACCGAGAATTCGAATGATGTGAAAGCCTTTGCAGAGAACGACCCGTATGTAAAGAACGGTCTCGTCACGGACTGGAGGGTGCGAGCGTGGACCACCGTTATCGGCAAAGATGCCAAAACACCGATAAGGCCGTAGCGCTTGCCATTCGAGTCCGATCCTTTTGAGGTCTCTTCGTACGAACGAAAAGTACGAAACGAGTCTGTCGAAAAATGAGGGGCGAAAAATCTCAGAACCTTGCTTTCGTTAACTATCTTTCGACCCACATTTTTCGACCGCAAGCACTGTTCTTGATCTCGAACGTCCTTCTGAGGGACACTCCACTTTATATGTCGACACGAGCCTAGGGCGAACCTGGGCTTGGAGTTCCATCGAAACCGTAAGTCATTTCAGCAAAGTTGTTTAGCGTGGTTTTTGTTCGGGATTAGCACCAGGTTTTGGGACCTGAGCCGGTTGAACCAACATCACCAGATCCTGGTTTAGCCGCTACTCCTTTCGCTGGAATCCAACTATGCTAAGTTGAAAGCCGTTGGGGCTGTTTTTCGCAGTTTCAACCCACCCCACCCCCCGCCTGCCTCAGGTCCCGCCTTGACCATGTCCCTCCGCAAACTTGTCTTTCTGGCTGTGCACGCAGCGATATTGCTTTGCGTGCACCGCACTGCAAACGCGCAAGAGCCCTCTTTCGAACGGTATATTCGGCCCATTCTCAGACAGCACTGTTTTGATTGCCACGGAGCCACCGACACGAAAGAAGGCAACCTCGACCTCCGACTTGTCCGGTTTATGAAACAAGGGGGCGATTCCGGCACTGCTATCAACTTCGAAAATCTGAGTGAAAGCTTGTTGATCCAGCGTGTCGTTAGCGGCGAAATGCCACCCGGCGAAGCTCACATGCCCGCCGAGCAACTTGCGATACTCAAAAAATGGGTCGAGGCTGGTGCCAAGACCGATCGGCCTGAACCAGAACAGATCGGGCCCGGTGTCCCTATCACCGCGGAAGATCGAGACTATTGGGCCTTTCGTCCCATCACTCGCCCTGCCGTCCCAGACATTACAAGCACGGAGACAAGCACTGAGTCTAGCGAACCGGCAGACCGAGTTCGTACACCCATCGACGCGCTGCTCCAACAATCCATGCCCGCTGGCGTCTCCTTTTCGCCTGACGCTGATCGCGAGACGCTCATTCGCCGCGCCTACTTGGATTTGACCGGCCTGCCTCCAAGCCTCCAAGATATGGAACGATGGACCAAATCCTCCTACACCAATTGGTTTGGGCAAATGATCGATTCCTTGCTCGAATCTCCTCATTACGGTGAGCGTTGGTCTCGGCATTGGCTTGATGTGGCCGGCTATGCCGACTCCGAAGGACAAACGACGGCCGATGCTGTTCGACCTTGGGCGTGGAAGTATCGCGACTATGTGATTCGGTCTCTTAACTCCAACAAACTGTTCGATCGCTTCATCATCGAGCAACTAGCTGGCGATGAACTGGCAGGCCCTCGCAATGGCGATTGGACGGCGGAGCAAATGGAACTGCTGACCGCCACCGGTTTCCTCACAATGGCCGCCGACGGGACTGGAGCTGGCGACAACAGCCCAGAAGCTCGCAACAAAGTCATCGCGGACACCATCAAGATCGTCAGCTCATCTCTGCTGGGTGTCAGTGTCGGCTGTGCACAATGCCACGATCATCGTTACGATCCGATTTCCCAAGTGGACTACTTCGCGATGCGAGCTGTCTTCGAACCCGCATTCGACTGGCAACAGTGGCGAGTTCCCGACGCTCGCCGCATTTCTCTCTACACAAACGCAAACCGCGAACAAGCTGCCGCGATCGACCAAGAGGCTCAAAAAATTGCCGAAGAGCGAGCTGCAAAACAAAAGCTTTACATGGCTCAAGCGCTCGATAAGGAGCTGCTCAAGTACGAAGAGCCACTCAAAACCGAACTGCGCACGGCCTACGAAAAGCCAGAAAACGAACGCTCCGAAGAGCAAGTCATGCTGCTCAAAAAGTACCCGAGCGTGAACATCTCGCCAGGCGTCTTGTATCAATATCTTCCTCAGGCCGCCGAAGAGCTCAAAACGTACGACGCGAAAATTGCCGAGACCCAAGCTCGCAAACCCGTCGAAGAGTTTATCCGAGCCATGACCGAGGTCCCTGATCGCACCCCAGAAACCTTCCTCTTCCATCGTGGTGACCATCGGCAACCCAAACAAAAAGTCTTGCCCGCCGACTTGACGATCGCTGCCGACGAAGGTGCCTTGCCAACCATCCCTGAACGGGATCCCAACTTCAAAACCAGCGGACGACGATTGGCGTATGCGCGTTGGTTGACCAGCGGCAAGCATCCACTGGTGGCTCGTGTGCTGGTCAACCGAGTTTGGTTGCACCACTTTGGTCAAGCGATCGTGCCCACACCGTCGGAGTTCGGTAAGCTTGGAATGCCACCTACCAACACGGCGCTGTTGGACTGGCTAGCGGACGATTTCATGCGAAGCGGCTGGGACCTGAAACAATTGCATCGAACAATCATGAAGTCGACCGCTTGGCGACAGAGTGCCATTCGCGATGAATCCAAATCGGCTATCGATGCCGAAAACGCTTCCTATTGGCGCAAGTCGATCCAACGCTTGGACGCCGAAGTGATTCGGGACCGAATGTTGGTTGCGTCTGGAACACTCGAGCCGAATATGTTCGGTCCACCTATCGCGATCAAGGCGGACGATGCAGGGCAGATCATCGTCGATGGTCAACAGAAACGACGAAGCCTGTATCTCCAAGTGCGACGATCGCAGCCTGTGGCTATGCTTCAGAGTTTTGATGCGCCGGTGATGGATGTGAATTGCGAACGACGACCGGTTTCCACCGTTGCGACGCAGTCCTTGATCATGATGAACGGCGAGTTCGTATGGCAACAAGCGGAATTGCTAGCCGCTCGGGCCATGCGAGAAGCGGTACCTCTGTCGTCCGATCAGCTAAACAATCTGCCCGAGATGCCCGCGCCGCTTCAACCTGAGTGGCGATATGGTTATGGAGAATTCGATGAACCAACGCAACGAATCGTGAACTTTACCGACTTGCCGCACTGGACCGGAACCGAATGGCAAGGTGGAGCTCAACGTCCCGACCCAACCATCGGCTGGGTTATCGCCAATCCAAACGGCGGACACACGGGCGCTCGCTACGCATCGATCCGGCGCTGGACGTCGCCCAGCAGTAGCCGCATCCGTATCGATGGCGCGTTTCAACACGGATCACCCAACGGCGACGGAGTCCGAGGAAGAATCGTTTCGGACCGACGCGGACTCTTAGGGCAATGGCAAGTGCTCAATAACATGGCCGAGACCAAGATCGATGAGTTCGCCGTTGAGGCTGGCGAGTCGATCGACTTTGTCACGGACTGCATCACCAATGAGAACTCCGATTCGTTCACGTGGACAACCAAGATTGCATTCTCGGCCGCGGAGGGAGCTTCCCAAGAACGCACGCGAGACAGCGTGGCAGAATTTCATGGCCCCTTTTCCGTCGATAGTTTTAGTGATCTTCCCTCGCAGTTGCATGTCGCTTGGCGAATTGCATACAGTCGTCCACCCAGCCAAGCCGAGTTCCAGCTTTCGATGGCACATGTGGCTGAGCAGTTGCGAGCCATTCAAAAAGACCGACGCGGCATAGCACCTGGCTCGAATATCACCAAACAGGTTTTGGTCAGTTATTGCCATGCGTTACTAAACTCAAGCGAATTCGTTTACGTCGATTAGGAGCAAATCAATCATGGGACTCTTTAGTCGCCGACAATTTTTGGCCGAGAACGCGATGGGAATCGGCTCGATCGCGCTCACTTGGTTGTTGCAGCAAGAGCAAGGCAAGAAACCGAAGTCGATCGCACTTGCCAAACCGCACAATGACTTGCTCCCTCGAAAGCCGCATTTCGAGCCTAAAGCCAAAGCGATGATCTCGTTGTTCCAACACGGTGGTCCGTCGCATATGGACTTGACCGATCCGAAGCCGGAGCTGACGAAGTACAGTGGCACCGACTACAAAGAGGATATCCACTTTAGCTTTGTGAACGAGGCGAGCAAAAAGCTCTTCGGAAGCCCCTTTCAATTCAAGGCCCATGGGCAATGCGGGACGGAGCTGTCGGAGCTGCTGCCTCACACGGCTGAGATCGTGGACGACATGTGCCTGATCCGCAGCATGCACACTGGCGCGAATGGACACGAAGTTTCGATTCGCTATTTCCATGGCGGGATACCGGGCATATTGGGACGACCCACGTTGGGCTCTTGGCTCGTTTACGCCTTAGGCTCCGAGTCGCAGAACTTGCCAGCTTACATGGTGTTAACCGATCCGGGCGGGCTACCGGTGGATGGTGTTACCAATTGGGCCAACGGCTTCATGCCGGCCATGTTTCAAGGGACTGTCCTGCGACCTACTGAGCCTCGCATTCTCAATCTTGAGCCACCGCCGCATATTCGAGGTAAGTTTCAAGAACAAAACCTTGCGTTCCTGCAGGAATTGAATCGCCGACATCTAGAATCGCATCCTGGTGAATCGGAGCTGGAAGCTCGGATTGCGAGCTATGAATTGGCTGCTCGCATGCAGACAGCAGCCGCAGAGGCGCTGGACATCGAACAAGAAACCGCTGCGACGCACCAGATGTACGGACTGGATCATCCCGAAACGAAAGAGTATGGCACTCGCTGCTTGATCGCTCGACGATTGGTGGAACGCGGAGTTCGGTTCGTTCAATTGTTTCACAGTGGACAACCGTGGGACAACCATAGCGAAATTGCGAACGGGCTTAGGTCGATCTGCAAGAAAACGGACAAACCAGCGGCGGCTTTGGTCAAGGACCTCAAGCAAAGAGGCATGCTCGATTCAACCATTGTGCATTGGGGTGGCGAGATTGGACGATTGCCTGTCACACAAGAACATGGCTCACCCGAGAAAGCGGGCCGTGATCACAACGGCCAAGGCTTTAGCATTTGGATGGCAGGTGGTGGGTTCAAGCCCGGCATGACTTTCGGTAAGACCGATGAGTTTGGACACCGAGCGGTCGAGAACATCGTGACCCCGAACGACTTCCAAGCGACCGTGCTCAATCAATTCGGATTGAAGCACGAAGAGACGTTGTACATCCATAGCGGCCAAGAGCAAATCATCACGAACAAACGCCCAGCTCGAGTCGTCAAAGAAATCATTGGTTGAGCCCGATGAACGCAACAGGTTTGGTCGGCTACCCGCTCTGTCTAGCACACCAAACCTGTTGCAACGTGCCGGGACGAGCCCGACCGTCGCGGTGGCGTGAACGCGTGGCGTGTGCGTTGGCGCGAACGCGGGCAACGCCCGCGTGAGCAACGCGAAGCTGGGCCTTGAGCCCTAGCTTCGCAATAGGTTTGGCGTGCTACCAAAACCAAGCCCCAAAAAAGCCCCTGCGTTCCAGGGCCTTGGGCCCGACGAACGCAAAAGGTTTGGTCTGCTTCCCGCTCTGTCTAGCACTCCTAACCTACTGCGACGTGCCGGGACGAGCCCGACCGTCGCATGACTCGATGCAAGAGCTATCAAAACAAAAGAGGGAAATCCAAATTCTGCTTGTAACTGCCTATCCGAACAAATACAGCGTCCCTATGAGTTCACTTCGTATGAACAAAAACCACGAAGAGAGTCTGTCGAAAGATGTGGGGCGAAAAATTTTAGAACCTTGCTTTCGTGAATTATCTTTCGCCCCCCATTTTTCGACAGAAAGCATTGTTCTCGAATAGGAATATCCCATTGGTGAACACGCCAACTTGGATGTTGACTCGTAATAACAAACGGTACTTGCCAACTTTTCGTCTTCCGAAGCCATTTAGAAACACAGAGGCACAAAAGACACAAAGACAAAGCGCCCGCAGACTTCGTCTTCCCTCTGCGATCTCTGTGCCTCTGTGTTTTTAGAAAATTCTGCACTGGAGCCGAGCTTGGTTCTCTTGCTCTTAGAAGTTTGGTGGCAGCAGGCTTAGCTTGTCGATTGATTCATTTGTAGGGTAGCTACTACCCGATCCAATGCTGTTTCCCATTGAGGTCATTCCGGGCTAGCTAGAAAACAGCGTTGTAATGGGTTTGCCATCTTCTAGTAAATGGTACGGTCTTCCTTGGGTGTCGCGGGCTTGAAGATTCTCGACACCCATAGCGTGATATACTGTCTTTGCGATATCTGCAGGTGTCACAGGATGATCCGCTGGATACTCGGCGAATCGATCGCTAGAGCCGTAAACTTGGCCACCTCGAATGCCGCCTCCTCCCATGACGACACTCATGCAATGGGTCCAATGATCTCGACCAGCGCCGCCTGGACCGCCAGAGCGTGGATCCCCGATCTTGGGTTGTCGCCCCATCTCGCTTGTCAGCAACAGTAGCGTTTGATCCAGTAGGCCTCGTTGGTGCAAATCCTCTACCAAAGCGGAAAATGCCTGATCGAACTCGGGGAGCAAATTCTCCTTAAGGCAACCGAAGTTGTTGCCATGCGTGTCCCAGCCTCCTTCACTTTTGCATTTGTCCGCGATGGCTTCGTTTTCTTTCCAAAAGACAGTAACGAATGGTACATCCGCTTCGACCAATCGACGTGCCAATAGCAAGCTCATCGAGTTGACCGTCTTTCCATATCGTTCGCGAACCGATTCAGGTTCGCTCGCTACATCGAACGCATTCGTGGTGCTCGAAGACATCATCAGTTCGATCGATCGCTGTTGATGTTGCTTCCAGGTTCGAATCGCGGCTACGTTTTCAAACTTGGCTCGAGCGTTATCTAGCTTTCCCAACAGGAGTTTGCGGGATTGCAACATCTCTGGAGTTACATCGCCAGACAGAGTTAACGAAGGTGCCTGGAACGTGAGCGGTTCCGCCAAACTGCCGTTCACATAAAACGGATCGTATTCTACTCCCAGTTTGGCCGAGAACTGTCCCGGTCGTGTGTAGGGAGCTTTGCTTGGCATGTGAGGAAGTGTGATCGCATTAGGTAGACTCGGATGAAGCGGTCTTTGTGATCCCACAACAGACCCAATGAACGGCCAATCATCGGCATAAGGTCTTCGGTCGTTTCCTTGCGACAAGAAAGTTGGGTCGGGAACGTGGCCTGTCAGTTGATAGTAGTACCCAGCGTGGTGGTCATTCGTACTGACGCTAGCGCCCACGGATCGAACAATCGCTAAATGATGCATCTGTTTGGCAGTGAGAGGCAGATGCTCACCGATCATGACGCCCTGGGCGGATGTTGCGATCGGCGAAAACGGACCACGATACTCCGAGGGAGCATCAGGCTTGAGATCCCACATGTCGATGTGCGAGGATCCACCGAATAAGAAGAACAGGATTACTGACTTTGCCTTGCCGCCTCCCATGTGGTTCGCTGGAGTTTCTGAATTCCTAGCAAGCAATGGTCTAGAGGCACCTACAGACAATCCAGCCAAGCCGGTTGCTGACGCGATCAGGAAACTGCGACGCTGGTCGATCGTGCCCTTATTGGAGCGAGCCATATAAAGCCGATGCTATTGCTGGACCTAGGGAGGGGTTCGTTGGGGAAGTCTATTATAGCAAATCGGCGCGAAGGGAAGGATTGCAATTCGTTGGTCAACTGCGATATGCTTCATGTGGATGGCATAAACTTGCATTTCGGAGAACGGGGGATATTCCCCAGAAGGGTGGGAGCCGCATCGACCCGCTCGGAAAGTTACGCGAGAGAGTTAATTCATGGATCATCACGAACTGAGACGAGCTTTTTTCGGCAAGGCTGCGGCTTTAGCCTTGATCGCAAATACGGCTGAGATTTCGTTTTCCCAAACGACCAGTGAGGCTCCCTTTACAAATGTACCCCTCGAGTATCGGGACCAATTGGCAAAGATGCGATCTCCGCTTCTTTTGAACGATGGTAGCTTGGTTGCGTCTCAAGCGGACTGGCAACGAAGAAGAAAAGAAATCCAGGCAGATTGGATGGGGATTCTGGGCTCGTGGCCGCCTGTTGTCGAACGTCCAACCATCGAGATACTCGAAACTAGCGTTCGTGAAAACGTGACACAATGCCGTGTGCGCGTTCAAATTGCTCCGGATCAAACGAGTGATGGCTATATTCTGATACCGAACGGATCAGGTCCATTTCCCGCTGTGTTTGTCCCTTACTACGATCCAGAAACGAGCGTGGGGCTCAGCAATAATCCGCTTCGCGATTTCGCTTGGCAACTTGCACGGCGAGGATTTGTCGGGCTAGCGATTGGATCTCCTGGTGGAAATGCTCGAATGCCGGTACTGAGCAAGCAAGCGAGATGCCAACCGCTTTCCTATCTGGGATACATTGCCGCCAACGCTTGGAACGCATTGGCGACCATGCCTGAAGTGGACTCAGAGCGGATTGGAATTGTTGGCCATTCGTATGGAGGAAAGTGGGCCATGTTCGGATCCTGCTTGTGGGAAAAATATGCGTGTGCAGTTTGGTGCGACCCGGGAATCGTGTTCGATGAAAAGCGCGAGAGCATCAACTATCAGGAGCCATGGTATCTCGGATTGGATTCGACGACCCGCAAACCAGGACTTGTTCGTGACGACAGTCCTCGAACAGGAGCCTATAAGACGTTGATTGAAAAAAGGCACGATTTGCACGAACTGCATTCGCTGATGTCTCCGAGACCGTTTATGGTCTCGGGCGGTGAGGAAGACCCGCCGTCACGTTGGACGGTACTAAACCATACCATTGCGGTAAATAAAGTCCTCGGTGTTGAGCATCGTGTATCCATGGCCAATCGAGAGACACACGATCCGACAGAGGAGTCCAACGAACAGATTTATCGCTTTTTCGACTATTGGCTAAATCGAAAGCAATAAAGACATATCGTTACATCCAAGGGGTCCGCGCCGAAGAGTCGGTCGTCTCAACCACTAGCGAACCCTAAGAAACCTCCACGCCACCATCAAAGAGGCCTGACCCAATAGTGTTCGGCACGCAATTTGAAGCTTTCGATTTGCTTGAATTCTGAGTTGCGGAACTGCGGCAATGATAGTGCCGAGGCATATCGATCGCTTAATGAAATCGATATAGAAACAGGCACCGC